>Ga0326728_10007179_pt1 | contig 29057 bp, 21 predicted proteins | sample MB3enrmetagenome_FD_207602 | JGI IMG/M metagenome (GOLD analysis project Ga0326728, IMG submission 207602) | Lab enriched peat soil microbial communities from McLean, Ithaca, NY, United States - MB31MN | ecosystem: Environmental > Terrestrial > Soil > Wetlands > Peat | place: USA: New York... | reverse complement strand
CGCCGATCAGGCGACTAGCGAAAGGGGTACGTTGCTCAACTGGGAGGTGTCTCCGCTGCCAAGGGCGTACTGCTGCAACTGTTGTTCCATAGTGACATAAGCCTGTTGAGCGCTGGAGAGGTTGTTGGACGTGAGGCTAGTTCCGATTTGGTTGAGGTCCTGGAGCAGGGAACTCAGGCCGCTTGTGCTTCCGCTTCCGCCGTCCATGTGGTGCCCGTGGTGGAAGTGGTTGAATGCGAGATTGTTCTGGAGATCCTGTTGTACGGTGGAGTAATCCTTTTGCGCGGCCGAAAGGTTGCCCGACTGGAGATCGCTGCCGAGTTGGGTGAAAGCTTGCGCGACCGGATTGGAAGCGGAGGCGGTAGAAGTCGAGCTAGTAGTAGGGGTAGCGGACTGCGAAAACGCTGCCTGCAAGCTGGCGAAGTCGGACTGCGCGGACGACAGATTGCCGGACTGCAGCGCCTGGCCGAGCTGTTGCAATTCCTGTTGGTAAGGGTTGCTCGCGGCGTTGAGCTGGTACGGATTGGAGTTGCTGGCTGATATCCCGGAGATGGACATGGATGAACCTCGATGTAAAGTTTGTGAGCCTTCGCCGGGGAATTCGCTAGTGGAGGATTGGCGCTGGCAACCGGCGAATTCCGCGTGAATCTGGTGGTGCTGAAGCACGCCCACTTCCATTCGCGCGAGGATTAGCGGGGCAGAATTATTGGAGCGTTTTGTAACGGTTGCACGCAATGGCGCCCGGCGAGACCATCCGGGACGTGCCAGATGGGCAAATTGTGCCGGGGTTGTCGTAGGCAAGAATTGCCGGGGTGCCGCAGGGAATGGGCCGCGGAAAAACTCGGACTTCGTATCTGGGCATCGCCCTAGCGTTGTCGAAAGCTCTTCACCATCGGAGTCTCCAACTCGGGAGAGGCGGCCGAACGCTCACGCACGCTCCTGAGGTCTTTCTTTGTGCCCACGATTGATCGGCAAGAGTGTTGGCTCAAGCTATCTCAAGAACATCTGGGAACCAAGTCAATCGACGTTACTTGAAAGCCCATTCCTGAAACGAACTTCGAAAACGGTAAACTTGTCGCATGGCGAGAAACTTCAAGGATTTGTCGGAGCGTGAAATTCTCGCGCTCGCGATCTCACTGGAAGAGGAAGACGGACGCGTGTATGCGGACTTTGCCGACGGCCTGCGCGAGACCTATCCCGCGACGGCAAAGCTCTTCGACGACATGGGCGCCGAGGAGTCGGGTCACCGGGCGTCGCTGATCGCAACCTATCGGGCGCGTTTCGGCGAACACATCCCGCTGGTCCGGCGGCAGGATGTGAAGGGCTTTGTGCAGCGCCGCCCCTTCTGGCTGACGCGTCCCTTGAAGATTTCGGAGGTGCGGAAGCAAGCCGAGATCATGGAACTGGAGACGCGCCACTTCTATCAGAAGGCGATCGGTCAGGTGACGGATGCGGGCATCCGCAAGTTGCTTGGTGATCTGGAGGAGGCCGAGCGCAAGCATCAAGTAACGGCGGAGGCTCTGGAAGAGAAAATCACGCCGGATGTCGAAAAGGCGGAGGAGGAAGCGCAGCGGCGTCTATTCGTGCTGCAGATCGTGCAGCCAGGACTGGCTGGGCTGATGGATGGATCGGTCTCGACGCTGGCCCCGGTGTTTGCGGCGGCGTTTGCCACGAAGAGCAGCAACGACGCATTTCTGGTGGGTCTGGCGGCCTCGATCGGTGCGGGAATCTCGATGGCGTTTGCCGAGGCGCTCTCGGATGACGGATCGATGACAGGGCGAGGGCGTCCGATGCTGCGCGGTACGGTAACGGGATTGATGACGGCGGCGGGTGGAATCGGACACACACTCCCGTTCTTGATTCAAGATTTTCATGTGGCTTTTATTGCGGCGGTGATTATCGTGGCGATGGAGCTGGCGACGATTGCGTGGATTCGCAATCGCTACATGGATACTCCGCTGCTGTCGGCCGCGTTTCAGGTGGTGGTGGGCGGAGCGCTGGTGTTTGCGGTGGGAATATGGATTGGCAGCTCGTGAGGAAATGCGTATCGGCATCGACGACTTCGACGGGGGCGGCCACACAAATTTTAATCTGTGATTCACATCACATTAACCTGTGCGGCCTGAATACAGTGAATACTTGACCTCTACGTTGAATTCCAGGAGGCTACAAGTGTCCGATCGTCGTTTTCTCCCCCTCGGGCTGGTTGCTTTGGCGTTGGCGAGCCTGTTTTCGGTAACGGCTGCCGCACAAGTAAACGGCAAAATCCAACACGTTTTACTCATCAGCATTGACGGCATGCACGCGCTCGATTTCGCGAATTGTTCGAAGGGCGTTCCAGCCTACGGGAACCAGACTTACTGCCCGCATCTGGCGTCGCTGTCTTCCACCGGCGTGCATTACCTGCAAGCGCTGACCTCGAAACCTTCCGATTCTTTTCCCGGGCTGGTGGCCCAGATTACGGGCGGGACGCCGCGTTCGGCGGGTATTTTCTACGACGTCAGCTACGATCGCGCGCTGTCTCCTCCGGCGAAGACTACACCCTACGGGATTGTCGGCGGCGCCAAGCTTTGCCCGAGCGTGATTGGCACACAGGTGGGGTTCGACGAAGAGATCGATTACAACTATCTGAAACTCGATTCTGGGAAGACGAATGGCAGCTCCGGTATCAACGGCATCAATCCCGATTATCTGCCGCGCGATCCGAGGAACGGTTGCGCTCCAGTGTATCCGCACAATTTCATTCGCGACAACACTATCTTCAATGTGGTGAAGAATGCGGGCGGTTACACGGCGTGGTCGGACAAGCATCCGTCGTATGACTTCACCAACGGACCGAGTGGCGATGGCGTGGCCGATTTGTGGTCGCCGGAGATCAATTCGATCCCGGTGGCGCTGCCGGCGGTGCCGGGCTGCAATCCGCTTCCCGATCCGGGCGCGGCGACATCGTCGAACGCATGGACGGACAGCTTCCAAAACATCCGCTGCTACGACCAGTTCAAAGTGCAAGCGGTGCTGAACTGGATCGATGGCATGACACACGATGGCAGCGCGCCGGCGCCGGTGCCGAATTTGTTTGGCATGAATTTCCAGTCGGTGAGCGTGGGCGAAAAGCTGGTGGAAAAATCGCTCAACGAGACGGGTGGTTATACGGATGCGCTGGGAACGCCGAGCGAATCGTTGTTCGCCGAGATCCAGTACGTGGATGGCGCGATTGGCCAGTTTGTTTCGGAACTGAAAAAGCAAGGGCTGCTCGACTCGACGTTAATCGTCGTTTCGGCCAAGCACGGACAGTCGCCGATTGATATCAACCGCGTGCTGCGCATTCCTGGCGATGTTCCCACGGATGAGCCGCCATCGCAGATTCTTTCGCCGAACGGCGTTGGGCCTGGATTGCCGGTGGCACAGGCCGATGAGGACGATATCTCGATGCTCTGGCTGACCGATCAAAGTCAAACGGAGAGCGCAGTGGCAACCTTGGCTTTGGCCGCGAATGAAAACCTGTTTGGGCAGGGAGAGATTTTTTCTGGCCCCTCGCTCACGCTCCAATTCAAAGATCCGCTCACCGATTCCCGGACTCCCGATATCATCGTCGCTCCGAACGTCGGTGTCATCTACACGGGCGGGACGGGCAAAGTCGCCGAGCATGGCGGTTTTGCCTATGACGACCGCAACGTTCTGCTGATTGTCTCGAACCCGAGCTACAAGGCGGCAACGTTTAACGATCAGGTCGAGACGCGGCAGATTGCTCCCACCATCGTGAAGGCGCTGGGGCTCAATCCGAATCTGCTGAACGCGGTGCAGTCCGAGCATACGGAAACGTTGCCGGGACTGCCGTTTACGCAAAAGTAACCGGTGCGCGAGTTGGAATGGGTGCGGGGAGCTTAATGCTTCCCGCATTTTTTAGTGCGTGTCATTTGGGGTTGGCATGCAGCTCCCCATTCCACTTACATTGTGCGTCAACATTCGGCTTCGCACTGACGTGGCCGCGATTGCGGTGCCCGTGGCCTCGCCGGGCGCGGTGCTGGCCTGTCCTGTGAATCCCGCGCATAAAACGATTGAATAATACACTGCGGTGCGGTATCTTCTTTTGACCGAGGGTCAAAGCATTTTTCCGGGAGTTGGGCCATGGAAGGGATCACGAGCAGTCTGGCGAAACCGACGCAGATGTGGCGGGATGGAAAGCCGCGTCCGCGTTCCGAAGTTAAGCGAGCCAGGATTGTGGAAGTTGCGATCCGGCATTTTGCCGAGCGCGGATACAGCGCGGCGCGGGTGGAAGATATTGCGGCGCAATTAGGCATTGCCAAGGGATCGGTGTTCCAGCACTTCAAAAGCAAGGATGGATTGTTCTTCGAGGCGTACAAGAAGTCGGTGCAGTCGTTTCCGAAATATTTGCAGGTCCCAGAGGCGATCAGGGAGCGGGGATTTTTTGCCGTGCTGCGCTACTGGCTGGGGCGCACGGAGAATATAGTGCGCGACAACTGGGCGTCGTACCGGATCTATCTGATCGGTAATTATGGTACGGACTTGGCGCTGCGGCGGGAGATCAACCGGTTCTTGGTGGCGGAGGACCCTTACGGTTGGCGCGATTTTGTGAGATTCGGAGTCAGCCAGGGAGAATTGCGCACGGACCTGGATGCGGACATGATCGGGTCGGTCCTGGAGTGGACGATGGACCGCTTTCAAGATGCGCTGCTGACCGAGGAGTTAGATCCGGGACTTTTTCGGAAGTCGGGGTCGATGCCGGAGGCCAAGGATGTCCGGATTGAGCAGTTCGTGGAATTGTTGCGGCGGGCGGTCGGGTCGGAGAAAGCACAAGTTACAGGGAAGAAACTATGATGGCCAGTACCGCGGCAGCGCGGGTTATTGCGAGTTATAAGCAGGCGGCGCCGTTGGCGTAAATTGCGGACGATTGCGCATTCCCTGGCATATAATTTGGATGGGGATAGTTACGCATCCCTTAGGCGGCAGAAGGCACTTTTCCGCAGCCTGCTATGAAAACGCCAGTTCCTTGGCCCGCTGCACCGCCTTCACCACCGCCTTGATCAAGGTCACGCGCAGCTTGCCTTCTTCCAATTCCATGATGCCGTCGATAGTGCAGCCCGCCGGAGTTGTTACCGCATCCTTCAGCAGCGCCGGATGATCTCCGGTCTCGAGTACCACGCGCGCCGCGCCCATTGTCGTTTGCGCCGCTAAAAGCGTCGCTATATCGCGCGGCAGGCCGACCTTCACTCCCGCCTCCGCCAGCGATTCCAGAATGATGTAGATATACGCCGGCCCGCTCGCCGACAATCCCGTGACCGCGTCCATATGTTTTTCGTCCACGGCCACGGTCCTCCCCACCGCATCGAAAAACTGCGTCGCCATCTCCAGATGCTGCTTGGTCGCGAACTTCCCCTTGCACAACGCCGTCATGCCCGCGCCCAGCACACACGGAGTGTTCGGCATCGCCCGCACCACCGGGATTTCTTTCTCCAGCGCGCGCTCAATCATCTCCGTCGGAACTGACGCCGCCACCGAAATCACCAACTGTTTGGCATGGACGTGGGCCCGAATCTCTCTCGCCACATCCGCCACCACTTGCGGTTTCACGCAAAGAAAAATAATGTCCGCGTCCTTGACCGCCTCGGGGTTGTCGGTCCCCGCGTGTACCTTCAACTTCTCCTTCAGCATCAGCGCCCGCTCCGGATGTGCCACCGTTGCCCAAGTCTGCCCCGGCGACAGCAACCCATCGCGCAAGAAAGATTGCAGCAGAATCGATCCCATCTTCCCCGCGCCCAAGACCGCCACTTTCTTCTTCCCCTTCAAACTCTGTGCCATGCGAATTCTCTCCAGAAGCTGTAACTAAGAAGTCCACAGATTACACGAAACGAGCAAGGTTGCAAGGTTTGGTAGTGGGTCAGTTTGAATCTAAGGATTCAGGGGAGTCCAAGTCATCTACAGCCTTATACTTATCGTCCACAGGTTTTTCCAGCTCGTTTTGCTTCTGTCGATTGGCCCAGGCAAGATCGGGTCGGGACGAACCATACCCTCGCCGCTCCAACTCTGCGGACACGCCGCTATAACGGTAGTATTCTCGCTGTGCACGCGTGATTTTGAAGCACACCTAATCATTTTAGCTCGAATCATGCTGCGATTGAAGATCTGGTCTGAACTGACCCACTACACAAAGTTTCATAGTGGACACTCAACGACACACGATTTTTTCCTTGAAACTCTGAAACCTTGAAACCTTGAAACTCTAAAACCTTGCTACCCCACAAACTCCGCCGGCATCATCTTCAAGATTTCCCGTCCAATCGGCAACGAAGCCGTCGCTGCTGGAGAAGGCACATTCAGCACATGCAAAAATCGCTCACGCCCCACGAACCGGAAATCGTCCACCAGCGCGCCATCCGGAGTGACCGCCTGCGCCCGCACTCCCGACCCGCCGGGTGCCATATCTTGCATCCGCACCTCGGGTACCAGCCGCTGGCAAGAGCGCACAAACTCGCGTTTCCGCAGCGACCGCCGAAATTCCGCCAGTCCATTTTTCCAGTGCCGCCGCGCCATCGCTCGAAAGCCCGCATCCATGAACACTTCCATCGTCTCGTCCAAATCGAAATCGCGCCAGCGGTAGCCCTCGCGCCCGAAGGCCAGCACCGCATTCGGCCCCGCATCCACGTTTCCATGGATGCGCCGCGTGAAGTGCACGCCCAAAAACGGATAGCGCGGATCGGGCACGGGATAAATCAGCCCGCGCACCAACTCCACGCACGCCGCCGCCAGATCGTAATACTCCCCGCGAAACGGTACCAGCATCATCTCCGGATCGTGCCCCGCCATCCGCGCCACTCGGTCGCTATACAGACCGGCGCAATTCACCACATATCGCGCCGTGAAATCTCCCGCTCGCGTTTCGACCACCACGTCGCGCGATTGCACGAACCCCAACACCCCCGCGTTCGTCTTTACCTCCGTCCCGCGTCCCGCCGCGATCTCCGCATACTTCGCCGTCACCGCCGCATAATCCGTGATTCCCGTCGACGGCACTTCGAGCGCTCGCACTCCGCCCGCGTGCGGCTCGACCTCCAGCATCGCCTCGCGCCCCAGCAACCGCAAACCCTCTAGCCCATTCGCGATGCCCCGTTCGCGCAACTCATCCAGCCGCGCCGCTTCCTCCGCGTTCGCCGCCACGATCAATTTGCCGCACACTTCATGCGGAATCCCATGGCGCGAGCAGAACTCCACCATCTCGCGCGCCCCCGCCACACACAACCGCGCCTTCAGCGATCCTGCCTTGTAATAAACCCCACTGTGGATCACACCGCTGTTGTGTCCCGTCTGGTGCCGGGCCACTCCCGCTTCTTTTTCCAGAACGATTACCCGCAACCGTGGAAACCGCTCGCTCACCTGCATGGCAAACGAAAGACCGACAATCCCGCCGCCAACCACCGCAATGTCATAAGTCATAGGTTTGTGCGTCTTATGGGGTTGCTTGTGTGGGGACGGGCGTCCTCGCCCGTCCCAGCCGTGCAAAGCACGGCAACCTCACCGAAGACGATCCTACCGCACCCCGCGCGTGATCGCCGTGACGCAAGCACAAGTAGATGTGACGAAGAAAAAGGCGCGGGTGCCCCACGCCTCGCGTTTTTCAGGAGCTTGACCCTGAGCAAAGCAGAAGGGTAGGTACGAATACCTCCGCGCCCTCAATCGCCAATTACAAATCTTCGGCGCTCTCCGCGTCTCGGCGGTTGATTGCTTTACTGCACAATCAGCGTCACCGGGTCCGAATGCGCTGCCGCGTTCTCAGTCGCTGTCACCATGATGTTGCTGTATGTTCCGGGGATGGTTGCAGCGTTGAGCGTTTCCTGTGCGGACGCGGATATGGTTGTGTCGGCTTGGGAAGTCGCGGTAACGGTCACGCTTGTCGGCAGACCGGTAGCCACGAGGGGAGCCGTGTACACGCCGTTCGCGTCGATGGTTCCCCCGTTTGGCGTCGTTACCGACCAAGTTACACCCGTGTTGCTGACATTCGTGACTGTTGCCGTAAACTGTGCAGTTTGGCTCGGCCACCCGGGGCTGTTGGGGTACACACTTGACGGCACTCCCGGACTTACCGTTACTACCGTTCCCACCGTCAGCGTCTCGGTCGGCGTAGCATTTGTCAGCGTGCCATCCGTTCCTGAGATGGTGAAATTGAATGTCCCCGCCGTCGCGCTGCCCAGCGTCACCGTAAACGGAGCTCCCGCGGCCGACGCTACCTGCGTCGGCGGTATGATCACACATGTCCCCGGGACGACTTGTGGTGCGACCGCGATACAGCTCATCGTCACGCCGCTAAGATATCCGTTCAATGCTGTCAACGTTCCGTTCCACGTTACATCCTGATTTACCGCTGCCGTATTCGGTGTCGGAGGCTGCGGAACAAATGCAATGGCAAAGTTCGGCGGCGGACCGGACGCCGTCACCGTCAGCGTCTCGGTCGGCGAAGCATTCGTCAGCGTGCCATCCGTTCCTGAGATGGTGAAAGTGAACGTTCCCGTCGTCGCGCTACTCAACGTCAGCGCAAACGGAGTTCCCGCGGTCGTCGGCGTCACGACTTGCGGCGCAAACGCGCACATCGCTGGAGCGTCTGACGTACAGCTCAGTGCCACGGTCCCGCTGTATCCGCTCGACGATGTCAGCATCCCATTCCATTGGATGTTTTGATTCACAGCCGTCGAGCCAGGAGTCAGAGTCATCGCAATGGCAAAGTTTCCAGAACTCCCACTGCCACCGCCGCTGACGGCGCCGCACGCAATCAGCAAAAGCAAGCCTATCGCTGCGCAAATTCCCGCGCTTACTTTATAAAGACGCGGCTTGCCGTGTCTTTTTCGCCCGCGCCCGCCACACGCAATTCCAGCCGCCAGCATCACCCACCCCAGCGCGAAAAAGGGCGAAACGCGTGGACGCACTGCGGCCATGTAGGGACGTCCGCTTACATGTGCCTGCATGTTTTGCCGAAGCTCCGCGCGCACCGTGGCCCCTAGCGCGTCCGTTTTTAGCGCGACAGGATGGGGAATCGGCGGAAGAAGCCGAGGGACTCCAGCCGCGCGCGACACTGTCCACAGGCGCGGCCTCGCTTGCGCGGCCGCATTCGGCCCCGCAGTCGAAATCGTCAGCGTGACCGCGGTCGTCCCCATCCCCGCCGCAATCGACGCCGGACTAAATTCGCAACTCGTCAACGCCGGCAGATTCTCGCACGCAAAATTCACCGCCGAACTAAACGTCGCAGCCCCCACCGGGACCGCCGAGAACGTGTAGCTGGCGCTCTGTCCCGCCATCACCATCGCCGTCGCGCTGCCCGTGTCCGTCCAGGTAACACCCGATCCCACGGTTAGCGTTTCGATCGGTGTGGAACGAGTCAGTGTCCCGTCCGTTCCCTGGATCGTGAAATTAAATACGCCTGTTGTCGCATTGCCCAATGTAACCGTAAAAGAAGTGCCCGCCGCCGTTGGCGTCACGGGGCCGGTCGGTATGCAGGTCGCTGGAGCTCCCGCCGTACACGTCAGCGTCACGCTCCCGCTGTATCCGTCTAACGCCTGCAGCGTCCCGCTCCAAGTGACGTTCTGGTTCACTACCGTCACATTTGGAGTTGCCGCCACCGCAATCGCAAAGCTCGGAGTCAGCGCGGCGTTCCAAACACCCCGCCCGTAGGTCGATGCCACCAGCGTTTTTATGCCCGCGTACGTGGCAAGTTGCAGCGCAGTCACGGGTGCGTTCGGCAAAAATCCCGGAGCATTCGTCGCTGGCGCTGGGCCAACTTCTGTCCAGCTTGGCGTCGTCGTCGAACTGACAAAGACGCCCACGTCGGTTCCGGCATAGATCTGAAAAGGAGTGACTGAGGAGTCCACCAGCAACGCGTTCACCGGAGCGTCCGGCAACCCCGTCCCGGTCCAATCCGTCCAATTCCAACTCCCGCTCGCATACGTTGCCTTGAATACGTGCGATGTATTGAAGCCCATAATCCCGATGAATGCCGTATTGTCCGCTGGACTGGACGATTCCATAACGACCGACGAAATCGCATACCCGTTGGGATTTACGTTCTGAGTTATATTCGCCATCAACGTGTTGCCGGCGTCGGCCGTGGCCCACACTTCGCCTCCCGGTGACCCGTTCAGCGGCCCATATCCGTTGGTGACGGCGTACACGGTCTCTGAATCCCCGGTGGTCTCGTTTGGCGGCCCGCCCGCAGCGAGCGCCGTTACCAGGTTAATTTCATCGCCCGTACATACGCCCGTTCCTAATGTGTCGAAGTCGTTGCTCAATTCCAGCGGCGATGTTCCGCTGGTACTGATGCGCCACACGCGGCACGTTCCCACCAGCATTTCACTCGGATTATTTGGATCCAGAATGAACGGGGTAATGTAGGCTCCCTGGTCGCCGCCGAGATCGTTGGAGCCGACGACTTGGGAAAATGTACTGTCGTTGCATTCCGTCCCCGTTCCCGTTGCGGAATCGCACTCAAAAATCGCGACGTAGGGGTTAGCCGCAAACCACTCGTCGGGATTCGTGGGATTGATGGCGGTGAATCCGCCATCGCCGCCCAGCGCGTTTTGCCAGGTTGTGCTGGTGGTCGCGGTGCTGGTTTTCGGCGAGCCGTTATTATTCTCGGCTCCGCCGAGCAAAACGTTTGCGTTTGACGGATGCAGCGAGATGGAAACAAATTCCGTCATCGAGCCCAGGGTCTGGCTAAGGCTGTCGAATTGATTCGTCCCCGAGCAACTGCCGGAGTCCAGCCCGGCATAGCCATCGAGGGTGCGGCTGATTCCGCCGTCGTGGGCGAAGTAGCCGGGCGAGGTGTCACCGACAACCATGAACGCGATGCCGTGCTGGCTGGGATGCACTTGCGCCGGCGCTCCGAGCGGGTTGCACCCATAGACGTGCGTTAGATTGATCCAGTCATTGTTCGTTTGCGTGCAAGTCGCACTTCCGGGCTGTAACGTACACTTATAAAGATTGACCGCGCCCGCATATACGTCGGTAGTTGTGCTATCGGGAATCGCCGCGAGTGCCAAGTTGTACCAACCCTGTTCGACGCCGCAGCCGCTGTTTGGACCGAAGGCGTCGTCGCCGCAGTTGGTGATGCCGTTATCGGGAATCAGCGTCCAATTCGCTCCGCCGTTGATCGACTGCCAGATGCCCTCGTCGTAAGGCGTGGGATTTCCATAGGTGAAGTCGCCTTGCACATCGACGATCCACACATACATCTCGTTGCGCCCCGGCACTACCGTGATCTCGCCACGATAGATCGGGCAAGTTATCGCGTTCGAACTTGCAGGGCAATTCGTGGTCGTTAGGCTCGTGGTAGGCTGCGTAATCAGCCGCGTAAAATTCTGGCCGTCGGTCGACGAATACAGCCCATGCCGCCGTATAAATGCGTAGTAAGTTCCGTTCGTTCCCTGGCTCGGGTTGTAAATCACCGAGGTGGCCGAAGCCGCAATCGTAGCAACCTCACCATCCATGACGGTAGCGCGGTTCCACGTCGCTCCGGCGTTCGTCGAGTAGTAAAGTCCGCGCGCGGGTGAATTGCCATCCTCTTGCGGGCCCAGGCAGGGGCCGGTATTGCCCGCCGTTGCCGATTCCTCGCCCAGGCACAAGCCGTTGTCTCCCGCCGTGGCGGCCACGACGAGGTTGGGATTTGCTGTGCTGAATGCGATCTTGCTGAAACCGATGCCGAGAAAAGAATTGTCGGGAGTTTGTCCGATGCCGGTGATCGGCTTCGCCCACGTCGATCCTCCGTCAGTCGAAAGCAGAATTCCCAGGCCGTAATAAGAATCGGCGGAATTGTTGGTCTCTCCGGTGCCGACCAGGATCACGCTGCTGTTGCCCGGCTGCAAGGCAATCGCGCCCACCGCCAGCGTCGGCTGATCGTCAAGCAAAGGCAGCCAGACGACGGAAGCGGGTCCAGGACTGGGATCCGGACTCAGACTGCCCGCGTTGGTCGATTTCCAGAGACCGCCGTACGCGCCGCCCAGCAACACCGTGTTTCCGGTTGTGTCCGCGGGATCGATCACGACTGACGTGGCGCGCCCCGAGACCCAGTTGTAATTCTGCTCGCCGCTTCCGGTGGCGTCGGAAGCGAGCGGAGCCGGGCCCAGCGGCGTCCACATCGTGGAACTTGAAGCGGAGGACGAAGGTGCGGGCGGACCGTCCAAGCTCTGCTGGAGTTGAGTTGTTGCCGCGCGCTGCGCCCGCCAAGCCATCTTTTGCCGATAAGCGCGCAAGCGCAGGGCCGCCGCCGATTCTCCCGGAGGCACACTACGGCCGCGCTGGTTCCAGTTCCAATGCGGTTGATCGCGCAGATACGGACGAGCCCCGTTGCGATGATTGTTATTGTTATTGTTGTTGCCGCTGCCGCGTGGCTGACCGGCTGTGGGAGAAGATGAGACGCTGGTCTTTTTGGCGGACAAGTTATCGTGCCCTTGGCCGAAAGCGATGGCCGATAATCCAAACCCGCCGCTGAAAACTCCGCCGAAAAGAAAAACGCAAGCGCAGAAATAATAGAAGAGGACGAAAAAAATAGAGAGAGGAGAACGCGCACTACGGCTGCTCATAAGTTGAAACGCTATCCAGCGCCGGCGCGACCCAGCGCACCTCTAGAGTTTCAACGATTGAACGGAGATTTCCACGTCCTCGAAAGTCCCCCCGTCCTTGGTAGCCAAGTGCGGGAGGACAGAAAGTCGCAATTGCTCACCCTTGCCTTCTTCCCCTGGAGATGGCCTCGCGGGCTTCCTTGTCGGCAGTGCGGCGGCGCTCGGTCTCGCGCTTGTCCCAGAGCTGTTTGCCCTTGGCCAGGGCGAGTTCAACTTTGATTCTGCCATTCTTGAAATACATGCGGGTGGGAATCAGGGTGAGTCCCTTCTGCTGCGTTTTGCCGATGAGCTTGCGCAGTTCTTCTTTGTGGATGAGAAGCTTCCGTGTGCGCAGGGCGGCGTGATTGGCGAAGTTGCCGTGGTCGTAGGGGCCAATGTGGCAGTTCAGGAGCCAGAGTTCGCCGTCCTTGATCAGCCCGTAGGCGTCCTTGAGGTTGGCCGTGCCGGTGCGCACCGACTTTACCTCGGTTCCGGTGAGAACAACCCCCGCCTCGAATTTTTCGAGCAAGAAATAGTTGTGGCTCGCGTTCCTATTGACAGCCGCATCCCTTTCGCCAGAAGCGGTGGGCTGGCGGCGAGGGTTCTTCTCTCGATTGGGCTGCGTCTGGTGCGTGGTTTGCTTGGACATGGTACTGAAGAGAAAGTATCACAGAGGACAGGGGAAAGGTGTCAGGTGCCAGGTCTCAGGAAGAACTCGCAATGATCCCAGTTTCGAAAGGATCGGTAGCTTGCTCCCTGAGACCTGATACCTGAGACCTGCACTCTGGGACACGGACTAACGAGTGTAAACACTGACATGACAATCACTTCGGGTACAAGTTGAGGCGATGTTATAATCCAATTTTCCAGTACTTTTCGCGCTCGACCTCCATTGGGATGCCCGTCGAGCCATGCATTGCGAGTGCTTGCCGGGTGGTTGCATGAGTCTTGGTTCTGTGGGTCTGGGGTTTGATAAGTCTAGGTTCGGCGAGTCGTGGCCAGCACCGTCGCCGGCCAGAGAGATTTTCATGAGGACTGCTTGATGAGACGCCTGATCCGTCCGGCTCCGTTCGTTCTGTTGCTGCTGCTGCTCTGCTTTGGGCTTGTTGCTCTTGCCAAGAAGGTCGATACCGCCAAGGCACTCTACGAAAAGGGTGCCGACGCCGAGGCGCGCCAGAACTATGAGCAGGCCTACGACTATTTCAAGCAAGCCTACGATCTAAAACCGAAAGACCTTCGCTATCGCACTGCGTTCGAGCGCAACCGCTTCCTGGCGGCATCGGCGGAGGTGCATCGCGGACAGATTCTGCGCGATAACGGCAAGCTCGAGGAAGCGGCGGCGCAATTCCAGAAGGCCTTGGAAGTCGATCCTTCTTCGTTCATCGCGCAGCAGGAGCTGAAACGCACGCTGCAGATGATCAAGGAGGCGCAGAATCCGCAACCGGAGGCCGTGTCGCCCGACGCAACTGGGTTGCGTAAACGCCTGGCATCGGCCCAGGGCCCGGTCGAACTCGCTCCCATTTCGAACCTGCCCCTCACGCTCAAAGTCACCGACAAATCCGACGTGATCTACCAGACGGTGGGCAAGCTTGCCGGCATCAACGTGCTTTTCGACCTCGATTACAAGCCCACCCAGGTGCGCGTCGAGCTCAACAACGTGACCCTCGAAGACGCGCTGCAAATCATTTCGTTTGAAACCAAGACCTTCTGGCGTCCGGTGACACCCAACACCATTTTTGTCGCGCAAGACAATCCCGGAAAACGGAAAGAGCTGGAACAAAACGTCATCAAAACTTTTTATCTTTCCAATCTCTCGCAGCAGACCGAATTGAACGATGTTCAGAACGCGATCCGCACCGTCCTCGAGGTGCCCAAGATCCAGTCGTTGCCCTCGCAGGGAGCGATCGTGGTGCGCGGCACGCCCGATCAGGTGGCCCTGGCGCAGAAACTGGTGGACGATCTCGACAAGGCGAAGCCCGAGGTGCTGATCGAAGTGGCGATCATGCAGGTCAGTCGCGACAAGTCGCGCACGCTTGGAATCAACCCTCCCACTAACGTCTCGGTCTCGCTGCAGCCCAACGTCACCACTTCCAGTTCGAGCAGTTCCAGTTCGAGCAGCTCCAGTAGTTCATCGTCATCGACCGGCCTCAACCTGAATACATTCAACAACCTCAATGCCACCGATTTCCAAGTGACGATTCCGGCGGCTACGGCGACGGCATTGATGGGCGATACCGATACGAAACTCATTCAGAATCCGCAGATCCGCGCCTTGGACGGGCAAAAGGCTACATTGAAGATCGGCGAGCGCGTGCCCATCGCGACCGGATCGTTCTCGTCGGGAATTGGCAGTGTCGGCGCCGGCATCAGCCCCCTAACCAACACGCAATTTCAATACCTCGATGTGGGCGTGAACATCGAAATCACGCCCCGGGTGCATGCGGGACGGGAAATCTCCTTGAAGTTGACGATGGATGTCTCGGACGTGGACTCGTATACGAACATTGGAGGCATAAGCCAGCCGGTGATCGGCCAGCGCAAGATCGAGCACGATATCCGCCTCAAAGATGGCGAAGTCAGCCTGCTGGGTGGCATGATGGAGGACTCGCGGACGAAGTCTCTGAGCGGGATCCCGGGTCTGGCCTCCATCCCGATCCTGAAGTATTTCTTTGCGCAGGATACCCGCGACCACTCGCAGAGCGAAATCGTGTTCGTCCTGATCCCGCACATTGTCCGCGGGCCTGACATGTCGCATCGCGATATCGACGTGCTCGACGTGGGTACGGCCAACTCCATCTATTTGCGCCGATCCAATACCAAGCCACCCGCGCCTGCAGCCGCACCCACGCCTGCAGCCACGCCTCCAGCCGCTCCCCCGCCGCAGGCCGGTCTGCCGCAAACGCCGATTGCGCAAAACGTGAGTCTGCAAACTCCGGCGCCGCAGAATCAGGCGCTGCCGCAAGCTCAGCCCGGCGCCGCATCGTTCCTCTTCGATCCGCCCACTTTGACCCCGGCCAAGGGCTCGACCTTCACCGTGAATGTCATGATTTCAGGCGGTCAGAATGTGTATTCCGTGCCCATGCAGCTCAACTACGATCCCAACCAGTTGCAAGTCGTCAGCGTTTCGAACGGCGGATTTCTCTCGCAGGATGGCCAAATCGTGGCCGTAGTGCATCGTGAGGATACTGCGACCGGCACCATGCAAGTTACGGCTACGCGGCCTCCGGGGTCCGGTGGCGTTTCCGGTCAGGGCGCGGTGGTCACGCTTACCTTCATGGCGAAAGGGCCGGGCCAGTCCGCCTTGGCCATCACCAGGGGCGGGGCGCGCGACCCGGCTATGCAGCCCATCGCGATGAGCGGAGCGCAGGCGGCCATTACCGTGCAGTAGCCGCGTTTTGGCGGCCACGCACGACGGAAGAAGTTCTCAGTTCTCAGTTCTCAGCCGAGAACCGATTGGCTTTAACTGAAAGCTGAGAGCTGAGAGCTATGTATGAACCAGTCGATCGACATGCGGAAAGCTAGGTTCGCGGATGCCCGCCCAGCGCGCGGCTTCACGCTGATCGAGCTGATCGTTGCGACCACCATTTTATCCATCCTGGTGGGGATGGCGGTCCCGGTGGCCAAGGTCGTCGTTTACCGGCAGCGTGAGCACGAGCTGCGCGAAGACCTGTGGATGATGCGCGACGCCATCGATCGCTATAAAGACGCCGCCGATCGCGGTGCATTCCAGATCAAGCTGGGAAGCGAAGGCTGGCCTCCGGACCTCGACACGCTGGTCAACGGCGTGGATGTTGGCGGCAAGAAGCTGAAATTTATCCGCCGCATCCCCATCGATCCCATCACTAAAGGCGAATGGGGAATGCGTTCCATGCAAGACGATAAAGACTCGTCTTCCTGGGGCGGGCAAAACGTTTTCGATGTCTACTGCAAGTCGGATCAAGCCGCTTTGGACGGCACCAAGTATAAGGATTGGTAGATGAGATTCCTGTCCAAAGTGCGTGCCCGAAAGGCCGGCAATTGGGGTTTCACCCTGATCGAGATGCTGGTGGTCATCACCATGGTCGCCATCCTGATCTCGATCGCGGTACCCATGTACAACCAGAGCATCACGCGCTCCAAGGAAGCCAAACTGAAACAGAACCTGAAGACGCTCAACGAAGCCATCGACAACTATTCGCTCGACAAGAAGAAAGCGCCGCAGTCGCTGGATGATCTCGTGCCCGGGTACATCAAGTCCATCCCCGACGACATCACTGGCAGCAATACCTGGGTGACGGAGCCGGAAGATCCCCAAGATGCATGGGACCCGAACAACCTCGGCATAGGAAGTGTGCACAGCGGTTCCGATCAGCCGTCGAGCAATGGCGAGCCCTATTCGAGTTGGAAGCAGTAGCAGGTTCGGAAATGAGCAGCCGGACGACAAGACGCATCCGCGGGTTCACCCTGCTCGAGATGATGGTGGTGGTCAGCATCATTCTCATCCTGTTGGGTATCGCCATGCCTGTATACAGCCACAGCATGTTGCGGGCTCGCGAGGACAATCTGCGCCAAAACCTCGATACGCTGAATCAGGCGATCTACCAGTACGCGATCGACAAGCATAAAATGCCCAAATCTCTGAGCGATCTCGTGTCCGCACACTACATCGATAAAGTTCCGAATGACATCACGGGCAGCACGGACTGGGTGCTCGAGCAGGGAGAAGACATCATCATGTCGCTCGACCAAACCGACGCAGGCGGCGTCATCGGCGTGCATAGCGGCTCCAACCAAATCGCCAGCGACGGCACCGAGTACGCGAAGTGGTAGATGAGGTCTCAGGAGCGCAGGTCTCAAGTGTCAGGTCTCAGGTCTCAGGAAAACCGCCGGCGATCCGCTCAACAAGTTAGCCAAAAACTAAAAGCCCAAACCTGACACCTAACACCTGACACCTGCCCCTCAAAACTCCGCCAGCTCCTTCATCGCGCGAAACAGATCGCTCGCCTGCGGCAGGATGGCATTCTCTAAGAGCGGCTGATAGGCAACAAATGTGTCCGCGGCGGCGATGCGTTTTACTGGTGCGTCGAGGTGATGGAACAGTTGGTCGGCGATGCGGGCGGCGATTTCCGCGCCGTATCCCCAGCTCAGGGAGTCTTCGTAGGCAATCAGTGCGCGGTTGGTTTTTTTCACCGAAGCGGCAATCGCATCCCAATCAAATGGGTTTAATGTACGCAGGTCGATCAACTCAACGCTGACGTTGTGTTCGCGCTCCAGTTTTTGCGCAGCTTGGAGCGCGCGCGGCACCACCGCTCCGTAGGTGATGACGGTAAGATCGCTTCCCGGCTGCACGATCTTCGCTTTGCCGAAAGGGACCATGTAGTCGCTGCCGGGATAGGGCGCGCGGCCAAAGGTTTCGCGGTAGAGCCGCTTGTGCTCGAGGAACAACACCGGGTCGTCGCAGCGGATCGCCGTGCGCAGCAGGCCCGCCGCATCCAGCGCGTTCGAGGGAAACACCACGCGCAGTCCCGGAATATGGGTGAAGATGCTCTCGCCGCACTGCGAGTGATAAATTCCGCCGCCCGTCAGATAGCCGCCAATCGCCACGCGAATCACCAGCGGCGCCGAGAAGGCGTTGTTCGAGCGCCAGCGGATGAGCGGCAGTTCGTCGCGCAACTGCATCATCGCCGGCCAAATGTAATCGAAGAACTGGATCTCGACCACCGGCTTCAATCCGCGCGTCGCCATGCCGGTGGCGCGGCCGACAATGGCGGCTTCGGCGATCGGGGCGTTGAAGACGCGGTCGCTGCCGAACTCCATCTGCAATCCGGAGGTCAGCTTGAAAACTCCGCCCTTGCCTTTGACCAGCTTTTGCTTCAAGTATTCTTCGCGGCTGGCGTCGGCAACGTCTTCGCCGAAAATGACGACCCGCTCGTCGCGCCGCATCTCGTCGCGCAGCGTGGCGTTGATCGAGTCCGCCATGGTTTTATTTGGCGATGCCTTAACCGTCGGCTGCTTCTTCTGTGAACCGGCGGTCCCTATGATCTCCGCAACGGGTTCGGGCGTGGCCGGCGCGGCCTGGGTTTCAAACGCCGCCGACGTGGGATCGAAATCGGGCGAGTACACGAAGTTGTAGATCGTCTCCGGTTGCGGCAAAGCGGCGTCGAGCGCGCGGTCCGCGTCGGACTGGATCCGCTCTTCGACGTCCTTCTCGAGGATGTCGATTTCTTTTTCGTCGAGGATCCCCTCGCGCAGCAGGAACATCTGCATGCGCGGCACCGGGTCGCGCGCGGCATCGGCCTCGCGCTCCGCATCCGGCCGGTAGAGCCGCTCGTCGTCGGAAAGCGAATGCGAATAGGGACGAATCACATGGCTGTGCACAAACGCCGGCCCATGGCCCGCGCGGCAGTGATCGGCCGCCCGCTGAAACGCCGCATAAGCGGCGATCAAGTCGGTGCCGTCCACTTCTTCGAAATGAAAATTCGGGAAGCCCGACACCAGCCGCGAAATGTTGCCGCCGGCCGTCTGCACTTCCACCGGCACCGAGATCGCGTACTGGTTGTCTTCCACGGAAAAAATCACCGGCAAACGCCGGTTGGACGCCGTGTTCAGCGCCTCCCAGAATTCGCCCTCGCTGGTCGTGCCGTCGCCGAGCGAAACGTAAGTGACCTCGTCGCCCTGGAATTGCACATCCTTGAATTGCCGGTAATCGCCCTCGACCTTTTGCGCGGCGTTCGGATACGCGGCCAAATAGCGCCCCGCTTCGGCGCATCCCACCGCCTGCAAGACCTGCGTCCCTGTAGGAGAAGACTGCGTCACGACATTCAGCCGCTGGAACGCCCAGTGCGAAGGCATCTGGCGTCCGCCGGAGCCGGGATCGTCGGCCGCGCCCACGCCGCCGAGCAGCATTTCATACGGCGTCGCGCCCAGCGCCAGGCAAAGCGCGCGATCGCGATAATAAGGATAGAACCAGTCGTAGCTCGCCTTCAGCGCGAAAGCGGCGGCGGCCCCAACCGCTTCGTGCCCCGCGCCCGAGATCTGAAAGAATATCTTCTGCTGCCGCTTGAGCAGGATCTCGCGGTCATCCACCCGCCGCGACATGAACATGATGCGATAAGACTCAATGAGCTGCGCGCTCGTCAGCCCCTGATAGCTCTTCGCCTTTTTCGCAACGCTCGATTCGTTTAACTTGGGATCGACTTTGGTCGTAGCCATGCCGCGTTCTTCACCCCACGGTGTTACTGCCCCGGATCATTGTAAATCAGCTTTCCGCTCTCATCTCTCATCTTTCACCGAGTTGTCATCTCTAACATATTGTCATCCTGAGCGAAGCGAAGGACCTGTTTTTTGCGGAGAACTGTAGGCCCTTCGCTTCGATTGGAATGACAATTCACGCAAGGTGTCGTTCTTGCGCTCGTTCGTAGCTCGAAGCTCGCGGCTCGGAACCATCTGGACCCTCTGATCGTTTATTCTAGAGACTCATGATTCATTTCCTTCGCCCCTTCGATCCGCGCCGCCTCCGTCTGCTGGTCTTCGATCTCGATGGCACTTTGATCGACTCGCGTCTTGATTTGATTCAGTCAATTAATGCCATGTTGCGCCATCTCGACCGTCCCGAGCTGCCCAGCGGCCTCATCGCCAGCTATGTTGGAGACGGCGCTCCCACGCTCGTCCGCCGCGCACTCGGCGACCAGAACGCCGATAACGAAGCCTTGTTTCAAGAGGCGCTGGACTATTTTCTCGCCTATTACCGCCTGCACAAGCTCGACCACACCACGGTCTACGAGGGCATTCCGGAAGTGCTGGCGGCTGTGGCTGCGGGCTCGTGTAAGGCGGACACTTCTGTCCGCCAATGTTTGCAGCGCCTAATGGCCGTGCTCTCGAATAAGCCGGTCAATCCCTCGCGCGATATCATCCAGGCGCTCGGCCTAGGCGACTACTTCATCCGCGTCTACGGCGGCAACAGCTTTCCCACAAAAAAGCCCGATCCCCTGGGCGCGCAAACTCTCTTGCAGGAAACCGGCGTAGCCGCCGACGAGGCCCTAATAATAGGAGACTCTGCAATCGACGTTCAAACCGGCCGCAACGCCGGCCTCTGGACCTGCGGCGTAACCTATGGCTTCGCCCCACACACGCTGGAAGCTGTGCCTCCGGATGTGCTGGTCGAAACCCCGCGCGAGATCGGGGAGTTGTTGCGGTAAGCAGACTGGTGGTGAAGACGCCGATTGCGCCGGATGTCCAATTCCTTACCGCCGGTGGACGAACGGCTCATGGTCTGAGCCTGAAGAACACGCCGTAACCAAAGCTGCCGCCGGACGGTTAACACGAACTCAGTCTCGTACAGAGTCCAATTGAAAACAAAAATGGCTGTTCAAGAAATCTGCGGCGAGATATTCTTTTGCGTTATATTGTGAGCCAAACGAAATGTCACAAATCATTCTGCCCGAGCCTGTCGAGAAAGACGGATTTAATCCCAAGGCGATCATTCCATTCGGAGTTACCACCGCCCACATACAAGTGGCGATGCAGGATTTCATCGATTTTGTGATTGCGATTGATACTCAGCTTCACGCCAAGGGAATGGCCAGCCTGGAAAACACCATGATGCAAGCAAACTTCAGCAGCTTGGTTGGCGAAATGATGGGTGCTCGCATCCCCAAACACTGCCTAACGGTAGTCAAGAACCTTTACCACAACGGGCACCCGGATGTTTTGCCAGCCGGTAAATATCCAAACGACGCAGCACAGCACGCGGGCAGCGACGGAATTGAAATCAAAGCCTCGCGCTATTTGCAGGGTTGGCAGGGGCACAATGCTGAAGACGTGTGGTTGATGGTATTTGTGTTTCAGAGCGGGCGCGAAGGGCCAAAAGTTATGAAGCCGCAGGTGTTCAAGTTCCTGTTCGTGGTGGGGGCAATGCTTGCCAAATCCGATTGGAAATTTTCGGGCCGGTCGGAAACGAGCCGCAGGACGATCACGGCAAGCGTGTCGAAGGAGGGCGTGGACAAAATGATGGCGAACTGGATTTACAAGTGCGCGGAGCTACGCCAAGGCAAAGGTTAACTGGTCGCGTGCCACCACGACCTTTGTGAGTTGTTCGATCGATTGCGTGGCCGCTGCAAAATACTCGCTGTTTTTTTCTATCCCAATGCAATGCACGCCCACGGCGTTGCCCGCCGCGACCGTGGAGCCGGAACCCATGAACGGATCAAGCACAATCCCTTTTCCCAACGGCAGCACGGCATAGACAAGTTCGCGCAACAGAGCTTGGGGTTTCAAACTCGGGTGCGCCGCAACTTTACGTTCCTCGCGTGGAGTGCGCCCCACTTCAACCAAATCTGAAAACGGCAGTCCCTCCGGCAGCCGTCGCAAGCCGCCCGTTTCAAATTGGCGCAGGCAATCGCTGACCTTCATCCCGGCGGGTAACGGTTTGCGCAGGATGCCCCACGGCTCATAGCAGCCACGCGGTAAGGAGCATACGTCCGGAAATTCGTCCTCCGCGTTCTTTGGCCGGTCGCCACCGCGTAGCGTTTGCACCACGCGGATGAGCTGCCCGCGAAACTCCAGGCCGCCAGCTACAAGCGCGCCGTAAACCATTTGGCACATGAATGAATTGCAAGCGATGAAAACGTGGCCGCCCGGCCTAAGCACATGCACGGCAACATTGGCCCATTCGGTGAAGAACCGGCAAACCTGTGTGCGCTCTTTGGCGTTCAGCGCGGTAAATCGGGGAAGCGGCTGGCGCACAGAACCATCAAAAGATGGTGGGATGCGCCAAATGCCGCCGTTGCCGTTGGCTCGTTTTTCAAGTTGGTCGAACTCATACTCCTTCACTCCATAGGGCGGGTCCGTGACGATTCCGTGGATTGAATTTTCCGGGGCGCTCCCCATCCATTCAAGGCAATCGGCGTGGACAATGAGGGATTCGCCAACGGGCTTGTGCGCGTAATTAAGGGCAAACTTTGCGAGTGGAGGCATCTCTGTTTTGGCAAGTATAACCCACCATCGGCAGGGCTATAGTGTAATCTCACGCACGAATGGGCGCTCCTCTATTCCCAACCATCGCCCAATCCTGCTACCTTCAAGTGACTCCGTAATCCGCGAGTGCCGCGGCGAGCCGCGTCTCTACGGAAAAAGTTACGATGAAAATTGGGATGAAGACTAACGACTCCTGGGGCCTGACCCCTGCCGAACTCCGCAAGCTGCGTGGGTTAAAGACCCCGCATGGCATTCAGCGCCTGCTGGACGACATGCCGTATCACCTCGAGGATAGCGCCTGGTCTCCGCGCCGCGTGCTCCGCGAAAACACTTCGCATTGTTACGAGGGCGCGCTGTTTGCCGCGGCGGCGTTGCGCGTCATCGGATATCCTCCGCTCATTCTCGATCTCGAAGCCGAGCACGATACCGACCATGTCATTGCCATTTACAGAATCGATGGACACTGGGGCGCGCTGGCCAAATCGAATTACACCGGATGCCGCTATCGCGAGCCCGTGTATCGTTCGCTGCGCGAATTGGCGATGAGTTATTTCGATACGTACTTCAACCTACGGGGAGAACGCACGCTGCGCACTTTTTCGCGCCCCGTGAATATGCGCCGTTTCGATCCTTTTTACTGGATGACCACCGAGCAGCACGTCTGGTGCGTGGCCGAGTACTTGCTGACGATTTCTCACTATCCGCTGATCACGCGCGCCCAGGCGAAGCGCCTGCATCGGCTGGATGGGCGCTCGTTCCGGGCCGGTTGTCTGGAGCGGGCCGAGATCGAGTTATAACTACTTCGGCTAGGGGAATTCGGATGAAGCCCCGCTGTCCCCCGTGCACCCCTGTGTACTCTGTGGTTCCCGCTCTTCGTCGAACCCTGAATTGGAGTTCCCGTAAGCTATACGCATGGAAATTTGAGTTCGCAAGCAACCTTTCGCCTGGCGATCGCGTATGACTATTATGCGGCTTTATTTCCGGCTCCTTTTGCCAATCGTCCTTCTAGCGGCCTGTGCCTTCAGTCAGGATTCCTCTCCCACTTCCAACTCGGCCTCGCTCCCCGCCGCAATTCCAGCTACCTCCGTGCCGCCCGCCGCTCAGAAGCCCATCGTCCTGAAGCCCGATGCCAAGGGCGCCGTGCCCGCGGAGCAGATTCGAGAACTGCTGCGCAGCGCCGAAGAGAAAGACCTCGAAAACAATAAGCAGTTGCGCGATTACACCTTTATCGAACGCGACGAGCAACACTATCTGGATGGTCATGGCGGGGTGAAGAAGACCGAGACGCGGACTTCGGAGGTGCTGGAGATTTATGGCGAGCCGGTCGAGCGGTTGACGGCGAAGGACGACAAACCGCTGTCGGCCGGCGAAGCGAAAAAAGAAGAAGACAAGATCCAGAAGATCATCGACAAACGCAAGAACGAATCCGAGGGGGACCGCCGCAAGCGCCTGGAAAAAGATGAGAAAGACCGCGAAGAGGCACGCAAGTTTGTGCTGGAGATCGCCGACGCGTTCAACTTCCGGCTGATCGGCTCCGAAGTGATCGACGGGCGCGACGCCTGGGTGCTGGAGGGCGAGCCTCGTCCCGGCTACGAACCTAAGAACCGCGAAGCTAAGATGCTCGGCAAGTTCAAAGGCCGCGTCTGGATCGACAAATCCGAAGCGCAATGGGTGAGGCTCGACATTACTGCCATCGATACGCTTGCGGTCGGCTGGGTGCTGGCAAGAATCCACAAAGGCACGCATATTCTGGTGGAGATGACCAAGGTGAACGATGAAGTTTGGCTGCCCAAACACCTTCAGGCCCACCTCGACGCGCGGGTTGCTCTCTTCAAGGGCTATGACGTGGATGTCGATCAGACTTACCGCGATTACAAAAAATTCCGCACGGCGACGAAGATCACGGTGCTGGGGGAGGAGACTCGCGCGCCGTGAGGGGCGAGCAGCGAAAGACGGGTCCTTGATGCTGGCTGCCAGCAGGACTTATCCACTTCGTGGATGTGCTGTTTCCCGTTGTGCAATCGTAACTTTACGACAGTGATCTAACCGATCTGTTATGCTGATTGGTCTCCAATAGTCAGCTAAAGTATACCGGTCAGGCGGATTTGCCTGTTCATCGCGCTCGTCCGTGGGACGTCGTCAATTACGTTCAGGCGATACCGCCGAAGCCAACATATCTAACATCAATGGTTGAACAAAATTCCGCGGACCATGGCGTTCGCGGAGAAGCTTAGGAGGCAATACATTCCATGAAGAATACGCTGAAAAAGACAGGCTGGTGCAGCATCGCGCTCGGAATTGCACTCGCCGCGATCATCCTACCGGCACGAGCGCCAGCGCAAGATCAACAGGACGATCCGCCCAGCCGCGTCGCCCGGCTCGGCTACATGCAGGGTTCAGTCTCATTCCAGCCCGCCGGCGAAACGGATTGGGTAGGTGCGGTTCCCAACCGTCCCATGACCACGGGCGACCAGCTCTGGACGGACCGGGACTCGCGCGCGGAAGTGCAACTGGGAACGGCTGTGGTTCGATTGTCAGCCAACACCGGTTTTTCTTTTCTTAACCTCGACGACCATACGGTCCAGATCCAACTCACTTCTGGCGCGATCAACATTACCGTGCGCAGACTGGGTGACGACGACGACTTTGAAGTCGATACTCCCAACCAGGCGTTTACGATTTTCCAGCCTGGGCATTATCGCGTGGAGGCGAGCGCGGACGGAAGCTACACGGTAATCAGCGTGCGCGCAGGCGAAGGCGAGTCCACCGGCAACGGCGAGAACTACACGCTGCGCGGCGGGCAGAGAGGCACGTTCAGCGGAACGGACTCGCTGTACGTCGATGTGGTCGATATCGGCGGCCCGGACGAATTCGACACATGGTCTTACAACCGCGACCACCGCTACGACTATTCGCGTTCGGCAGAGTATCTGTCGCACGATGTAGTCGGCTATGAGGACCTGGACGATTACGGCGACTGGCGCGACGATCCCAGCTACGGGCATGTCTGGTTTCCCAATCAAGTTGCCTTCGGTTGGGCGCCTTATCACGAGGGCCATTGGGATTGGATCGCTCCCTGGGGCTGGACGTGGGTCGACGACTCGCCGTGGGGCTACGCTCCGTTCCACTACGGACGCTGGGTGAGTGTTGGCGGGCGTTGGGGCTGGGTGGCCGGACCGGTGGCAGTGCAAGCCGTGTATGCACCGGCGCTGGTGGTTTTCATCGGCGGAGGGCCCGGAGGCTTTGGCGGCAATGTGGGATGGTTTCCACTGGGGCCGCGGGAAGTCTATGTGCCGTCCTATCGCGTGAGCCAGGCGTACGTGAATCGCGTCAACATCAGCAATACGACGGTGAATGTCACCACCGTCACCAATGTCTACAACACAACCATCGTCAATAACACAACGAATATTACGAACATTACGTACGCCAACCGCAACGTCCAAGGCGCGGTGATGGTGGTGCCGCAGCACGCATTCGTGAGCGCGCAACCGGTGGCGAAAGTGGCAGTGACGGTGAGTGCGCGCGATATCGCCGCGGCGCCGATGAGTTCTCGGATGGCGGTGGCTCCGACCAGAGAAAGCGTTCTCGGCGCGAAGGCTGCGACCGCGAATCGCGTGGCCGCGCCACCCGCGGCTGTAGCGTATCGGCAGGTCGTCGCCAAGCGGACGCCGCCTCCTCCGCCGGTGCCTTTTGCGAAACAGCAGCAGGCTTTGGCGGCGCATCCCGGACAACCGTTGGCCAGGAGCGAGGTGCAGACCTTGCGTCCGGCCAATGCCGCGGCAGCGCGGCCCATGGTGAAGCAGGCGCCTCCGGGAAAACCGGCCACGCCGGGCATGGGGCAGTCCGGCAACCCGCCAAACACTGCGCGTCCGGGGCAAGCCGCACCGCCGGAGAACCAGCCGATGAATCGTCCGGGCAATCAACCTGCTGCAATCCAGCGGCCCGCCGCGGCGAATCCGGTGCAGCCGAATCGTCCATCCCCGCCGCCGAATCAACCCGCACCGGCACAACCGAATAATCGGCCGGAAACAACCCGTCCTCCGGCAACACAGCCGAACCGTCCTCAGTCCAACCAGCCTGAGGCGAATCGTCCGGCTGCGGCCCAGCCGAACAATCGGACGGAAGCTGCGCGTCCGGAAAGCAAACCGCCGCAGCCGAACCAGAACCAAGCGGCTCCGCATCCGCAAACGCCTCCTCCGGCAGTGGCGAAACCGGCTGCGCCGCAGAAGCAGCAACCGAAGCAGCAAACGCCGAAGGAGAAAAAGCAGGAAGAGGAAAAACAGAAGCCTCAAGGCGAGTAGAGGCTCAGCTTCTAAATCACTGGACGGGAATAGTATTGGGCATTCTGAGTTTTCTCAGGGTGCCCTTTTTGCAGCGCTGAAGCGCAAACTGCGGGTCGCGATGATACTTTTTGCCGATTCTGCACAGGCGCAGAGATTACGATGATTGTGAAGAGAGTGGTGAACAGTGAGATGGGCCTCGACTCGGCTACTTCGAGGCAAAGGAGCGCTTCACTAATTAAAACATTGTGGTTGCGGATGCACGACTTGCGGATCGATGCGCTTGCCGTCCGGGCCTAGCACGGTGATTTTACCTGGGAAAGAATCGAGTTTTACTAGTTGCAGATTGTTGGTGGAGCAGTCGATGCACTGCGCCACCAACTCGTCATTGGTTCGCCATGCGATTATAGGAATATTGCAGTTCCAGGTCAGCAATGCGGCGGTCGGCTCAAGGTCGTACACAGTCCTTTCCCCGCAGAGGTGAGGTTTCCAGGCAAGCGGTCGGTCATTGGGAATAATGCCGAGCGCAACCTCAGACCCCGACTGACACACCCATTGTGGGCGTGCATTTTTATCTAAATAATTCGTCTGCTCGCGATAAATCTGAGGAATTACCGCGCGATAACGATGATCGGGCGAGACTAACTCTTGTCCGCCGACGAACTCCCGCTTAACCGAATCGACATAAGGTGGTTGCCATCTTTCTCTGACTGATAAATACGTTGCTTCGGCAAGATTAAATGCTAAATAGAGCGCGCAACAGCACATCACCGATAATAAAGCCCACTGGTGGTCATAGGGAGCTTCCCAGGAGCGCACGGCAGATATACGCAAAATGCTTGGAGCTGTACTCGTGGCATCTGCAACAAATTGTACGGGCCGGTTTCGCCATTCGCGGTGAGTATTGAGATAAGTGACTACCTCCAGCGCGGCATTCGACATCTCGCTCTCGAACATCTCCATCCGACTGCGTAGGTAGTTGTGGAACCACACTGTGGGAACGGCTACAAACAACCCCATGGCGGTTGTTGCGAGTGCAGTGGAAAGACTCGCATTTGTGCGAGCTATATATGCGGACTTTTCCATGGCAACCCCTCCGAACGCATCCAGGATGCCGAAACATGTGCCAAGGAGTCCGATGAAGAGCGCGGAGGATGCGATGGTGGAAAGCGTACGAAGTCCGTGTTTCAAGTCGGCTGCGAGCAATTTGCTACTACGCTGCAAGGCATGTTTGGCGGCGGCGATGGCTTCCGCGTCGGTGAACTCTGGCGGCGCAGAAGCGAAGGTTGCGATCCCATCGGCAACTACTGACGCCACATGACTCCGCTTATTTTTTACGGCGATGGCGATAACTTCATCGAGTTTGCCATCGCGCAGTGCGCTAGCGGCGTCGCGAACAAAGACGCGGGATTGCCTGCGGGCTGCGCCGTAGCGGTAGAGACGGCCGGCGACGATAACAACCGCATTCGCCAGCATGAGCGCGAGGAGGGAGACGGCGGCGTGGCCGAACCAGTCCATCCGGCCCCATAAATACCAAAGGCCCCACACGCATCCGTCCGCATCCAGCCAATTGAGCCAGGCATCGAGCATCAGGGCAAGGGTACTCCTCGGCCGCTTAGTCCTTACAGAAGAGATAGACACCGCGTTGACCGATTGGGATCCCGGGCAGAGTTACTATGCGTTCGTCAGAGTAACTGTTGTAACCGCGTGATTATGACGACTGCTTTGTGGGGTAGGAGTTAGCGAATGAAATCCGTGGGCTAAGGTTGCGGATTTGCTGGCGCGGAAACGGCCGCGGCGGTGGTTGAGGGCGACAGCCGCAGCTTCACCATATCTCCGATCTGCGACCAGACGCGAGGATCGCACTCGCTCTGGATGTGGCCGTGTACAAATAGTCTGTCCACCCACGCAACATCTGGGCACACGATTGGGTTTTTCCTGTAATCCATGCGGTAATTGCCGAGGATTTGAGTCTTCGCCGGATCGGCGGCCGTGATCTTTTTCCGGCCGTGGATGATGCCGTGCGGCTGGTAAAAGTTCACGGCCGCGGCGACATTGTCGGGAATGACGGAATCGTCCTTCCCCATTTTGGCGACACTATCCACCTGCGCCGTCAACAAAACCGGTATGCCTTCCCGCTGCAAATCGCGCGCCAGCAATACGGCTGCGGCCGCTCCCCAACTGTAGCCGAACAGGACTATGCGGGCGCCAGACTTTTCTT
>Ga0326728_10007178_pt1 | contig 29062 bp, 23 predicted proteins | sample MB3enrmetagenome_FD_207602 | JGI IMG/M metagenome (GOLD analysis project Ga0326728, IMG submission 207602) | Lab enriched peat soil microbial communities from McLean, Ithaca, NY, United States - MB31MN | ecosystem: Environmental > Terrestrial > Soil > Wetlands > Peat | place: USA: New York... | reverse complement strand
AGGTGCTCTATATGTCCGGCTATACGGACCATGCCGCGCTCAAACCCGAGGAAGGCGAGGCCGTTCCAGGCACTCATTTTCTGCAGAAGCCGTTCCCTCCCGAGGTTCTGCTCGCGAAAATACGCGAGGTTCTCGATCGCTAGCCTCCGTGCCCGCCCCACGCGGACACTCGGACCGGCTGTGCGGAAGGCGCACCCTTGGTAATATCTTGATGGTGCGGCGTGGCCCGGCCACGGCCCAAAGAAAATCCACAGTGGAGAACTGGAGCGAAAATGAGGAGATATGCGCAGTGGGCCGTCCTGCTGGTTGCCGCGTCGGCGTTCGCGACCGAGCCCTTGGATCTGGTCAACGTTTTTGCGGGGACTTCCAACTCCCGCTGGATGCTCTTTCCCGGAGCCACGCTGCCCTTCGGGCTCGTCAAGCTGAGCCCAGATAATCAGGGGAATGTCTGGAACGGCGGCTATGAGTACACGGTCGGCAGTATCTCCGGTTTCAGCCACATTCACGCCATGGCGTTGAGCGGCCTGAGCATCATGCCGCTGACGGGCAATATCGAGGAGAAGCAGGTCTATCGCGTCTATCCCGGCCCGCCGGACGGCCCCTTCGGCACGATGTGGACGGCGGGGTATCGCTCCAGAATCCGTAAGCAGGACGAGAAAGGCTCGGTCGGCTACTACGGAGTCCATCTGTTCGACTGCGATGTCGAGGCGGAGGTGACCGCGACCACGCGCTGCGGATTCCTGCGCTTCACCTTCCCCGAGAACCAGGAGTCGCACCTGCTGCTCGACTTCGCCTTCCCCGCCGAGGAGGCCAATGAGATCCGCGAGGTCTCCGTGGTCCGCACCGGACCGGCCGAACTCACCGGCCACGTGCGGCAATCGAATACCTACGCGCCCGACTACACGGTCAATTTTGTCCTCCAGTTGGACAAGCCCATCGGTTCGATGGATGCCTGGCGCCGCGCGGCGCCGCAGCCGGGCGCGTACGGCGGCGAGTGGAGCACGCCCGTCACCTACGAGAAGGACGTCGCCACGTTTCACGGCAAGGACCGCTGCGGCATCGTGCTGAATTTCAGCACCCGGAAAGACGAAGTGGTGCGCGTGCGGACCGGCGTCTCCCTGGTCGGCGAGGCTCAGGCGCGAACCAACCTGGAGCGGGAGATGAAACCGTTCGGATGGGACTTCGACGCCGTGGTCCGCCACGCCAAAGCAGCCTGGGCGCCGATCCTTGACCGCGTGGAGGTCGCCGGCGGGCGCGCCGAGGACCGGGAAATGTTCTACACCTGCCTGTACCGGGCCTACTCGGCCAAGAGCGTGATCAGCGACAGCGACGGCAGCTATCTCGACGCCTGCCACAAGCCCCGCACCCTGGACAACCCCGCCAATGCGATCTACTCGAGCGACGGCTTCTGGGGCACGCAGTGGACGCTGGCTCCTCTCTGGACGCTGGTGAGCCCGAAAGTCGCCAGCTCGTGGGTCAAATTCTACCTGCAGGCGTTCGACAACGGGGGCTGGATTCCCGAGGCGCCGGTCGACGGCGGCTACTCTCCCATCATGGGCGCGCAGCATCACATTGCGCTGATCGTGAGCGCGTATCAGAAAGGTATCCGCGATTTTGATGCGGAGAAAGCGTTTCGCGCGATCAAACACGACCTGACCACGCCGGGCCAGCCGTTCGCCTGCGGCGGCTACGTCGGGAACCGCAATCTGCGGGCGTATCAGCAGTACGGCTACGTTCCCGACGAGGCTGGCGCGGCCTCCAACACAATGGAATATGCCTACGACGATTGGGTGGCCTCTCAATTGGCGCTGGCGCTCGGCAAGCAATCGGACTTCGAGTTCTTCCGCAAGCGCGCGCAGAATTACCGGAATCTGCTCGATCCCGAAACGCACTGGGCCCGCCGCCGGCACAGGGATGGCACATGGGTCGCGCCCTTCGATCTCTTCCGCTTCGGCACTGAGGGCGGGTGGAACGGACCCGGATTCATGGAAGGCAACTCCTGGCTCTACACCTGGTTCGTGCCGCAGGATCCCGCGGGGTTGGTCGCCATTATGGGGCGGGACGAGTTCAACCGCCGCCTGGAAGAGGGCTTCGAGAAGCACTACGTGGATCTTTCGAACGAGCCCAATCTGCTGGCGCCTTTCCTGTTCAATTATTCGGGCAAGCCCTGGCTGTCGCAGCAGTACTCGCGACAGGTGCTGACGGAGCTATACAACACCTCGCCGCTCTCCGGCTGGATTGGCGAAGAGGACGAGGGCCAGTTGAGCGCGGTCTTCGTGCTGATGTCGATGGGGCTGTTCGAAGTGGACGGCGGCTGCTCCGTGCGGCCCTACTACGAGCTGGGCAGCCCGCTGTTCGGCCGCGTGACGATCCATCTGGACCCGGAATACTACGGGGGGAAGGACTTCACCATCGAAGCCCGGAACAATTCGCCCGAGAACGTCTACGTCCAGCGCGCCAGGCTGAACGGGAAGCCGCTGGAGCGTGCCTGGATCTACCATTCCGAGATCGTCGCGGGCGGCAGACTGGAGCTTGAGATGGGTCCCCGTCCGAACACCGAGTGGGCCAGCCGCCCTGAGGACGCCCCGCCCCACCGGCCCTGAGCGCAAGCGGCTACGGTCCCCGCCAGGGCTCCTCGATCGACCCTACGCCCTGGCCTTCTGGACCTCTTCGACCAGTGCGGGAACGACCTCGAACAAGTCGCCGACGATTCCGTAGTCGGCAACTTCGAAAATCGGCGCGTCCGCATCCTTGTTGATCGCGACGATCGTCTTCGAGCCTTTCATCCCCACCAGGTGCTGGATGGCTCCGGATATGCCGACCGCAACATGCAGCTTCGGCGCGACGGTCTGGCCGGAGCTGCCCACCTGGCGTTCCATCGGCAGCCAGCCGTTGTCGCAGATGGGCCGCGACGCCGCCAGCTCGCCTCCCAAAGCCTGTGCGAGTTCCGAGATCGTCGCGGGCGGCAGACTGGAACTCGAAATGGGTCCCCGTCCGAACACGCAGTGGGCCAGCCGCCCCCAGGACGGCCCGCCAGAGCGGCCCTGAACGCAGCAACAACCTAGGCGGATCTGCTACTATCTGTCCTGATCACAGGCGCTTGCAGCTATCATGGCTCGTGCCGGCCCCGGGGATCAGGACGGCACTTTCCATGCTACCCTAGGTATGGTATGAGTCAGCGCCCTATAGGCCATTGACGGTGTGTAGGTCGCGAAGGAGCACCAAGATGAACGCTAGGGATACACACCGGTACGTCCTCCGGGACGGGCGAGAGATTGTCCAGTTTGGGATCTCGAACGGGCCGCTGGATCGCGCCCAAGAACACCTACGGGACGACAAACGGTTCACGACCATGACCGTCGTTGGCCCCGCCGTAACACGCGACACCGCGCTGGACTGGGAACGAGACAAGGTCGAGACCTACCAGCAAACGCACGGCGGCAAGAGACCGCGCTACAACAAGGTATAACTACGACGCGACGTGCGCCTCCGACTGCTTAAGTCGGATTGCTCTGACTGGAAAGCTCTTTTTCGATTTGCCTTATCCAATCGCGTGGCGGCTGAGGGCGGTCTTCCTTTGGATTCCACTTTTCAAACGGCGACCGTTCCTGCTTTGCGAATGCCCTCGTTATCAGATCCATGACGTTCTCGGACACCACGAATGAAGCGTTGTCAACAGTATTTATTGACACGTCCGTTTCGTATCCAACTCCTATAGCCAATTCGGATGTGAATTTTGCATAAATGGCGTCATAGAGAACTCTGGCGACGGATTGACTCCTTTTTGATTCAGAATAAAGCATTCGGTTAATAGCATACTGGCCACCAGATCCTATTGCATGCAGGCCGTTTCTGGCCATGTTTGCAAACACTCCCGGATAGCGCAGATGACCGATAAACGGCTGACGGTCATCATAAAACCCACAGAGAAGAAAATCGCATTCAACGTAGTACTGGCCAACAGCAGCAGCAACAGACTGCATATACTTATTTATCCGGCAACCGCTTGTGGCAGAACGATAGTCGTGCCAATTTAATCCGCGTGGCAAGAGAACATCAGCCTGAATCAGCTCTGACAATGCATCACGGTATGACGTCTCGGCGCAGTCCCTGATTTGGGCTTGGGTGAACCCATTCAGATTCTCGACAATGTGTCCTAGCACGCGAGAAGCCGGCCCCTCTGCTCCCGAAAACATAGCGATGACCTTTCCATTGTCAAGCGGTATTATCTTCGTCACATCCGCATCCCACTGAACCTGTTCGTCGTACGTTAGTGCTTTATCGGCAACACAGACAATTGCCTGGGAGTTGTTGGCGAGTGCGCCTATTGCAATCGTCATGAATCGAAGCCCTCTCGGTTCAGGGTACCTCCGCCTCAAATGAAAGCGGGGGCCGGGTCAGGCGGCGCATCAGCGACCCCCCTCCGGCCACGCAGATTTAGCGCACACTAGCAGCCGCCACGTGCCTGAGGGGGAAGTACGTTGGCGGTCCCGATCACGACTGCGGCTGCGGACCGCGCTAGGGCTCCCGAGGGGCGGGAGTGCGTTAAATCCGTGTGGCTGGGCGGAGGGGGACGGTGGGGCGCTTTAACGTTTGGACTTCTTTGGCGCCTGATGAGGCTTCGTTTCGGGCTGTGGTGGCTTGTTCTCTTCTTTCCTGGTGCGGCCCCATATGAAGGTGCTCACGATGGTGGTAATCCCGATTCCGCTGAGAGCAACGCCTGCGAGGGGCTGGCCCCTGAGTGCAACGTAGGTTCCGGACACGATGAAGCCAATGGTAATAACGAGCGCGCAGAACTGGCCAACGCGGCCTTCGGCGAACTGACGTCGCATGCCCTCTATATCCGCGTTGATCGCCTTCTCCTCCATGGCCCTTCGATGATGGGCCTCGGATTCGGCCATTGCGAAGATCCTGTCCGCGGCCCCTGGCAGTACGCGTTCGTATTGTTCAAATAGCTGAGGATGAGGTAGTGGACCTGTGAAACGGCTCTCCCGGTACTCCACGAACGACCGTTCGACGGTCTTATCGGCCGGGGATTGGATCAGTCGGCTGGATTTCTCGGGGGTGTCGGGCACGGTCACAATTCGCTATTCTGTGTTCGAGGATTGCACGATACAAGTCGGCACCGACGTTGTACCAGTCATTCTCACGAGCGTCCCCGTGGAAAAGATATCGCTCGTGAAACTGACTGAAGCGATAGGGAGTGCGCGGGAAAAACGACAGGGTGGACCCAGCCCCCCTGAGAAGGTGGCGCAAAACAATGCGCGAGTGCTCAATTCGTGTACTCTTGGTATGCGTGGAAAGATAGTGATCCACCCACTCCAAGTATTCGTTCTCCAACTCCTGGTTGGTCGTCTCGGCCATCCCTGTAACAGACATCTGGCGACCCTCCCCGTCAGTGTAGATGCCAATCGGCCATCGGAGGATACAGCCGATTACTTTATGTCAGATTATACCAGCATGCTCGGCGTCGTCCGTATCTGATTGAATCTGAAGCTAATTCTTCTGTTGACAGAATCTTCGGGCCGTTGCCGACCTCTGTACTGTATGATAGCACAGGCAGATTCGGAATTGAATGGAGAAATCCTTATGTTTCAATGGTTTCATATCTGTGACCGATTCTAAGTATGGCCCACGCTTTGCGCCTCCAAGAGTTCGCGCGCACTGCCCGACCACCCCTACGCCCTGGCCTTCCGGACCTCTTCGACCAGCGCGGGAACGACCTCGAACAGGTCGCCGACGATTCCGTAGTCGGCAACCTCGAAAATCGGCGCGTCCGCGTCCTTGTTGATCGCGACGATGGTCTTTGAGCCTTTCATACCCACCAGGTGCTGGATGGCGCCGGATATGCCGACCGCAACATACAGCTTCGGCGCGACGGTCTGGCCGGAGCTGCCCACCTGCCGCTCCATCGGGAGCCAGCCGTTGTCGCAGATGGGCCGCGACGCCGCCAGCTCGCCTCCCAAAGCCTGTGCGAGTTTCTGGACAATCGGGATGTTGTCCTTCTCCTTGATGCCCCGGCCCACCGAGACGATGATGCTCGCCGCCGAAAGATCCACCGCCTGCTGCGATTCGCGGAAAGGCTCGTCCGGCCGGGTGCGAATCATGCCGGCGTCGAGTTCCGGGGCGAAGGTCTCGACTTCGGCCGCCCCCGCCTCGAGCGTGTCCGCGCGATAGGCGCCCGCCTGGATCGACGCAAAGTTCGGGGCCTCCAACAGGAAGCGCACGTCGGTGTTCAGCTTGCCCTGAAAGAGCTGGCGAACCATCACCGCGTGTCCGTCCTCCACCTTGTGGCCGATCGCGTCGCTCACCAGACAGCGGCCGAACCGCGCCGAAAGCTTGGGAGCGAAATCGCGCACGCGGTAAGTGTGCGGAAACAGGACCAGGTCCGGCTTCAGCAGGCGGATCAACTGCTCGAGGGCCGCCGTGTAGGCATCCGGAGTGTACTTCGCGAGCAGAGCGTGCTCCACCGCGTAGACGTTCTCCAGTTTGTATCCCGCGGCTTCTTCGGCCAGCGCCTTCGCGCTCGCGCCTGCGACTGCGGCCGACACGCTCTGTCCCAGCTCGCGGCCTATCTGCTGCGCGGCGGCCAGTGTCTCGAACGACATCCGGTTCCAACCGCCTTCACGCTGTTCCAGGATCGCAAGGATGCTCATAAGACTCGTGCTCCGAACTTGAGGCGCTCGACCAGCTTGGCCGCGGCTTCCCGCGGGCTGCCTTCGAGCATCTCGGTCTGTTTCGTCTTTTGGGGCGGATACAGGCGGGAGATTTCGACCGATCGCGCCGGCGCCGCGCCCAACTCCGCCGCCGCGAGCCGCCGGATTTCTTTCGACTTCGCTTTCTTGATCCCCATCAGCGTGGCGTAGCGCAGCTTGCTGATGCCGGATTGAATGGTCACGAGCGCGGGCAGCGGCATCTCGATGTGCTGGAACCAGCCGTCTTCGAGCTCGCGCTTGACGCGTATGGACCCGTCCAGCTTCTCCACCTGCATGATGATCGTTTCGTGCGGCAGGCCCAGCATCTCCGCCAGCACCACGCCGGTCTGACCGTTGCCCAGGTCGTCCGACTGCAAGCCGGTGAGAATCAGGTCGGGCTTTTCGCTCTCGATCGCCTCCGCCATCAGGTGCGCGATGCCTAGCGTATCGTAGCGGCCGGGATTCTCTTCCTCGACATGGATCGCGCGGTCGGCGCCCTTGGCCAGCGCTTCGCGAATAGACTGGGTGGCCCGCGCCGGGCCTACCGTCAGCACGACGAGTTCCCCGCCGTGCTTCTCCTTCAGTTGCAGGCCCGCTTCGAGCGCATACGCATCCGGCTCGTTGATCTCAAACGTCAGATCGCTTTCGTCGATCCAGCGTCCGGAAGCGTCGAGGCGTAACAGGGAATCGCGGGCCGGTACCTGCTTCAAACCGACAAGAAGTTTCATGTATGTACGTTAATCCTAATGCATCCAGCCTGGAGCCGTCAAGGATACTCGCATCCCGTTATCGCAAAATCGAAAAAGGCTGCGATGAGGCTGCCGCGATCGGCCGCCCAGCGGGGCGGATACAATGAGCATCGTGGCGGAAACACAGGCGAATTACGGTAGTGTACTGGCGAGGGCCCCGATTTTCGCGGGGCTCACCGGCTCCGAGTTGAGTTTCCTGGCGCAGCGGGCGGTCGCGCGCAATTGCTCGCCGGGAGAGATGATTTTTGGCGAGGGCGACCCGTGCTCGGGTCTCTACGTGGTGGAGCGCGGCCATATCCGTATCTTCAAGAGTTCAACCACGGGGCGCGAGCAGGTGCTCAGCATTGACGGCCCCGGTAGTTCGATCGCCGAGGTGCCGGTCTTTGACGGCGGCGCTTATCCCGCTTCGGCGGCGGCGCTCGATGAGGCTACGCTCCTGTTCATCCGCAAGCAGGACTTTCAGGAGCTTTGCCTCGCGCACCCCCAAGTCGCGCTGAAGGTGCTTCGCGTCGTGGGCGCACGGCTGCGGCGGCTGGTGGGAATCATCGAAGAACTTTCGTTCACCACGGTGCGGCACCGCCTGGCATCGCTGTTATTGCGGCTGGCGCAACGCGATGGCAGGCAAACAGCCGATGGCGTGGCAATCACGCTGCCCGCCAATAACCAGGAATTGGCATCGCAGATCGGAACCGTGCGGGAACTGGTTTCGCGCAATCTCTCGCGGCTTCAGGCCGACGGAATCCTCAAAATCGACGGGCGAGCCGTCATTATTCTGAACCTGGCCGCGCTCGAAGCGGAACTCCATTCCTCTGAGTAGATTATCGGTTCGGTCAAAAACTCGGGCGGCCGTGACTAAAGTCATCGGCGCGAGGGCACTGTCACGATTAACCTCATCGTATGAGCACGATGACGGAGAAGACCTTGCGGGACTTGGCCCTGGCAATGCCTGCCGCGACGCGGGTTTTTGAAAAGCTAGGTCTCGATTATTGCTGCGGCGGCAACCGAACGCTCGCGCAGGCCTGCCAGGCGGCCCATGTGCCGCTGGATGAAGTAATGGATTCACTGGAAGTTGCCCACCTCACGGCGCGGGCGGGAAGCCAGGACCGCGACTGGCAAACCGAGCCGCTTTCCGAGCTGATCGAACACATCAAGAGAACGCACCACAGGTATGTGAGCGAAGAGACGGCGCGGCTCGGGCCGCTATTCGAAAAAGTCTGCTCGGTCCACGAGAAAAATCATCCGGAACTCGCGGGCCTGCGTGCAACCTTTGAAGGCCTCGCCCAGGAGCTCACGCCGCACATTCTTAAGGAGGAAATGGTCCTGTTTCCTTACATCGTGCGGCTGGAAGAGGCAGTGATCGAGAACGAGCCGGTAGTGCCGCCGCCTTTCGGGACCGTGCGAAACCCCGTGGCGATGATGATGCATGAGCACGACGACGCCGGCAGTGCGCTCCGCGCCATGCGCCACGAGAGCAACGGCTACGCGGCCCCGCCGGATGCCTGCGTCAGCTACCAAACGCTGTTCAAGGCACTGGCGGATTTCGAGGCGGATCTGCACCAGCACATCCATCTCGAAAACAATATATTGTTTCCGCGCGCGATCGAAATGGAAACGCCGCGCTGAGCCAGCGGCGGTCGAGCCATGTCCCCGCTGCTGACGCGCATCGAGACCCAATCCAAGCGGCCGCTGCCGGCGATGGATAGCCCTGCAATCGCCGCGGCACGCGAGACCGGCCTCTCGCGGTTGCTGATGGTCTACATCACAACGGGCCTGCTGTTCATGCTGCTCCCCGGTACCTTCTTGGGTGTGTGGAACCTGTTTGCGATCAGCAGCCGTCGCGCGCCAGGCTCGATTTCCGCTGCCTGGGTTCAGGCGCACGGCCATGCGCAGATCTTCGGCTGGATTGGGACGTTCATCCTCGGCGTCGGCTTCTACTCCATCCCCAAGTTGCGCCGCCTGAATAGATTTGCGCTGCCGGCGGCGTGGACATCCTGGGCTCTCTGGACCTCGGGCGTGACGATCCGCTGGCTCGCGGGCGTGTATCAGTGGCACTGGCGGGTTTTGCTGCCACTGTCGGCGGCCCTGGAACTTGCGGCTTTCCTGATATTCTTTCGCTGCGTTTCCGGCCATCGGCCCGAGGGCGCGGGAGAAAAAAAGAAGCCGGACGCGTGGGTGCTGGCCGTGATCGCCGGTACGATGGGGCTGATGCTGGCGCTCGTGGCGAACCTCGGCGCGGCTGTGTTCGTGGGATTCGGGCGCCTGTCGCCAGAGCTGCCCGCCGAAATCGATCAGCGGCTGCTCGTGCTCCAGACGTGGGGATGGCTGGCGCCCACCGTTTGGGGTTTCAGCGCCAGGTGGCTGCCGGTGTTTCTGGGACTGCGCCCGGTGCGCGAGCGTGTGCTGCTGCGGGCTGTGATGGTGAACTCCGCGGGCGTGCTGGCGGCCCTGACGGGATGGACGGCCGCCTCGGCCATGCTGTTGGCAGCCGGCATCCTCACGGCCATCCATGGCCTGCGGCTCATCGAGCCGCGGGAGCGGCCCGCGAAGGTGGAGGGCGTTCACCCGAGCTATCCCATCTTTGTGCGCATGGCGTATATATGGGCCGCTATCGCGGCGGGGCTTGGCATCTGGAGCTGTTTCGTGGCCAACTCTCACGGTATTTCCGGAGCCTCGCGCCACGCCCTGACCGTCGGATTCCTGGCCATGATGGTGTTTGCGATCGGACAGCGTGTGCTGCCTGCCTTCTCCGGTATGCGGCTGCTGTTCAGCCGCCGGTTGATGCTGGCCGGGCTGCTGCTGCTGGCCGGCGGCTGCCTGCTGCGCGTGGTCTCGGAGATTCTGGCGTACCAGGGTTTCGCCGGCTCCGCTTGGTCGTGGCTGCCCGTATCGGCGATCTGTGAAATGGCCGCGGTCACGGTCTTTGCGGTGAATTTACTGGTCACATTCGCGCGGCCCCGGCGGACCAGCGCGGCATAGGGAGAGGTGCCTGCAAAGACCCGGTGGTACGCCGGCTGCTCTCCGGTTACCAGGCGTCCTTGGCAATTTTGATCTTCTTGCGCCGGATCGCGTCCTGGAAGAGTGCGAAATCGGCCTCGGTCTGGTCCGCGTAAAGAACGGCGAAGCTCCGAAGCGCCTTCGAGACCTTCATCCCATTGCCGCAGTATCCATGGATCATGCAGGCGTCTCCCGAGCGCGCGTGCCCGCGAGCCAGCAGCTCGCCGGCCACTTCGGCCAGACTCTCCAGGGACGTTCCCCGGAGCAGTTTGAGGTCGATCACACCCTTGTGATCGTTGAGCTGCCTCACCACGAACTCGTAACCGCCGAGGGACGTCCACCCCAGAAGCAAATCCGACACCGGCTGGATCGCCCTTTGCCCGTCGGCCGTGCGCCTGCCTTCATGTTCGTACGCCACGCTCGGAAGATATCGGGCATACGCCGACGGCATCTCCTGCTTGATCTGCAAGAAAAGTGGATCGGCGGGACCGTTGCCCTCCAGCAGGACCACGTAGTCGCGCATTCCCACGCTGCCCGTTCCGACGACCTTGAAACCCACATCGATCGGCCGGAAGAGCTCGAAAAGATGCCGGCTTTCGGACCGCAGCGAATCCTTATACGGTCCCAGCGAGGCCAGCACCGCTTTTGCCTCGTCGCCGGCAACGCGCCAGAACACCGGGCGCCGGGTGACAAAGCGGCGCCGGCCGCGTTCCGTCCATTTCTTCAGAAGCTCCGCGGGCGTGGCGCGCTTGGATTGGCGCAGCGCGGCGGAAATCGGCTTGACGCGCTCCTCGCGATGGATCTGGTGACGGGCAACTTCGAGGATGGGCTCGCGGGAAAACTCCGCCATCGCGGTGCAGTAACGCTCCACAAAGAGTTGCGCCGCCTGTTGGCAGGCCGCCGGTTTGTTGCCGGCCTCGCGGCCCGCCAGCACAATGCTGGCAGCCATTCGTTTGACGTCCCACTCCCAGGGTCCGCGGATGGTCTCATCGAAGTCGTTGAAATCGAAAACGAGCCTGCCGTCGGGCGCGGCGAAGGACCCCAGGTTCTGGACGTGCGCGTCGCCCGAGAGCTGCACTTCGATCGCTGAATGCGGGAGCCTCCCCAAATCGGCCGCCATGATGGAAACCGCGCCGCGAAAGAATGCAAACGGAGACCTGGACATGCGGGCGTACTTGATCGGCAGCAATCGCGGCAGGCGTCCTTCGTTCGAAGAGAGGAGCACGTCCAGGGGATCGAAATCCCGGTCCCGTGGTCCGAACTTCCCGTGGTCCGCGCGGCTCATCGTGTTCCGGTGCTTCTTGCCGAGTTCAATGCGCTCCTTCGCGGCCGTCCGTTGTGCTTGCATTCTACCGATCATCTCAACATATTCCGTATTCTCGCTACACTCAAATGCAGATGGGGCCCGCTCTCCTCGACGGCAACTCGATCCGCCAGCTCGCCGGTTCGCCCGGCGTTCGCGAGGCCCTGGCCGTCTTCGCGCGCGAAAAACTGTGGATTCACGAGCAGCACGTCGCCCTGTGCCGCGTGCCCGCGCAGACCTTCCTGGAAGAGAAGCGCGCCGAGTGGATGGCCGGGCAGTTCCGCGCGCTCGGCTGCGAAGCCGGGATCGACCGCGCCGGCAACGTCATCGCCTGGCCCTGGCCCGATCGCGGCGGGCCGGTCATCGCCCTCACCGCGCACCTCGACACCGTGCTCGCCCCGCGCAACCGCGACGAGATCGCCGTCGATCCCGACGGAACGCTTCACGGCCCGGGCGTCTCCGATAACGGAGCCGGGTTGGCCGCCCTGCTCGCGATTGCCCGGGCGCTCCGGTCCTCTCCTCCCCTCGAGGACGTCCAAGCCGGGCTTGCACTGGTTGCTAATGTGGGCGAAGAAGGGGAGGGTAATCTGAGCGGCATGCGCTACCTCGCCCGGCAGTCTCCGCTGGCCGCGCGCATTCGCGCCTACCTGGTGCTGGATGGCCCGTCGCTCGACCACATCACCACCGAGGCGCTCTCCAGCCGCCGGTTCGAGCTTCTCTTCACCGGGCCCGGAGGCCATAGCTGGAACGATCGCGGAAATCCCAATCCGATCCACGCGCTCGGCCACGCGATCGCCTGGTTTACCGATGCCTTTGCGTCATCACCCAACGGGGATTCCCTCCGTTCGTCGTTTAACTTCGGAACCGTCGAGGGAGGGTCAACCATCAACTCCATCCCTCCGCTCGCGCGCGCCAAGATCGACCTCCGCTCCGAGGACAGTTCCAGAATCGGTGACCTCGTAAGAGATCTCTCGGCCCTGGTCGAGCGCGCCGCCGAGCTCGAAAACCAGCGCTCCACCGCCGGCAAACTCACCGCCAGGCTCAAGGAAATCGGTTCGCGTCCGGCGGGCCGCCTGGCGGAGAATGCGTCGATTCTCGAATTCGTTCGCGCCGTGGATTCCCACCTCGGCATCCGCGCCCGGCTCGATTGCGCTTCGACCGACGCCAACATTCCACTCGCGGCCGGGTTGCCCGCCGTTTCCATCGGCGCCGGCGGGCAAGGCGGGGGCGCGCACACGCCCAGCGAATGGTTCCATCCCGAAGGCCGCGAGCTCGGTCTCAAACGAGTGCTGCTTATTTTGGCGTTGCTTGTCAAGCATCCACCGCCTGCTGCCGTCTGATTCCTGGCGCTCCGCCGCTACAATGTGGAGTTGACACTGCGAACCCAGCCTCGCTACCGCGCCGAGCTCGCCCTCATTTTCATTTGCTTCATTTGGGGCAGCACCTTCGTAGTCGTCAAGGGCGCCATAAACCAGGTTTCGCCGCTCCTCTTTCTGGCCTTTCGGTTCGTTCTCGCCACGGCCGTTCTCGGCCTGACGATGCGCGGCGTTACCGGCGGAATTTACCAAACGAAGCCAATTTTGGCCGGTGGCGCCCTGGCAGGAGCCTTCCTCTTCCTCGGTTATGTACTTCAAACCGTGGGACTCAAATACACGACGCCCTCCAAATCCGCCTTTCTCACCGGACTATCGATCGTCATGGTCCCCGTCTTCGCCGCGGTGTTCGAGCGGAAACCGCCCGGCCCATCGGAGGTCTTCGGAATCGCCCTGGCCAGCGCCGGGATGGCGCTCATGACGCTACACCGGGATAGTTTGACCATCGAGCGGGGCGATCTGCTGACCATCGGCTGCGCCGCGGCGTTCGCCGTGCAGATCCTGTTAGTGGGACACCTCGCTCCGAAGCTCGGATTCCAGGCGCTTGCAGTCACCCAGATCGCCGTGGCCGCTTTGCTCTCGCTCGCAACGTTCTGGTGGGTGGAAACGCCCTCGATCCGCTGGACGGCGGGCCTGCTCGCCGCGCTCGTCCTCACGGGCGTCTTCGCCACGGCGCTCGCTTTCACCGTCCAGGCCTGGGCCCAGCAATACACCACGCCTACCCGGGTGGCCCTGATCTTCGCCAGCGAGCCTTTGTTCGCCTGGGTCACATCGTTTGTGGCCTTTGGCGAGACGCTCTCCCGCCGCTCTACGCTCGGGGCGGCGCTGATCCTGGCCGGCATCCTGGCCGTCGAGCTGAAGCGCGGGCCACGGCGCGGGTCAGAATTCCCAGCGGAAGCCCAGGCGGACCATTCGCGGCGCCTGGATCGCCACGGGTAGCCGCAAGTTGAACGAAGGGCCGGTGAGGTCGTTCTCCTGAATCTTGTGAGCCGCGTTGGTCAGGTTCATCACATCGGCCGAGGGCGCCAGAGTGCCGATGGGCAGCCGGAAGCGCCGGTCCAGCCGCAGATTCCAGTTGAAGGCATACGCCGCGCGGTTGCCGCCTTCCGGGCTTCCGCGCACCGTGGTATCGATCAGGAACGGGCCCTGCGCCAAGCCCGTCACCAGCAACTGGCGGGCGAAGACGAGGCCGTCCATGTAATTCGCCGTGCTCGCCAGCTCGATGCCGCCCCAAGGTAATCGGTAGGCGGCTTGAATCTTTCCAACGTAGGCCCGATCCATGAAGCTCCGGCCCGCGGCGTGAATGGAAGTATTCGGATCGAGGTAGAGCGCGCCGATCACTCCCGGATCGTTCTCGAACACCGCGTTGCCGGGATTGGTGGGGCCGTACGATTTCTCCGCGACAAACGAAGCGTGGAGCGTCAGCCTCCGCCAACTGGTGCGCGCCTGGGCGACCATTCCCGCGTTGAGCATTCGCAGGTCCGGCGGATTCGTCAACAGATAGCGGTCCTGGCCAAACGTGGCGGGATTCTGCTCGTAGACGGTAATTTGCTCGTCGTCGTACGTTCCGGCAATTCCATCCGGCCCGGGATCGAGGATCGTCACGGGCGTGAAAGCCTGCGCGGGCAAGCCCACGTCCATCGCGGCGATGCGATCCTTCTCATCGCGCCGGAAGAGCTGAATCCCGGCGACCGTCTTCAGGGGAAGCGCCATTTCGGCGCCCAGGTTGAATTCGTCCGAGTAAGGCCGCTCGAGCGAAGGCGCAATCGAGGAGTAAGCTCCGCCAAATCGCATGACGGCGGCTCCCAGTTCGCCTGGCTGGCCCGTCCACTGGTATTCCGTGCCGCTAAGGCTGTCCGGATTGCCGAAGTCGAGATACCGCCCCGCCAGCGGCGCGTACAGCCGGGAATATGCGCCCTGAAAGACCAGGCCGTGCCCGTGCGGAACGAGCCAGGCGAACGCGGCCCGGGGCGACAGGCTGTTCCATCGGATCAAGTCCCCCGGCTGCCCCACGACGGAGCCGCGCGAGAGATCCGCTAGGCCGCCGAGATCGATCGAGAATGAGCGGGTCAGCATCACATGGTCCGCCGCGTAGCTCGAGAACGATCGGACGATCTCGCGGCTGGGGCCGAGCGCGTTGAACCGGATGGCGAACGCGGGCGCGCTATTGACGGTGATCAGATCGGTATCGTCCGTAACGCTGAAGCGGTTCGTTGGCGAAGAGGTCTGCCATCCCGCGCCCACGACGATCCGGTGACGGAGCGAGGCCGTTCGAAGCGTCCCCGGCTGCCAGGTCCCCTGGATGCTCTGGCGGGTGCGAATGGCGAGATTGCCGAGCGGAGGCGCTCCGGTCGCCATGCCGCTCGCGAGCTCGATGCTGCTCTCGGAAGGGCCGGCCGCCTGATCCGTTGCGAACGTATCCAGGTGCGCCGTCGAGTATCCGTAGCGCACCTGGATCGCTCCCAGGCCGGATGCCTGCGGCAGCTCGTGCGTCCAGCCAACTTGAACGGAATCGAAGCGGTCGTCCTCGGCTTCGTCCGGGAAGCCGCCGGGCAGATCGAACGACGGCATCATGCGGTTGCTGGCCAGGGCTTCGATACCGGCTGGGAACCCAAAGTCCGAGAGGGCGATGCGCGAGCCGGAGTAGGCTGCCTCGATCTGGTCGTTCGCACCGGCCCGAATCCGGCCGCGCGCGTTCGCGAAGAGGAGACGGCTGTTCTGATCGTTCCCCGGCGCGGCCAACGGAACGGTTTGCGACGACCACTGCCCCGCAACGGAGGCGAACAGGTCCGACCATTTCGTTACCGGGCCGCCCGCCTCGAAGCCGTCTCGCGTGAACCAATGGAATTGATCGGGTTGCTCGACCAGGCCGCGGCTCTCGGGAGGCGGCAGGTTCGAGGAAGAGAGGGACGACGCTGTCCCGGTGCTCGAAAGCGCGCCGTGCCAGGAGGCGCCCGGCTCCCTCGGAAACAGCCCCACCTCGGTGCCAGCACCGTCCGAAGTGGTCCCGGCGAAACCGCTTCGCACCACGGTTGCCTCCAGCGCCTCGACATCCGGCAGCATCAGCGGACGCCCCGGCTGGTAGGAATCAGTTATGTCGATTCCCTGGAGATCGTACTCGGTGGCCGTCCAGGAGAAGGCGCGCTGGGATTCGACGGCGAGACGGTTGTCGCTCAGGCCGGTGAAATCGAGCGGCTCGGTCACGCTCGCCGGCTCGCGGCTGAGCAGCACGCCCTGAAGGCTGAGGGCTTCGGGATAAACACGCGCGCCGGTCGCGTCCGTCCAGGTTCCCGGCTGCGGCTGGATCTCTGGCGAGCCGGTCGCCAGTTCTACCCGTGTGATCTCGAGCGGCGCGACGACGACTGCGACGCCGTCGAGCTGGTACCGCCCATAGGGCAGCGTCAGCGTGAATTCGCCCTGCGCGTTCGTGCGAATCGTCGCGTGGAATCCCGCGCCGCCGGTGACCACAATCGGCGATCCGCCCGCCGGATGACCGTCCGGAGTCCGCAGCAGCCCCTCGACGATTCCGGTGGTCAACTGTCCGGGCAAGAGAGCGGGGAAAGCGGCCAACAAAAGAAGCGCCAGTTTGCTACTGCTGTAAGACAGCGAAGCGGCTGATCGAGTAGCCAAGCGCTCCCCCCACGAACACATCGGACACGAAGTGCGCCGACAGAGAGACTCTCGAGAAGCCGACCACTCCGGCCAGGCCGTAAGCCACGTAGGGAACCCAGCGGTGATTTCCGTATCGCCGGGCGATCACCGTGGCGACCGACATGGCGGCGATGGTGTGGCCGGAAGGCATACTCCCTTTCCCTCTGAGGAGCGAGCCCTTGCTCTCGAACCAGGTGTCAGAATAGCTTTCGTTGGCCCCAATGGCTGCGGGGCGAACGCGCTCAGTGGCGTCCTTCAGGAAGGTGGCCAGGATCTCGGAATCGGCCACGGCCTCACCGGCCAGCAGCGCGGTCTTCTGCATTTTCGAATCTTTGCGCAGCAGGCCGCCGAGATAAAGCGACACGGGGGCGGCGAGAGTGCCGTAAGCAGTGACATTGCCGCTGAATATTTTGTTGAATCCGCTGAACGAAGACGTATGCCGGAAGTAGGGAGCGTCGTACGGATCGAGCGCCACGAGTCCGGCCGTCGCGCCAACGACCGACGCCGCCGGAATCCAGTGATCCTCCCCGCCGAGTTTCAGCGGAAAGAGCCAGATCCGCTCCTGATCGCTGGCGATGTTGGAGAGCATCGTTTTCCAGGAGACCGGCCGGCCGCCGTCCGCGGCCGCCTGTGGAGCCGGCGTTTCAGGCGGGTCGGGCGGAGAAGTCTGGCCCAACATCCCGGATGGCACGGCGAGCGCCGAAAACAACACGAACGCAACAGCAGTATTCATTGGCTTGTCCGCAAGCTTCACCACTCCACCCGCGCCACAACCTGGAGCGAACGGGCGGGAGTGATCGTATGGTCGATGACGCCGGATGACTCCACGCCGAGTATCCGGTTGGGCAACGCAAAGTTCGTCCGATTCAGAAGATTGTAAGCCTCCAGGCGCGTCCGCAGGCGCAGCCGTTCGCCGAGTGCGAAGCTTTTGGACAGGGAGGCATCGGTTGTGGCCAGGCCCGGCCCGCGAAGAATATCGAAACCGGAATTGCCGTATTGATAAAGGTTCGGAATCTCGAACGCGTGGTTTGGATCGGCGGTGTCCAGGCTGGTGTTGAACCATTGCAGGTAGGAGCGCTGGTCCGCTGGCAGAGAGCCGTTTCCCACGCGGTTGGGAAGCTGATAACCGCCGTTGTTCAGGCTGTTGACCGCCAGCTCCGGCGTGAAGGGAAAGCCGGTCTGCGCGGTGATGACAGTGCCGGCGCGCCAATCGGCCAGCGCCGCGCGGAGCAGCCGCGAGGTCCCATTGCCGCCGGCTCGCGCGCTCTTGAACGGCAGGTCATAGGAGGCCGTCAATACCAGCCGCTGGGTGACATCAAACGGGGACGGAGAACGGTTCCCTCTCAAGTCGTAAATATACTGCGGACCGGAGGGCCGGCTCTCCTGACTGGTGCCGGGCTGCGTGGAATCGTCCAGGGATTTGGCGTACCTGTAAGTCATCTGAAGATGCAGGTCAGCGGCCGGCTGGCCGGTCAGTTTGAGTTGTCCGCCGTAGTAAGTCGAGCCGCCCGCGAAGCCTAAGTACTCGATGCGGGAGTCATAGGGTTCGAAGGGATAGCGGGGATAGTTATAGGGCGTCGGCGCGGGATACGGCGCGTTGGCGTCGTAGCTTTCGTAGAGGTGAATCCCCATCGAACCCATTCCCGCGGCCTCCAGCGTGAGGCGAGGCCGCAGGCGCTGCTGGAGGAACAGGCCCCACTGATCCGCATAGGGCGTATAGTTTCGTGGCTCGATGGCGTAGATGGCTCCGTGAGCGCTGTTCAGACTGGCCGCATCGACGAGAGAGACGGCCTCGGGAGCGGGCAGGCCGTCCGCCAGAGTGGAACCGGTCTCGAAAGTGCTGTTGACGATATCCAGCCGGGATGCAAACGGAGGATTCTGCGCCAGGATGCCCTCCGCGATGTAGGATCCCGTGTCGTAGTCCTTGCTGAAACCGCCGCGAAGCACCGTCGCGCCGTTTCCGAATACATTCAGCGCGAAGCCGATCCGGGGAGCGAAGGTCAGCTTGTCAAAGCCGAGTCCTCCGTACTGATTCACCCCGCCTTGTCCGGCGAATTGATTGAGAGCCGGAGCCGACAGGTCATAGTTGAAGTTCACCATCCGGTCCGCGGCTTCGGTAAGCGGGGGATCGAGCGAATAACGCAGTCCGGCCTGAATCGTCAGCCTTCGCCACAGCCGGATTTCATCCTGAACGAAGCCAGCCACTTCCCAACCGCGAAGTTGGAACGGATTGAATTGCACATCGCGCATGACCTCGGAGGGGAAACCGGTGAGCAGAGAGGCAATGGAGTCGCCGGTCCCGGCCACTCCCGGCAAGGCGGTGTAGTCGGGGGTGAAGGAGAACGTGCCGCGGCTGGTCCATTCCGGCGTGCTGCCGTCGACGTGGCGGCGGATCAACTGGGCTCCGAACTCCCAGGTGTGCCGCGCGGTTCTCCAGGCCACGGTGTCCCGGACCTCGTAGCTGCCCGTGCGCATTTGCATGGGAACGGCCTCGGAGGCGCCCAACTGAGCGAACCCCACAGGGCTGACCGCCGGCAATCCGCCCGCGCCCAGGCCGGGTATGCCGAGTGCGGAAGCATTGAACACGCTGTCGTCGGGTTGGGCGTCGAGATCGAACCGCGCGAGAGCGGCGCGGAAATCGTTGATCAGATCCGGCCGAGCCACGAAGGTATGCGACACGGCTCCGGCCCACGCGTTCAGGTTTGTGTTCGCGTCGTCCGCGTGTTGCGACGAATCGCTCGCCACGTAGGGACCCACCGAAAAGGGGAGTCCGGCGGGAGCCGGCAGCGCGCCGGGCGATTGCGTATCGTCCCGCTCATAGCTGAAACGGGCGAAGAGCGTGCTGCGGGAGGACAGTATCTTGTCGGACCGGACGCTGAAGCGGTCGTCGTTTTGGACCAGCTCCGGGGTGAACCGGTAGTTGTCCGCGGCGCCGGGCAGGTTCGGGTCGGGATAGAGGGCGATCAGGTTTTGCGCCGCCTGCGGAATCGCCGACTGCGGAATTCGATTGTCCGGAAACAGACTGCGCGTGAAGGAGCCATCGCTCAACTGGCGGAACGACCGCGGGTCGTAAATCGCCTCGGCGCCGAAATCGCCGGCCTTCTGGGCCGCGGTCGGGACAGTGGAAATCACAGTGAGGCCTTGCCGCTCCCGCAGCGATTCGGAATCGCCGAAGAAGAACCAATCGTTCTTTCGAACCGGGCCGCCGAGGCTGCCGCCGAACCGGTTTCCAACGAGGCCGGGCTTGCCGGCCCCATCGAAGAAGTTTCGGGCGTCGAGCGCGGAGTTTTGGAAATAATCGAACACGCTTCCGTGAAGCTGCCTGGAGCCGGAGCGGGTCGTCACGTTGAGGCTGCCTCCCGTGGCATGGCCCACGCTAGCGGGAAGGTAGACCTCCGAGAGCTCGACGGATTCGATCGCTTCGACCGGCGGCTGGAGGACCGCGCCGCCGAGCCAGCTCTCGTTGTTGTCGAATCCATCGACCGTGAAATTGTTGTTCTGCCCCCGCTGGCCCAGGCTGTTGAATGCCGAATTGCCGCGAGGTGAATAGGGAGTGTAGCCCTCTATGTTGCCGCCCTCCTCTCCGAGCGTCACCTCGGAGCCATTGCGAACCGCCTCGAGATAGTTGCCGTCCTCGAGCGGAAGAGCACGCAGTCCTTTGGCCTCGATGACCGTCCAGGTTGCGGACAAGGTGATCGGTAGGTCAACGTTCCGGCCGGCGCGAACGGTCACGGCGACGCGCGCGGACGAGCCGGTGCGGGACGATCTGGCGACGACCGTATAGGCGCCGGCCGCGAGATGCGTCGCCTGGTAGTCACCGTGCTCGCCGGCTACGATCTCGCGTTCGACAGAGTTTCCCCGACCGGCAAAGGTCACATGCGCGAGCGGCGCGGCATCTCCGCCGGCCTCGAAGACCGTCCCCGAGACGCTTCCGTCGTCCATCGGGAACGCGCAGGACGAGGCCAGCAGCAACGCGAGAACGGTTGGCCTCGCAGGTACGTGAAGCATGGAGTTTTCCACCGGCGCGGGCGCGCGCAGACCACCGGATCGACGGTCCGGCAATCTCTCAGGATACACCGTGAGCCAGGGTGGGGCAGGCTGCGTCCACGCCTGCGCGGAACGCGTACGCCCCGCCGATGCCTGACCTGGGCGTATGGCTCAGTCCTCGAAGAGCGCCCGCCATCACACCGTCGGCTCGCCGTGCACTTCGATGGCGTTGGGTTCGACGCCCTCGGGCTTCGGCTCGGGCAGCCGGCCGGTGAGGTTGAGGAAGCCCCAGGCGAGCGCCGTCGTCGAGCTGAGCACGCCGCTCCAGGCGCCGATCGTGCGCGGGCTGACGGTCTCGGAGGCGATTCCCGCCGCGGTCATCGACAGCAGCATGACCGCCCAGACGACGGACTCGATGGTGGCAAAGACGCGGCCGCGGTATTCGTCGGAAACGTTCTTCAGAAGCTGCGACATGTTCAGCACCGAACTGACGCCCACCGCGGCGCGCGAGACGGCGATGAAGATCAGCGCCAGCCAGTACTGCCGCATCTGGCTGAAGATCACGTAGGCGCTGCCGTGGACGACATAGCAAATCGTGATCGCGCGTTTGTAGCCGCGGAAAGTGGCCCGCTTGCCGAACCAGTGGCCGAGAATACCGCCCGCGAGCAGCCCGATGCCGGCCGAGCTCCAGATCTGTCCGATACCGGCCGCCCCCTTGTGGAAGACGATCTCGCCGAAGACGCTGAACAGGATCTGCGCGGCGCCGCCACCGGTGGCCCATCCGATATTGATCACCGCGATACCGAGGATGAGCGGCGTGGCGCGCATATAGCGCAGGCCCTCGGTGTACTCGTGCCAGGGCCGGACGACCTCGGCTTCCGTCAACGCTTTCCGCGGCGCGCGGAACGTCCCGCCCGGCGCGCGCAGCCGGGAGATGCACAGCGCGGAGAACAGGAACGAGAGGCTGTTCAGCGCAAACGCCCACCGGTAGCCGAATCCGACGACGGCCGCTCCGGCGAGGAATGCGCCGATCGTCAGAGTGGTCCACTGCGTGGTCTGAGTGATCGAATTCGCCGTGTGCAGCTCTTCGTCGCTCGCGATGGTGGGCAGGATGGAGGAGCGTCCGCTGGTGAAGAACGGCGAGGCGAACATCAGCAGTCCGCTGAAGAGGTAGAGCAGCCACGGCCGCGGGTGGGAAACCGCGAGGATGAAGCCGGCCGCGAAAACGGCGCGAACCAGATCGCTCGCAATCATGATGCGCTTGCGATCCGTGCGGTCGAGCACCACCCCCGCGAGCGGTCCGGCCAGGACGGCGGGGATCGCGCGCGCCAGCATGATCCCGCTCACGATCAGGCCCGACTTTGTGACCGCCAGCGCGAGACTGAACACGGCGACGTTGTTGAAGTGATCGCCGATCTCGCTCACCACCTGGCCGATCCAGGTGTAGCGGTAGTTGCGGTTTTCGCGGAGAAGCTTCTCGAAGGACGCCATGATCGCTTACGAACTGCGATGCGCCTCTTGAGCCGCGGGCGCGCGGATGAAGCTTCCGGTCAGCCGTTCTGTTTCGCGGCCTGCCACAGCGCTTCCATTTCCTCGAGCGTTGCCTCGGTGGGGGTCTTTCCGGCCGCTTTGAGGCCGCGCTCGACGCAGCCGAAACGGTGACGGAACTTGCGGTTGGTCTTGCGGAGCGCCTGCTCGGGATCCACTTTGAAAAACCGCGCGAGATTGACGATCACGAAGAGCAGGTCGCCCAGCTCGTCTTCGATTTCCGCGTGCGGGGCGCCCTGGGCGCGCGCCTCGGCAAGCTCCCCCAGCTCTTCTTCGAGTTTTTCGAGCACGCCCTCGGCGTTCGGCCAATCGAAGCCTACACCGGCGGCGCGCGAGCTGAGCTGCGCGGCTTCGACCAGCGCCGGCGCGGCGCGAGAAACGGAATCGAGCAAGCCAGCTTCGGCCGCGTTGCGTTCCTTCTTCTCTACGGCCTTGATCTCATCCCAGCGTTGCTTGACCTGGTCCGGCGTCGTGGCCGTGCCGTCGCCGAAGACGTGAGGGTGCCGGCGCACGAGCTTCTCATTGATCGCGTCGAGCGAATCCTCGATGCCGAAGAGACCGGCATCGGCGGCCAGTTGTCCGAAGAACACGGCTTCGAGAAGCAGGTCGCCCAGTTCTTCCCGCAGCCCTTTCCAGTCCCGGGCGTCGATGGCGTCCAGCACTTCGTAGGTTTCCTCGACGAGATACGGCTTGATCGTGTCGAAGTCCTGCGCGCGGTCCCAGGGGCAACCTTCGGGCGAGCGCAGCCGCGCCATGATTTCCGTGAGCCGCGCGAATTTTTCACCGGCCTTGGACTGAGAAGTTGTGCTCATCCGGAGGGAATTTTCAATGTATCACACGCGCCTTTTGGCCCCTTGTTTCCGGGCCGGTTCGCGCACCCAGGCGGACGGCGGCTCGGGAGCGCTTCAGCCGGGATCAAGCACCGCGCGGGATCATCTCCAAGCCGCGCGCCGCTAAACGTGGTCCGGAACCACGAACGGCTTGCGATACTTCCGGCGGAACATCCAGTTGGCTTCCTCATCGCCGCGGACGCTGTAGCTCGCGGCCTCGAAATCGAGCGTTCTGCCGAGCCGGTAAGAGATGTTCGCCAGGTGAACCAGGGTGGTGGAGATCGCGCCTTCTTCGATCGGCGCGTTCAGGTCGTCGCGCTTACGCGTGCGCACCGCTTCAATGAAATTGGCCCAGTTGTTCCCGACGTCATGCCCTGAAGGACCGGGTTCGTGCCCGCGGCCCAGGAAGCTCTGATAGCGGCCATGGTCTTCGTCCCAGATCGTGAGGTACCCCTTGGAACCATAGAAGACCGTGCCTACCGAGCCGGACGCCCGTTCGCCCTCGTCGATGCCCGCCTCCTGGTTGGTGATCCAGTGCCGTACTTCGAAAGTCGCGATTTTCTTCTTGCCCTGGTCTTCGAACTCGTACGTGGCCGCCAGGGTGTTGGGCGTTTCCTGGTCGTCGTCAAACATGAAATGGCCGCCGATGGCGCTGACCTTGACCGGATATTTCACGCCGAGGCCCCAGCGCGCAACGTCCAACTGGTGGACCCCTTGGTTGCCCAAATCGCCGTTGCCGTAATCCCAGAACCAGTGCCAGTTGTAATGAAAGCGGTTCCGCGTGAAGGCGTGCTCGGGCGCGGGGCCCAGCCAAAGATCATAGTGCACTCCGGCCGGCACCGGCTCGGCCGGTTTGCGGCCGATCGTATTGCGCCATCGGAAACACAGGCCGCGCGCCATGTAGACATCGCCGATCAGCCCGTCCCGCAGGTGCTGGACCGCCTCGCGCGCAATGCCCGAGCGGCAATTGGTGCCGTGCTGGACCATTCGGTTGTACTTCCGGGCCGCCGCCGCAATCTGCCTGGCCTCGAACATGTCGTGCGAGCAGGGCTTCTCGACGTAAACGTCCTTGCCTGCCTGGCACGCCCAAACCGTTTGCAGAGTGTGGTGGTGGTTCGGCGTGGCAATAGAGATCGCATCGATGGTCTTGTCTTCGAGCAGCTTCCGCACGTCGGTGTAAGCCGCCGGACGCTTCTTGCCGGACTTCTCCACTTCACTCACGCGCGCGTTGAGCACCGATTCGTCCACATCGCAGATCGCGGCGATCTCCACGTTCTGCATTGCGCCGTAGCGCCGAAGGTGCTCGTGCCCCTGTTGGCGGACACCCACGCAGGCTACCCGCACCGTGTCATTGGGGCTCCCGAGCGCGTTCCGGCCCAGCGTAGCGCCCGCCGACGCCAGCGAGCCCATCAGGAAATATCTTCGATTCATTTAAAATCCTCCGAGGGCCGAGTCAGAACATCGCCCTTGCCCCCAAATTGGATTTTACGCGTAGTTCTCGAAGACCGGCGCCGGAACAGGCCCGGTGTTGGATGAACGAGAGTAAAATGGGTGGCTGATGTCGCCAGTAGTAGCCGGCAGAGCCGAGGGGCGCTGGGGCGGGCTGGCCCGTTACAGCCGCCTGGCTGCTGTCGTTCTGCTCGCGGCTTTCGCGAGCGGAGCCGGTCCGGCGGGAATCCGGCCGGCCGGCGTGGCCGGCGCGTTCTACCCCGCGGACGCCACCGAACTCGCCGCCATGGTGGACGGCTTTCTGGCCAAAGCCGATGTGGCCGCCATCCCGGATCTGGTGGCGATCGTGTCGCCGCACGCGGGATATCCCTATTCGGGCGGCGTCGCGGCGTACTCATACGCCTTGCTGAAAGGCAGGCAGTACTCGCGCGTGGTGGTGATTGCCCCTTCACACTATGAAGCGTTGGACTTTGCGTCGGTGTACGAAGGCTCGGCGTACACCACGCCGCTGGGACAGGTTCCCGTAGACCGCGAATTCGCCGCGAAACTGGCGCGCAAGAGCCCGCTTATCCGGCTTTCCAGTGCCGGGCACACGGTTTCGGGAGAGCGCAGTGAACACGCGATTGAAGTAGAGCTTCCGTTCTTGCAGCGCACGCTCGGGAAGTTTCAACTGGTGCCCATCATCATGGGGGACCAGAGTTACGAAGCGTGCCGGGCTCTGGGGGTCGCGCTCGCCGGCCTGGTTCGGGGCACCCCCACGCTGATCGTGGCCAGCTCCGATCTGTCGCACTACCATCCGTACGCCGACGCGGTGCGGATAGACCACAAGACACTGAAGGCCATCGAGGAGTGGGACTACCTCAGCATGGCCCGTAATTTCCAGGCGCAGATCTGGGAGGCCTGCGGCGGAGGACCGATTGTGGCCGCGATGATCGCAGCCGAACGCCTGGGCGCGAATCGCGCCGAGGTACTGAAGTACGCGAATTCGGGCGATGTAACCGGAGACCGTTCGCGCGTGGTGGGATACGGCGCGGTGGCGTTCTTCAAAACGCCAAAGCAGCAGGCGTCGTCCGACTCATTCACCCTGACTGCGGCGGAGAAACAGGAACTGCTCGAGATCGCGCGGCAATCCGTCGGGACCGCGGTGAAGGAGCACAGGCTTTGGGAGGTCCCGGCCTCGCAATCCCCGGTGTTGATGCAGGAGCGCGGGGCATTTGTGACTCTCAAGGAGCATGGGGAGCTGCGCGGGTGCATAGGGTATGTATCGCCCATGAAACCTCTCGCGCTGACCGTGCGGGACGTGGCGGCCTTCGCTGCGCTTAAGGATTCGCGCTTCCGCCCGGTGACACCGGACGAACTCGGGCAGCTTCGGTACGAGATTTCGGTGATGTCTCCGTTGCGGCACGTGATGGACATAACCGGGATCGAGGTCGGCCGGCACGGATTGGTGATGAAGAACGGTGAGCGCGAAGGCTTGCTGTTGCCCCAGGTGCCGGTGGAGCAGAAATGGGATCGCGCCACTTTTCTCGTGGAGACCTGTCTGAAGGCCGGGTTGCCGGAGACGGCCTGGAAGAACCCGGAGACCGATATATTCGAGTTCACGAGTCTGGTGTTCGGAGACTCGCCGCCAGCATCGCCAGCGCGGCATTGACCGCAGCCGAGGGCGCCACCTGGACTCCGCCTTCGCCTTCTCTAAGGGCAAATTTGTAGCTGCCGGCTGCAAATTTTCTTGCCTCGGCTGCCGGGTCCGCGCGATATTGAGGTTGACGCTGCCGCTCGGTGGAGGAGTTCCGCCACTCTCAGGCCCGCCGGACAAGGGGGTTCCGGAGACACCCGTCGTCCCTCTGGAAAACGGCGGCGTTTCCTTTCAGTGCGCGGTCAGCAGCCAGCATCTGTCCGTATCGCCCCACGGTCCGGAAGCGCGCCGCGATGTCCTTCCCTCGTCGTATTCCAGGCGGTGCCGACCGGATGCTAACGTTAGCGTACTAGTGGTTAGTACTGCGACTATTCCTCAAATTTAAGTGTGTTTCTGGTTGCCTGGACAGCTTATAATTCCAGAAAGCTTAAACTTAATGTCTCATTTTGTTGCGACCGCAGTTATGCCGGTGCGCGAACAAGAGCCCCACGATCCCGCCGCGGCCGTCCGGCAGCTTGCCGAAGAGTTTCGGCAACCGCTCGGCACCATCGAATCCATCGCTCACTATCTCGGCATGGTGCTGCCTCGCGGTCAAACGAGCGCGCGGCGCCAGCTCGGAAGACTACAGGACGAGGTCCGGCAGATGCACTGGATTCTGGCGGAGACTTTGTATTTTTCGCAGGCCGCGCCGCTGAACCTTCAGCGTTTGGACCTGACCGAGGCCGTCTCCCGGGATCTAGCGGAATCGAGCCCCGCCGAAGGCACGGGGCTGAGTTTCGATCTCGAAGCGAATTTGCCACCCGTATGGCTCGATCTCGCGCAGGTGCAGCACCTGCTCCGTGGGATCGTGGCGTTTTTCCGCCGGGTCTCCGTCCCCGGAGGGCTCATCGTGGTGCGAACGTGTGGCGCGAAAGACGAGGTGGCGCTCGAAATCGCTTCGGAAATGCTGGAGTACTCGGCGGAAGATATCCAGCCGCTTTTCGAGCCGTTCGGCTCGCACTTCCCGCCGGGCTTGGCGCTCGGGCTGGCCAGCGCGCGCAGGATTGCGGAGGCTCACGGCGGGCGTGTTCAGGCAATTTCCGCTCCGCCGCACAGTCTGACGCTCTCGATCGCGTTCCCGGCGGCGTAGCCGGCATTGCGCCGGTTTCGCGGCCGGAGCTTGGTCCCTCCTAAGGCCGTGGCTCCCGGCCGTGAGGGGATCCTTCTCCCGCTTCCAATTCCTCGATGCGCCGCTTCAAGGCGGCCAGCTCCTTGCGCACCTCCGGAAGCCGGCCGAGGTTTGCCAGAAGCTCCAGGTATTCCTTTAAGGGCCGTGCCGGAGTGCCCCAGACTACCTGACCACCACGCACGATCTTCGAGGTGAGCACGCCCGAGCCCGATCCGATCACCGCGCGGCTTTCAATGCGCGCCTTGTCCCCGACGCCGACCTGGCCCCCGATCACGGCGTAGTCCTCGACGACGACGCCGCCTGAAAATCCGGTCTGCGCCGCCACCACCACGTGCCGTCCGATGCGGCAGTTGTGCGCCACATGCACCAGGTTGTCGAGCTTTGTGCCCTCGCCGATCCAAGTTACGCCGAGGGCGGCGCGATCGACGCACGAATTGGCTCCGATTTCGACGTCGCTATCGATCACGACGCGGCCGATCTGCGGAAACTTCTCGTAGCGGTCGCCGGCCAGAATGAAACCGAAACCGTCGGCGCCGATCACACAACCGGAATGAAGGATCGCCCGGGCGCCGATGTCGACGTCGTCATAGATCGTGACGTTCGCGTGCAGTGTCGAGTCGTCGCCCAATACAACACGGCGCCCGATTGCGCAGCTGGCGCCGATGCGGCACCGCGCGCCGATCACCGTGCCCTCGCCGATACTGGCGTGGGGCCCGATCGAGGCCCCTGTGCCGATTTCCGCGGCTTCGGCGATCGCGGCAGTCGAATGAATGCCGGGGTAAACCGGCGGTTGGGGGTGCAGCCGGCACACCGCCCGCGCGAACGCGGCTCGCGGCTCGGGCACGCGAATCACGGTGCGGCCGCCCGAATTCGGAAACTCGGGCGGTACAATCAGACAGCCCGCGGCGGAGGAGCGGGCTTGCTCGGCGGCCTTGCGGCTGCCTACGAACGAAAGGTCCGCGGCGCCGGCGGTCTCGAGCGGAGCCGCTTTGTCGAGATCCTTTTCCCCGTCGCCCTCGAAGGTCGCCGCCAGCCACTCAGCCAGTTCGCGCACGCGCATATCGCTCGTAGCTATCATACAAGCTTATGCCCATCGACCCTTCAGCGGCCGTCGCGCCCACCGCCCGTGTGGATCCGGAAGCCTGCGTCGGCGCGCACGCGGCGATCGGCGAATTCTGTGTCATCGAGAAGGACGTCTCGATCGGCGCGTTTTGCCGCCTGGAGCCGTACGTGTACGTAAAGCGCTGGACCACCATCGGTGATCGCAACGAGATCTCGGCCGGAACCGTGCTCGGCACCGACCCCTTCGACAAGGCTTTCCGCGGCGAGCGCAGCTACCTGCGCATCGGTAGCGGCAACCAGATCCGCGAGCACTACACCATCTCCCGCGGCACCCGGCCGGAATCGGTCACCTGGATCGGCGATGGGAACTTCATCATGAGTTCCGGCCATATCGCGCACGACTGCAAGGTCGGCAACGACACAGTAATTTGCAGTTGCGCCCTGGTCGCGGGCTACGTGGAGATCGGGGACCAGGCCTTCATCTCCGGGGGGGTGGCGATCCACCAGTTCTCGAAAATCGGGCGGCTGGCGATGATCAGCGGCAACACGCGAGTCAACAGCGATGTGCCGCCGTTTTTCCTTTACGCGGGGTTCAGTGTGCAGCCGATGGGCTTGAA
>Ga0326728_10007177_pt1 | contig 29064 bp, 17 predicted proteins | sample MB3enrmetagenome_FD_207602 | JGI IMG/M metagenome (GOLD analysis project Ga0326728, IMG submission 207602) | Lab enriched peat soil microbial communities from McLean, Ithaca, NY, United States - MB31MN | ecosystem: Environmental > Terrestrial > Soil > Wetlands > Peat | place: USA: New York... | reverse complement strand
CTCAGCACCCTGATCGAGCCGCTCGAACCTTATTTCGCCGAGGATTTGATTCGGTCTGAGAATCCGGAGGTTTATAAGGAACTTCGCGCCCACGTCAAGGTCCCCATTGCAGTCGGCGAACAATTCGGAAGCCGTTGGGACGTGAACGGGCTGATCGAACAGCAACTAATTGACTACGCCCGAGTCACCCTGCCCAATGTGGGTGGCATCACCGAGTACATGAAGATCCTCGCTCTCTGTGAGACACACTACGTGGGCCTGATACCGCATTTCACCGGCCCGGTGTCGGAAGCCGCATTAGTCCACACCTGTGGAGTGTTCTCGGGGCCAGTCTTGATGGAGATGGTCGGCGAGGGCAAAACTTCTTATCCTCATTTGCCGGAGTGTTACGATTTCCATAACGGCAAGATGTGGCCCAATCGCCGTCCGGGACTCGGTGTTACGCTGGACACCAAACCGCTGCAACTCGCGGCCGAGATTACGGAGCGCTCGCGGCCCATCCCCATGTTCCATAGGCCCGACGGGTCCATCACGAACTGGTAGTTTCAGATTGTTTGGGTCACAATTTGGAGTTCCCTCGGCTTGTCGGGATTCAGCCCTTTTACCTCGGCGAGCAAGGCGGCAAAAATCTGCCCCGGCACGATGTAGGGAATGGGTGTGTAAATCTCCGGGACCGGATCGGGGATGCGGATCACTCGTTCAGCGCCGGGTATGCGCGCTTGAGAAGCGGAAAAAACCAGCGTGTCCGCTCTCAAGGCGCGCAGATGTGCAGTCAATTTCAGGAGTTCTCGAAATGTCTTGCCCGGCGGCATGAAGACCAGCGCAGGGAAGTCCCGCTCGATCATCGCAATCGGCCCGTGAAGGAAGTCCGCCGAGGAGAATCTTTCCGCCACCACATAGCAGGTCTCCATCAGCTTCAAGGCCAGCTCGTAGGCGTTGGCCAGGTTGATGCCGCGTCCAACCACCACGCACCGGCGCATGAATCGATAGCGTTCCACGACCTTCTCGATTTCCGGGACCAATTTGAGCGCTTGTTCCACACGCTGCGGAATTTCGCTGACGTCGCTTAGGACAATTTGAGAGCTTAAGCTCGAGGCCAAAAGGTAGAGCAGCAGCAGTTGCCCGGTGTAAGTCTTGGTGGCCGCCACGGAGCGCTGCTTTCCTGCATGCACCAGGAACACCTCATCCACCAAATCGGCCATCGTCGAGCGGGCTTCGTTGGTAATGCCGAGCGTGTAGGCGCCCAGACGCTTCGCCGACTTGAGCACCAGATTGATATCTGTTCCTTCACCCGACTGCGAGATGCCCACCACTAGAGTCTGGCGAAAATCCAAGTGCGCGCGGTAGAGGGTATGAATCGACGCTGCGCTCATCGAGACGGGGATGCCCGTCGTCAGCTCCAGCAGGTAGCGTCCAAAAAGTGCAGCATTGTCGGATGTCCCCCGCGCTACGAGAACGATAAGCCGAAAGTTCTGTTTGCGCGCGAACTCCGCGAAAACCAGGGCGTGGTCGCGCTCGGCGGCCAGCGTACGTTTGAGCGCCAGGGGCTGCTCCAGAATTTCCTTCATCATTTGCGACATAGGTCACCAGCCTTCACTCAGCGGCGAGTTCATCTCGCCACGGTTCGATAGTGTAGCTGCGAGTTTACCTCGCCACCGCCAACTCATGTAGCGGCGAGTTAACCTCGCCTCGTCGCGGCATAAGGCCGCCCTTGCAAACGGCGACGTCAGGCCATCCCTACGCCAACTCGCGCGCCATGGCCAGCGCGCCTTCCGCGGGTTCGCGCTCCAAGCGGCGCACCCGCGCATTGGGCATGCGCTGACGCACGTAGCGTGCAAAACTGCGCTGCAGCATTGGGCTGCAGCGGAACACGCCCCCGGAACAAACCACCGGCACGATTCCGCGCCGCCCCAGGCGTTTGCCCAGCGCCCGTGCCAACTGCGCGAGGTCACAAGCGCCTTGGGCGCAAATGCGTCGAGCCACTCGATCGCCCTGGCGCGCCGCTTCCGAAACCAGGGGGAACAGCGCGGCCACTTGATGTGGGTCGAGTTTCTGCAGCGGGATTTGCGTGATTGCGGAAAGCTTCAGCGCCCGGCAAATCCTCGAGGTCAGCACAGTGTGTTCGCCGCGCCCATCGAAATCGCGCAGAGCCGCCGCGACGGCCTTGCGTCCCAAGTCATAACCCGACCCAGGATCGTCAAACGCAGCTCCCCAACCACCGGCACGCAGGATCTTGCCCCGGTGGTCTCGAGCGTAGGCAATGGAACCTGTCCCCGCGACCACGATCATTCCCGTCGCCGTTCCCAGTGCGGCGTGCAAAGCAATGGCTGCGTCCACCACCAGAAGATGATGTCGCGCGGGGATGGCTTTGCGAAGCCAAGCCAGAAGCGGACGGCTCAAAACGGCACGATCCACTCCCGCCACACCGGCGCAAACTGCCACGAGCAAGGGTTTGTGGCGGCGCCGGCCTTCGCCCTTGCGTGCAAGCTGAGAACCCTGGCCGGCGGCTGGTTTGGAAAACTTTTGCAGGACGGCGCGCGCCGCCCGAGAGATTTCTTTCTTGGCGCCTTCCATTCCCACCTTCGTTGGGTTCGACGGCCCCGCCTCAGCCTTGGCGAGAATGCGCCCCCTCTCATCGCCCAGACATACTTGGGTGCGGCTGCCACCGCCATCAATACCAAGGAAAAGAGCCATATCCAAAGACTGCACAGCCATTATGCCCGATGTGTAGTGCATTTTTCCACTCGGTCCAGTTTACCGCTGTCCGCTTTTTCGCGGTGACATCATTTGCGAGACTCAAACGCTCCAAGCCGTCGTCATTCCCCAAGCCGCCGCGGGTGGCCCATACATTGGTTTTTATGTATGCGCCACAATTGACCTAGTGGAGCAAAAGGGCGCATACATGAAGAGCGATGTATGCGCCACCCGCGAAGACTAGCACATTTTTTCTGGACCCGGCGGACAGTTCGCTGCGTATATTCGGATGGAGGAGCTTTGCCGATGTTGAGACTGTCATGGGTTCTGCTGTTGGCCTCACTGGGGGCGCTGTCGGCCGCTGACCAGCCTGCGCCGTCTGTGGACGAAATCATGGCGCGTGTGGCTGCCAATCAGGACCGCGGGCAGCAGGCGCGCGCCGAATACGTCTATCAGCAGCGCATCCACGTCGCAACTCTTCGGACCAACGGCAAGCTGGCACGGGAGGAGACTGCCGATTACCGGGTCGTTCCCACGCCGGACGGAACAAAAAAGGAATTGAAACACATCGAAGGCCGGTACTGGCACAAAGGGAAGTACATGGAGTTTCACAGTGAACCCGTGCCGGAGCCAAACAGCCTGGATGGCAGCATCGTTCAAAGCTTTCGCCAGGACCTTTCCAATGATAAGTCCAAGGACGGCCTCGGGCGCGATCTCTTTCCGCTCACCTCCCAGGAGCAGAAGCAGTACCTGTTTGAGCTGGCGGGAGAAGAGACGGTTCAAGGACGAAAGGCGTACCGCGTAAAGTTTCGTCCGCATGACAAGAATGACCTGACTTGGGCAGGCGAGGCGCTAATCGACGCGGCGGAGTTCGAACCTCTGAGGGTATACACAAAATTATCCCGCAAGATTCCTCTCCTCGTCAGAACATTGCTGGGCACGGATCTGCCCGGGCTAGGGTTTAACGTGGAGTACCGGAGATTCGACGAAGGTATCTGGTTTCCAGTGAGCTTCGGTACTGAGTTCCGTCTGCGTGCTATTTTCTTTATCAACCGCGACATCACTGTGGCACTGGAAAATTCCGCCTTCCAGCGAACCAAAGTGCAGAGCAAAATCCTGGATTTCCAGCCAGTGAAGTGAACCCTGCCGTTCGCCATGAAACTCCCTCCTCCGCGGAGGAGGCGTGAGAAGGAACGGGCACAGCATCAAGTTGGCAGTCAACCACCCCTGCCCCCTCCTTATCAAAGCAGGGGAACAACGCTCAGGCCGATCGAGACAGATTCGAATTCTTTCAAATGTTCCCTTCGATGGCCTTCGACTCTTTACTTGTGGCAGCCTATTGACTATTTCGGCACTTGACGTTAGATTGTCTGCGGCGTTTAATACTTTCAGCGGAAACTAGTTCGCGTGATTATTTTTTGTACTCCCGACTCTCAGTTAACGGTGAATAAGTCAGTCGGACGGTATCCCGACTCTCTCACAGAGCCAGCCGGCAAGCCGCCGCATGCGGTCGCTCTAGCGTATCCGTTTGTACCAGTACTGGGGAGTCATTGTCGCCGCTGGTTAGACTTGTTACAAATTGTCTTCGAGGGGCCGCGGCGCGAGTTTCCGACTCGTCTTTTGCCAAGGGTTATTGGCTGTTCTTGGAGGTCGCATGGAATTGCGAAGGGATCCCATAACGCAGAATTGGATAATTCAGGAGGATGGTGACGGCCCCTGGCCCAGATTTGGTGACTGTCCCCTATGCCCGGGCCAGGAAGCTCTTTCCCCACAGACGATTTATTCGCATTGGAATGGCAATGGCCGGTGGCAAGTTCGCGTAACCCCCCACTTGCGCCCCCTCTACCGAATAGAAGGCGATGCGCAACGCCGGGCGGAAGGCGTCTACGACAAGATGCGCGGCTTGGGCGCCCACGAGATCGTTATCGAATCGCCAAATCACGACGCCTCGCTCTCGCATCTACGCGACGAAGACGTAGCTCAGGTCTTGCGTGCCTACGTGTCCAGAATTACGGACCTCAAGAAGGACCGCCGGTTCAAGTACGTCACCGTATTCCGTAACCAAGGAGCCTTGGCGGGACAGGATCTGGAACACCCTCACTCACAGATTACGGCTACTCCCTTCATTCCGAGGAGGGTAGTTTACAAGTTGCGATCCTGCCAGCAGTACTATGCGCTTAAGGAGCGCTGCATTCTTTGCGACATTTCCACGCAGGAAACCTCCTGCCAAGTGCGGACGGTCGAGTGGGACGATCAATTCGTGGCCTTTTGTCCATTCGCTTCCCGGGTTCCCTATGAGATCTGGATTCTGCCCGTGACCCATCATTGTTCCTTCGAAGAGGACGTTACCACGTGGGAACGCCAACTGCGCTTAGCCCACTTTCTGAGGTCCATTCTGCTGCGGCTCGAGTCCATATGCCCTGCCTATCACCTAGTCCTTTATACCACCCCCAACGTGGGTGCAAAATATGATCGGAAAGAGCATTGGATGACTCTGGTCGAGGATTCTCATTGGCACTTCGAGATACTGCCAGCGACGCAGCCGAAATCCAAGTCGTACAGCGTGAAAGAAGTCTATTACAATTCTGTCCGGCCTGAGTTGGCGGCGGAAGAGTTGCGCAGCGCAGGCGCGAAGACCGCCTAGGTTTCCAATTTACGGATGGATTCCCGCATTCGCGGGAATGACTGCGAATTCCCTATTCCCCACTCCCTGCCGCGGGCAAGGCGTCCATCCCATGCCGCTGGGCTTCGTGCTGCATCAGGCGAGTCAGCTCCATTTTGGTTTCCTCCGGCAGACGTGAGGGTGTGTATTTTCCAAGCAACCGCGAGACCTCCCGCTCCGCCCGCTCGCGCAGGGTCATTCCTCCGTCCTCATGCCATCGCTCCCGGTTGGCGCGATCGATGACCGGACCGGGGAAAGAAATCTCCTCGCGTAGGTGGCGGCGGGTGTGGTCAGCGATCAACAGAGACTTTTCGCGCCGTAACTCCTGGAAGAGGGGAAGCGCCGGGAAATCCTCCCGCGGCTCGATGCCGCGCAACAAGCGGTAAGCCATGCCGCAGATTTCGTTGTCTACGACCAGCTTCTCCAGGCTCAGGCAGCTTTCAAAATCCAGCATCCCCGGTCCTGAGATGCTGTTGATTCCCGCCAGCGCCGCCATCAGCGCGCCCATGCCCGCCTCCAGCCCGGCCTGCGCGTCCAATTGCTTTGCGTCGCTGAGAGCAATGTAACTCTGCGTAGGCACGCCCAGGCGCTTCCCGATCTCGCTGTTGGCGCAGTCGAGCATCATGGTCTCAACAGCGCCCATCGGGGTAGTCCCGAACCGCATATCAAAAATGGCGGGCGAGCCTCCGTACAAGAGCGGATGGCCGGGATTGACAAGCTGGCTGATCACGACCCCGCTCAGGTTCTCGGCAGTCTGCTGCACGAGGCTCCCCACCAGGGTGACGGGAGCCACCAGTCCGGAAAGCGGCATCGAGATCAGCTCCACCGGAATCGACCAGCGTGCGCAGTCCACCAAATTCTGGCTCGTCACGTCGCTCCACTTGAGCGGCGCGGTGGGGCAGGCGGAGAAGATGGTCAGAGGCTTGGCGCGCAGTGCCTTCTCGTCTCCCCGCACGGCCACCTGCAGGTCCTTCATGATCTCAAATCCTTCCACCGTAAACGCCCCTGTGACCACCGGCTTCTCGCCATAGAGCAAACTCAGATAAAGCCGGTAGCTGTCCGAGACCTTGTCGTGAACATCGTCGGGGATCAGTGCCGTGCTTTGAGAAGCGATGTGGCGCAGGCCGTTGGTCACCTTCGCATAGCGCACGTAGTCCGCTGTCGAGGGCCGGCGCATCTCTCCGCTCCGGTTATCCAGAATGTTGAGTGCAGTCGAGCCGGGGGTGAAGTAAACGTTGTCGTCCCGGAAGTCATGAGTTTCGTTCCCCAGGACATCGTAGAGTTTGAAAGAGTGGGGCACGGCGGCGAGCGCCTGGTCAATGAGGTCCTGATTAAGACGGGCGTTGCAGGCGTCTTCGTCCACCTGCGCGCCATGGTCAGCCAGCAAGGCCAGCACGGACTCATTGTGGATTTCGAAGCCTAGTTTGCACACCACCTCGCGCGCCTCCGCGATGATCCTATCCCTCAGTTCGTCCTCGAGCAGTTTAAGTGTTGGTCTCATTTGTTCCCTCTGGGAGGATTAGTAGCGCAGACCTGCCGTTCAAGGTCTGCGGCTTTTCGGCTGGCCGCAACCGCGCGACTCCAACCAAATCTCGCCTTTCGCCAAGCTTAAGTTCACCCCAACTCACACCTTGCTGAACGGGCAGGCTAGATTGTACCCGAAGCGGCGATTCCTGGTTGCGGGATTTTGTTTCTTCCTGCATTCCTCTCTCATCCGCGTTTCAAATTTGAAAATTGCCGCGCAACGGGTGGGTTTTCCATTTTTCCCATTCTTGCCACTCTTTCACGAAGTATATGGCGCGCGTAAGAACCGCAAAGTCTCAACACCAGAGACTCTGCGTTGCAAGCCCGTAATTTCTTGTTTTCTTGGCAAGCCTTCCATTGCATGGAGATGCGGTCAGGGGTATGTTATAGCTCGACCGGAGAGCTAAAAGGGAAATCCCGGTTGAAGGGGTGCAAGAATGAGAAAATTTGGTCGCCGCGACCTACTGAAGAATTCCTTGGGAGCCTCGGCCGCTCTGGTGGGGGGAATCAGCTATGAACGTGAGGCATTGATGGCACATATGATGGCTCCTCAGCAGGATGCTGCCGCTACGAAACCGGTGAAGGGCCTGCAGCGTGGGAAGTTTGGAAATTACGAGGTATCCCGGCTCATCATTGGTGGAGACCCGGTTTCAGGGATCGCCCATGCCGGCGAACTGGTCTATCAAGCTGACTTCATGAAGCAGTATTTCAGCACGCCGAAGATCCTCGAAACCCTGACGCTGGCGGAACAAAACGGGATCAACACGCTCTTGATGCGCGCGGACGACCGCATCATCAGTCATTACCAGATGTTCAAGAAGGAGCGGGGCGGGACCCTGCAGTGGATTGCTACCTCCGCGCCCGAACAGGGCTCCCCGGTGGAGAATTCCAAGCGCGCCCGCGACAACGGCGCCATTGCTGTTTATCTCCATGGCGGGATCGCGGATGGACTCGTCAAAGCCGGGAAAGTAGACGAAATCGGCGAGATTGTGGAAGGCTTCAAGAAGGTCGGAATCATGGCGGGTATCGGGGCTCACTTGCTGGATACCGCGCGCGCCTGCGTGCATGCCAGGATTGATCCGGACTTCTATATGGTGACCATCAACAGGGTGAATTACTACTCCAGTGAAGCAGCCGAGGTCGGCATCTTTATGAGGTCGATTAAGAAGCCCTGGATCGCCTTCAAAGTCCTGGGAGCGGGCCGGATGAAACCCCAGGAAGGTTTCCGCTTGGCCTTCGAGCACGGCGGCGATTTTCTCGCCGTGGGCATGTTCGATTGGCAAATCCGTGACGATGTCGCGCTTGTCCAGGAAATGCTGACCAAAGGCATCAACCGGGATCGCGACTGGGCGTAGCGGCACAGTCTCAAGGCTGATTTCGAGGATGGCTACGCTCATAACTAAGTTTTAGTGCTGATAAAATAATCTGATTTGGGCCAATCATCGATCCTTTCCTATAATAGATAGTGTCATCACCTCAAATAACGCTTCAAAACACAGGAGGAGATTTCCATGCCTAGGTTGCTAACCCGGCTGCTTCTCGGTCTGGTGCTCGTGGTTGGATTAGCGGCAGGCCGAGGGTTCGCTCAATCCTCACCGCCGTCCGATACCTCGCCCCCAGCCTCGCAGTCCGGGTCCACTCCCACCACCGCCGACCGCCTGGCTCAGCTCGAGCAGCAGCTTGCCGATGCGCGCACCTCCGGCGACAACGCCTGGATGCTCACCTGCGCGGCGTTGGTTCTAATGATGACCGGGCCTGGCCTGGCTCTCTTTTACGCCGGCTTGGTCCGAAAGAAAAACGTCCTTGCCACCATGATGCAAAGCTTCACGCTCATGGTGCTGGTAACAGTGCTCTGGGCTCTTTTTGGTTACAGTCTGGTCTTCCATGGGGGCGGGGGATTCCTGGGCGGTCTCGGCTACATGTTTCTCAAGGGAGTCGGCGCGACGCCTAACGCGGATTACGCGGCCACCATTCCGCAACAGACGTTCATGGTCTACCAATTAATGTTCGCCATCATCACGCCTGCCTTGATCACGGGAGCGTTCGCGGAGCGGATGAAATTCAGCGCCATGCTGCTTTTCATGACCTTATGGACCATCATTGTTTACGACCCCATGGCCCACATGGTTTGGGGAAAGGGAGGCTTGCTCAATGCCGCGCTCGGGGGAGCCTTCCCAACTCTTGATTTCGCCGGCGGGACGGTTGTGCATGTGACTTCCGGTGTTTCGGCGTTGGTCTGCGCGCTTTACCTGGGCAAGCGACTCGGCTATCCGAAAGAGCCGATGCCGCCCCACAGCGTGGTGTTGAGCTTTATCGGCGCCTGCCTGCTCTGGGTGGGTTGGTTCGGCTTCAACGCCGGAAGCGCGCTGGCGGCCGGAAGCCTCGCCTCGAGCGCCTTTGTGGCCACGCATTTCGGCGCCGCCGCCGCCGCTCTGGGTTGGGCAGCAGCCGAGTGGCTCACGCGCGGCAAGGCCAGCGTGCTCGGAGCCATATCCGGAGCGGTGGCCGGCTTGGTTGCCATTACCCCGGCTTCCGGCTTTGTGGCGCCCATGCCCGCGCTGGTGATTGGGCTGATCGCGGGTGTGTTCTGCTTCTTCATGGTGGCCAAGGTGAAGGGCATGTTCGGCTACGACGACTCGCTCGACGTATTCGGGGTCCACGGCGCGGGCGGTACCATCGGAGCGCTGTTGACCGGCGTCTTCGCCTCCCAGGCCGTGAACGCCATCTATAAAGACAGCCACGGCAACCCCTTGCCGGTGGGCTTGATTGACGGCAACGCCCATCAGCTTTTAAACCAGCTTGTGGGTGTCGCCATTGCGTGGGTCCTGGCGATTGTCGGCACGCTCATCATACTGAAGGTTGTGGATATGGTGATCGGTTTACGCGTTTCCGCCGAGCATGAGATTCAGGGTCTGGACCTGTCGCAACACGGAGAAGAAGGCTACAATCTGGAGGTTTAAGCTGTAGAGGCACGCCATGGCGTGCCCCACACTCGCTTGGTGCGGCGTAGGGGAAAGCATTTGCCCAGGGTGGCCACAAGGGCCGCTCCTGCAACGGAAGGACAACTGCCAATGCAAAAAATCGAAGCGATTATTCAGCCCTCGAGGTTTGATGCGGTCAAGGATGCCCTGCACGAAATCGGCGTGGAAGGTATGACCGTCCTGGAAGTGCGCGGGCACGGACGTCAGAAGGGTCACACCGAGTTTTACCGTGGAAATGAGTATAAGGTTGATCTGCTTCCCAAGATCAAAATTGAAATGGTAGTCCCGGACAACCTCGCTGAACAGACCGTTCAGGCCATTCTCAAAGCCGCGAAGACCGGAAAGATTGGCGACGGAAAGATCTTTCGAACCCGCGTGGACGACGCCATCCGCATCCGCAACGACGAGCGAGGCGATGCGGCGCTGTGACCGAGGCCGGAAACTCGAAACTGGGAACTGGAAACTGGAAAATACAGTGTCTTCGCACCCTGTCATTCCGAGATCTACCCCTGTCATTCCGAGACTTACCCCTGTCATTCCGACACCTACCCCTGTCATTCCGAGCGGAGCGAGGAATCTCGCTCTGCTTCGGGGCGGATCGCCGAACAAGGAATCAAAGCGAGATTCCTCGCTCCGCTCGGAATGACAGGGCATTTTCAGCGCAGAACTAGGAGGACCAATCTCCGCACTTCAGCTTTCAGCCTACTACTCCGCTGAATCCCTGAAAATCCAGCAAAGCTTCGATCGTACGGGTGACGGGTTGGCCGCTTTGCGCCAGCGTTCGGACGCGGTGGACGCAGTGGTGGCCGGGCTTTACCGCCAATTCTTTTCCCCGCAGCTTGATGAAGCGCGCCACTTCTGCTTACTTGCTCTGGGTGGCTATGGCCGCCGCGAACTCTTTCCGCACTCGGATATCGACCTGCTTTTCCTGACAGAAAGCAGCGCAGAGCAATCCTCTCGGCGCGAGGCCGTAGCAGCCCTTCTTCGGGAACTTTGGGACTTACGGCTCCGGGTTGGCCATAGCGCGCATACGCTGGCGGAGTGCGGCCGGCTTTACCGCGACAACCTCGAGTTCAACGTGGCACTCCTCGATTGCCGCTATCTGGCGGGCGACCCTCAGCTTTGTGCGCGCTTACATGATGAGGTGTATCCGCACCTGGTGGCGCGGGATCATCAGGACCTGCTTCGTAACCTGGCGGACATGACACGCGAGAGGCATGCGAAGTACGGCCACACCATTTTTCACCTCGAGCCCAACCTTAAGGAAGGCCCCGGCGGCTTGCGGGATTTTCACGTTTGCCGATGGTTGGCGCAAATCTCCGCACTCGAGAAGCGTAAAGCCTGGAGCGTGCCGGAGGCGCTCTGGCCGGCGGCTTGGCGCGCCGGGACCGGTCCCGCTTTCGAGTTTCTTTGTGCTACCCGCTGTTTTCTTCACTATTTCCGCGAACGCGACGACAACCAGTTGAGCTACGAATGCCAGGATGAGGCATCCGCCCGCGGAATTGCCTGCCCGCGTAGCGCGGACCCCCCGTTTGGCGGTCCGCGTGCCTTGCCGCCCACCGCTGCGGATTGGATGCGAGTCTACTTTCGCCACGTCCGCTCCATTTACCGCCTCACCCTGAACCTTCTGGACGATATCGCTCCCGCCGCCTCGGGAGTCTACAGCCTGTTTCAGAGTTGGCGGTCTCGTCTCTCGAATGCGGATTTCTCGGTCCTCCGGGAGCAAATCTACGTTCGCCAGCCTGCCGCCCTGGCGCAAAACCCCGCGCTCTTTCTGCAGTTATTCGAGATGGTAGCGCGCTACGGGCTCGAACTCAGCCGGGAAGCGGAAAGAGTGGTTGCGGAAGCGCTGCCCCGCGTCGTCGCCAAGCCCTCGCCCCCTGTCGTGCTTTGGGATCATTTTCGGCAAATTCTCCTTTTGCCGGCGGCGGCCAAGGCCCTGCGCGATATGAATCGCCTGGGCGTGCTCAGCGCTCTTTTCCCGGAGTTCCAGGTGATTGATTCCCTTGTTATCCGGGATTTCTTTCATCGCTATACGGTGGACGAGCACTCCTTCATGACCATCCAGAACCTGCACGCGCTCTTCGGCCGGAGGCCTCAGGACCGGCCTGGTCCAGACACGGGCTCGGAGTGGGAAGGTCGACTCGCCGAGATCCTGGAGGAGGTCGAAAAACCGGAACTTCTCTACCTCGCCTTGCTGTTCCACGATGTGGGCAAAGGCATGGAGGCCCCGGACCACATCGAGGGAAGCCGCCGGGCGATCGAAAGCGTCATGGCGCGACTCGAGCTGGCGCAGGCGGACCGCGCCACGGTTCGATTTCTCATCTCGAGCCATCTCGAGATGTCCTCCACCTTGCAACGTCGCGACATTTTCGACCCGGAAACAGTGCGCGCCTTCGCCCGGAAGATCGAGACGAGCGAACGCTTGAAGATGCTGGCTCTCGTGACCTACGCCGACATCAAGTCAGTCAATCCGGAAGCCCTGACGCCTTGGAAAACCGAACTCCTGTGGCGGCTCTATGCCTCCGCGGCGAATTACCTGGCGCGCAGCGCGGATGAAGAGAGGCTAAGGTCCGCCGTCGCCGCTGCATCACCCGCGGAGAGGATTCTGCCGTTGCTCCCGCCTTCCGCGACCCGAGAGGTGCTCGATCGTTTCCTCGAGGGGTTCCCTCGGCGTTACTTGGCTACCCATTCGCCGGAGGAGATCGCGTTGCATCTCCAATTGGCGGGCCGGCTGGTTCACGAACCCGCCCAAGTCGAACTGAGGCGCCTGGGTAGTCTCCACGAGCTTACCGTCATCACCCCAGACCGGCAGTTTCTGTTTGCTTCGATCACGGGGACGCTTGCGGCATGGGGGATGAGCATTGTGAAGGCCGACGCCTTTGCCAATTCTGCGGGAGTGGCTCTGGACACTTTCCGCTTCGGCGACCTTTATCGCACCCTCGAGCTGAACCCTTCGGAGGCAGACCGCCTGAAATCCAACCTTGTGGATGTCCTTCATGGCAGAATGGAGGTCGCTAAGCTCCTGCGCGGACGAGTCCATGGCACAGCCGGCCAAAAGCCCAAAGTCACCATCCCTGCAATTCTACGCTTTGACCACTCGAGCTCTTCCCACAGCACGCTTCTTGAACTGATTACCCACGACCGACCCGGCTTGCTTTACCAAGTCAGCTCCGTGCTTGCCCAACTCGGCTGCAACATCGAGATCGCCTTGATCGACACGGAAGGCGAAAAAGTCATCGATGTCTTCTACCTTACCTCGCAGGGCAGCAAGCTCCCGGCTGAGCTTCAGCGCGCCATCGAAGAAGCTTTGGTGCGGGAACTTGCCAGGTAGGTGTAGCGTGCCAAATGCCGGATTCTGGAGTGCGGCAGCTTGCTGCCGCTCTTATCCGGCGAGCTTGCTCGCCGCTCAAGTGGGCGTTGCGTGCGCGGCCGTCAAGCTAGAAATGCAGCCCTCTCCCCAATGGAGAGGTCTACGGTTCCAACTTTCCCCCTGACACCTGCTTTTCCGACACCTGACACCCGACACCCGACACCTGTTCTTCCGCCCCCGACACCTGAAACCTGACACCTGACACCTTTTTCGCGTCCGCCTCGCTCGAATTGAAAAAAAATTTGCTCGAATTGAATTCTTTTCTTGACGTCGCCTCACTCTTAATCTAATTTTGCGAAAGAGTCTGAATTTTTGATTTTCCGAGTCATCAAAATCCCGGTGCGACGCATTTTGATCATCGGCGGCGCGATCAGACAGGAGTAAAAATGAGGGTGAAGGCATTTTTTCTCGTCCTCGGACTTCATTTCTTTGTGTTTTCGATCGGCGCAGCTTGGGCGCAGACGACAGGCACCATGCGTGGTACGGTGACAGATCCCTCGGGCGCAGTTGTGCCGGGCGCCAGCGTGACGGCCACTCAAAGTGACACCCACGTGATCCGCACTATGACGACGAATGAGAGCGGGGACTACGAGTTTCCCGCCTTGCCTGTAGGGCGCTACGTCCTTGTGGTGAAGGCCGTCGGATTCAAGATCGCTCGTCACGACGCAATTGATGTCCGGCTGGGCCACGTCAGCGCCATTGACGTGAAGCTGGAGTTGGGTCCGGTGGCACAGGTGGTCACCGCCGAAGCCGCCGCGCCCCTCATCGAGATTGTGAGCACGCAGATTGGTGCGGTGGTGAATGACAAGGCGGTGGTCGAGCTGCCTCTGAATACCCGCGACACTTATCAACTCTTGCAGTTGCAGCCTGGGGTGCAGTCGCAGCTCGGCTCGGACCTCTTCTACGGCAGCGATCAGCCCGGAGTGGTCTCGGTGAACGGAGGGCGCGGGCGTTCCAACAACTACACCGTGAATGGGGGAGATGCCAACGATCAGTTTGTGAATCTGCCGGGCGTCGAGCCCTCTCCCGACACCATCGAGGAATTCCGCGTCTTGACCAACACCTTCGACGCCGAATTTGGCCGCAATTCCGGCGCCGTCGTCAACGTCGTCACCAAATCGGGCACCAACGCCCTGCACGGCGACGTGTATGAATTCTTGCGCAACAATGTGCTCAACGCTCGCGGTTTCTTTGACGCCGCGATTCCCGACTTCAAACAAAACCAGTTTGGAAGCACTCTGGGCGGACCCATCCGCAAGGATCAAACCTTCTTCTTTGCTTCCTATGAGGGGCGCCGAATCCGTGAAGGAACCCCCTCGCCGGCCTTTCCTGTGCCCACCGTTGCCGAGCGAGGCGGCGATTTCTCTGCCGGACAGCCTTTCACGGGCACCTTGAGCGATCCCAACGGCACGGTGTCAGCTCTTATGAACGCGCGCCCGGGGTGCGCTGCGGCGGTGGCGGCGGAGGGCGGGGCGCCGATCGCTCCCGGCAAAGCCTACTCCGCCATCTTTCCCAACAACCAGATCCCGCCGCAATGTTTCGATCCCACGGCGCGTGATTTGATGCAGCAATACGTGCCCCTGGCAAACTTGAACGGCACGGAGTACCAGACCGTCCCCACCTCGCGCGAGTACGATGACCAGCTCACCGGCCGCATCGATCACAAGCTCAGCGACCACCAGCAGTTCAACGCCTATTACTATTTTACGGACCAATTCTACACCCAGCCTTTTTCGTACTTTCAGGGCGCGGGCGCGAACGTGCCGGGGTTTGGTGGCCTTTACAACAACCGCTACCAGCAAGTGAACCTCACGCACACCTGGGTGGTCAGTCCCAGCACCGTCAACGAGCTTCGCTTCGCGGCCTTCCGGGAGGCGCAAGGGGAATTCAACCACCCGCAGCATACGAACCTCGTCCAGGACTCCTGCGCCAACGTCCCGGCCGACCAGTGTTTTTCAAACCCCGAGGATCCCGCGCTCGGCATCACACCCCATCTCGGCGCCGCGCACGAGGGCGTGCCCTTCCTCACAGTTTCCGGCGGATTCGCGCTTGGGAACAACTATGAAGGGGAGCTTCCCCAAATCGGAAATACGTTCCAGTGGATGGACAATCTGAGTAAAGTGGTCGGCAATCACAGTTTGAAATTCGGCGCCGACGCGCGCCGCCAGCGCTTTGACCAGCTTCTCTACTTTAACGTCAACGGCGATTTCTCCTTTCTGGGCGGTGGCCCGAACGATCCGGGCTACTCCGACCTCTACCCCAATTATCTGCTCGGCCTTCCTGACTCGTATTTGCAGGGCTCGGCGCAACACGAAGCGGTGCGCAGCACGTCGCTTTACCTGTACGCGCAAGATAGCTGGAAAATCCGCCCCGCCTTGACCCTGAACTACGGCTTGCGCTGGGAATTAAACACCCCCATCGCGGACGTGGGCGGCCGCACGCAAACCTTCCGCCCCGGTCAAGCCACCACCGTCTTTCCTTGCCAGCTCAGTCCCAATAACCCTCTGGTAGGGGCGTTCGGGAGCACCGATTGCGGGCCGGGCAGTCCTGGTGAGGCGGTCTTCCCCGAGGGGTTAGTCGTGCCCAGGGACAAAGGAATTTCCGACGCCCTCACCCAGACGTATTACAAGGCCTTCGCACCGCGAATCGGCCTTGCCTGGAGCCCCTCGTGGAACGACGGCACGCTCGCCAAGATCACCGGCGGGCCGGGAATGACGAGCATCCGGGCGGGGTGGGGACTTTTCTACAATCCCATGGAACAACTCGTGCTCGAGCAGTTCAGCGGCGAGCCTCCCTTCGGCGGCAGCGTCAACCTTTCGGAAACACTCTTCAATACGCCCTTCCAGGGCCAAGACGGTTCGGTCTACCCGAATCCGTTCAATGGGATCCTCAATCCGCCTCGTGGTAAGCCGGTCGATTGGTCCTCCTTCCGCCCCATCCTGATGTTCGGAGAGCTCCAACCCAATATCCGCGCGCAATATGCGGCTCAATATAATTTCAACGTGCAGCGAGAACTGACCGGAGACATGGTTCTTCAAGTGGGGTACGTGGGCTCGCAAGGGCATCGCTTGCTGGCTATCCACGACTTGAACTACGGAAACGCGCAAACCTGCCTGGATTTGGAAAATATCTCAAATTTCTACGCCAATTCCAATCCCGCGCTTTCCTCCAGCTTTGCGTGCGGCCCCTTCTACGCCGATAGCTCTTTCCAAATTCCTGCCAATTCCATCCCTGCCGGCATGAGCGTGCATCTTCCCTACGGCTCGGTGCCCGTGGTGTCAGGGCCTAATAACCCCGCTATAACATTGGTGGGGCTGCGCCGTTACTCGTCGCCGTTCTGCCAGCCGACCACGGGCGTCGGATGTCCGCCGGACGGCACTCCGGTCTTTGCCAGCATTTTCGCGCAAGACACGATTGCGAACTCGGCGTACAACTCGTTGCAAGTTTCCCTCGAACGGCGCTTCGCCAAAGGCCTCCAATTCCTTGCCGCCTACACATGGAGTAAGTCATTTGATGACGCCTCGAGCGTCGAGAATACCCTCGACCCACTCTGCTTCCGCTGCAGCCGGGCCCTTTCGCTGTTCAACGCGCCCCAGCGCTTCGTGCTGAGTTATTACTGGGAATTGCCTGTTCCTGTAAAGCATGGGTTTGTGGGGAAGGCGGTGAATGGCTGGGACATGTCGGGCATCTTTAGTTTCCAGAGCGGCTTTCCCATCCGAATCACTTCCTGGAGCGACCTCGAGCTCGAGAACAGCCAGGACTTCGAGTATCCCGGCGAGCCTGACCTGGTTGGGAAATTCACCACCCAGGACCCGCGCAAATCAGGCTGCGCGTTGGGAACAGGTCCCACCGCCGGAGCCGGCGCGCCCGCCTGCCAGCCTGTCGCCAATCAGTTCTTTAACCCCAATGCTTTCGCTCCACAGGCCCTGGGAACGATCGGGAACTCCCCGCGATCACTTTGCTGCGGCCCGGGCGTCAACGACGCGGACCTCGCCTTGCTGAAGACCACGCGACTCACCGAGCACAAAGAACTCCAGTTCCGCGCCGAGTTCTTTAATGCCTTCAACCACGCCCAGTTCTATGTGCCAGACGGCAATATCACCGACGGCCCAACCTTCGGCCAGGTCTCCAAGGCCCGCGACCCAAGGCTTATCCAGTTCGCGTTGAAATTGTTGTTCTGATTGAACCCGGAAGAGAAGACCACCACAGAGGGCACAGAGATCACAGAGAAAACACGTCCGCTTTTATCTGCGAACTCTGTGACCTCTGTGGTGAGTTGCCTTTGGTTGGTCTACAATCGACGTTTTGAATCGCTCCTATGTTCAAAGGACTGCTCAAATCCCGGGTGCTCTGGTACTTAGGCCGTTACCGGTATTTTCGGGGGGACATCCACGGAGCCCGTGAGTGTTTTGAGCGAATGATTACAATCCGCCCTAGCGCCTTGGGAGGCTATGTTCTTCTTGCTAGCTGCAACATTGAGTTGCAAAGGTACAATGAGGCTGTTCCACCGCTTCAAGAGGCGCTCCAAGCTGAACCTGACCTCGCGGTGGCGCACGGTTACCTGGGCATCGCGTTTTAACAATTAGGCCGCCAGCAGGAAGCATTGGAGGAATTCACCCGTGCGCTGCGGATTAATCCCCGGCTAAGACCTATCGATTACTGGAAGGACTGGAGAGGTCAAGCTTCTTACGCTGTCGGGCGCTGGCAGGAAGCTATCGAGTGTTTTGAGGAAGCAATCCAGGTCCAGCCTTCCGCGTATTGCTACTCCCATCTTGCTGCAGCTCATAAGGCTCTGGGCCACTACACTGAGGCGCTCGAAGCCAGTCAAAAGGCAGTACGAGTGAAAGCCCATGATGCCGACTTCGAATTTGAGTTAGGGAGCTCCTATTGTGACCTCGAACGGTACGAAGAGGCCCTCCAACATTTCCAGGAATCCGCCCGGCTGAATCCAGTGTCCTCCGAGGCCAAGTTGTGGCGAGGCATTGCGTTGGGTCAACTTGGCCGCTGTCAGGAGAGTATAGCCGCTCTACAGGAAGCGATCCGGCTCGACCCCCAAAACGCAATCGCATTTTGCAGTTTGGGTCTCAGCCATGCCCAACTGAGGCGGTTTCCAGAGGCGTTGGAAGCATACAAGCAAGCGGTGGCCCTCGACGTCGAATGCTTCGATGCGTACGGCAATTTGGGCATCACATACATGGAAATGGGCCGGCATGCAGAAGCTGTGGACTCGTTTCGAGCTGCGTGCTGCCTGAAGCCCCAGGAATTAGCTCCCCACTATGGCCTTATTTGGGCCTGTGCGCACATGAACCGTTTCGCTGACTCAATCGAAGAATGCATGAAAGTTCTCCAAATCGACCCGCAGAACGTTGCTGCATACGAGGGTTTGGGATTCGTGTGGGCCAAACAAGGCCAGTATGAAGAGGCGCTGATGGCGCTTCAGCAGTCACTAAGCCTAGAGCCGGACTCCCCAGATGCCCACTGGAACGTGGGAAGCGTGCTTTGGCAGGCCGGTCGATACGAGGAGGCGATCGAAGAAGCTCAGCGGGCCCTCGCAATCCAACCGAATTGCGCGGAGGCCCACTGTGTAATGGGACTGGCCTTAGGTGGTCTGGGCAAGACGGACGAGGCGATTCAGGAATACATAATCGCCCTAGGAATCGACACCAACAACTTTGAGGCCCGCGTGCACCTTGCGGACGCCTATTTCGATACGGGCCGATATCCGGAAGCTCTCCAAGAAATCGAGAAGGCATCCGAACTCCAACCCGACCAGGCCGACGTGCGGTTCCTGTTGGGAGCAGTTCATGCGAAACTCGGACATCTTAGCATAGCCCGTGAGCAACTTGCGGCTTTGAAGACTCTGGATCCTGAGTACGGAGAGGAACTCGAGAATCTCTTGGATGGAAAACCGAGCTGACGGTGCGGCAGCAAGGTAGCTCGGGCCCCGCAAGCTCGTGGATTGTTTTGGTCGAGCACAGAGTGAACACGGCTTCGATCCCTACGCGTTCCGCAAAGAGACCAGAGCGCCGTAGAACGTAAATTTGGTGATGCTGGTCGCAAGCTGAGGCGATGGCCACCAGGGGGCCGGTATCAACGAGAGTTGCCACGCTTGGACCCGCCAAAACCGCGAAAGTGCTTGCGCGACGTGCTCAGATCCCGGGGTGCGTTTCGGGCCGCCCCGATAAGGCCCGCCTTCAGTGCCAAGTCGTAGCAGGTGAACGAGCTTCCGCGCTCCACGAGATAGCTCTCCAGCGCCTCGCGCACGACATCGGAATCCGTTTTCCCGTTTAGGGAAGCCTGCTCGTGCAATCCCCGGCGGAGTTGGGGGTTGACGCGGATCGAGATGCGGTCAGTAGCCATTTTAACGTCGTCTCCAATCGTCTGACAGTGTAGCGCACTGTCGGACAAATGTGCACCGCACAATGCAGAAACCAGAAAGCAGAAGGCAGAAAGCAGAAGGCAGAAAGCAGAAGGCATTTCAGTCCTCGGTGTCTCTGTGGTGAGAAAATGCGACCCATATAACCCACCGCCCCCCAGCGGTCACAACCAAAAACAGCCTCACCACAGAGGTTACAGAGTACGCAGAGGCAAGCCGAAGTATCTTTCTCTGAGGTCTCCCTGCGCTCTGTGGTGGATCTTTTCCTCGCGGCCTACGGAAAATTGACAGCTTGCAGCGCAAGAGCGTGCCGGCGCGGACCGTCAGGTGTGCGGACGGCCTCAACCGGCGATCGTTGCCATCCTTGTCCCCATGATTCTCCCCCCTTGCACTCGCCGTGAAACTATGGCACACTACCCTTAGGTTCTTATGGGAGAGAAGCAATCCAATCCGGCCGGAATCCTGCGCGACACCCTTGACATGCTCATTCTCAAGGCGCTCAAGCACCGTCCCTTGCACGGTTACGCGATCGCGGAGTTCATCGAGCAGACGTCGGAGGAGGTTCTCCGCGTGGAAGAGGGCGCACTTTACCCGGCCTTGCACCGGCTCGAGCTACGGGGTTGGCTCGACTCGGAATGGGGCATTTCGGACAACAACCGGCGCGCCAAATATTACCGGCTAACCGCCGCCGGGCGGAAGCAATTAGCCGAGGAGGCCGCCCGTTGGGGCCGCCTGTCGGCTGCCGTTGCGCGCGTGATGGAAACGGCGTGAAGTCGTCGCTAGGGGTTCTTGGATCCCGGGTAGCGTGGACCCTCGGTTTTGGGGTCCGCGGCTTGTCCACTGGCCTACGAAAAAGCCGCGGACCCCAAAACCGAGGGTCCGCGCTACCCACTCACGTCATTCCTGCGCAGGCGGGAATCCATCTTCCGACCCGGAGAACCGTCAACTGAAAACTGACGACCGAGAACTTCTTGGAGGCCGCGATGTCTAAATGGCTAACCAGCGTCTGGCTGCGAGCTAAAGCTCTTTTCAAGAGGCGGCAGTTGGATCGCGACTTGGAAGACGAGCTGCGCTTCCACCTCGCGATGCGCGAGGAAAAAATGCGGGCGGCGGGGCTGGATCCGGAAGAGGCGGGGTATGCCAGCCGAAGGCGCTTTGGCAACCGCTCTTCGCTCCAGGAGGCTTGCCGCGAAATGTGGACTTTTGCCTGGCTTGAGGACCTCTGGCAGGACGTTCGTCAGGCCTTCCGCGGCATGCGGAAGAATTCGGGCTTCACGGCGGTTGTTCTGGTGACTCTGGCGCTCGGCATCGGCGCCTCGACGGCGGTGTTCAGCGTAGTCGATCCCTTGCTGTTTCGCCGCTTGCCCTATCCAAAGGACAATCAGCTTGTTTCTGTGGGCTACCTGGGACCTGTGGATAACAATGAGTTCAACGTGGTGAGCAGTTACTTCGATTGGCAGGGGGGGCCATTCAAGTCTCTCACCGCCATGAGGCCCGGCGTGGGTTGCGATGTGATGATCGGTGACGCGCCGCGCCGCATCTTTTGCTACGCCGTGGCCGCCAATTTTCTCCGGACGTTCGGCGTCTCGCCGGCCCTCGGCCGGGATTTCAATCTCGAGGACGATCGCCCGCACGCCCCAGCCGTCGGCCTGCTTTCCTATGGGTTTTGGCAGAGGTCTTTTGGAGGCGACGCGAAGGTCCTGGGCAAGACCCTCATCGTGGACGACGATCCGGTGCGAATTATCGGCGTCCTCCCCAAAAGCTTTGAAATGCCGCAGCTTGGTGAGATCGATGTGATGCTGCCGGCGCGTCTGGATGCGAGCCTCCCGCGTTCTGCGAATTCCAGTTCTTTTCTGCGGACCTTTGCACGCCTGCCGGAGGGGATGTCGATTGAGCAGGCGCACGACCGGCTGCTTCCGATTTTCAACGCCAGCGCGGATAAAGACGTCCCGCCGGAGTTACGCAAGGAGGTCCGCCTGGTGGTTCGCTCGCTTCGTGACCGGCAGATTCACGAGGTGAAACTCTCCTCCTGGATGTTGCTTGGCTCGGTGATCGCCTTGTTGCTCGCGGCGTGCGCCAATATCGCGAATCTTATGCTGGCGCGCGCCGTCGCTCGCCGGCAGGAACTCGCCATGCGCGCCGCCCTGGGCGCCGGACGCGGACGCCTGATGCGGCAATCCCTCACCGAGTCCCTGATCTTTGGCCTTCTGGGAGGCGCCGCCGGATGCGGGACTGCCTGGGCGTTGCTGCGGCTTTGCATTAGACTTGCGCCCGGCGGGATGCTCCGCCTCGAACACGCCCGGATCGATCTGCGCGTACTCTTATTTGCCCTGGCAGGTTCTCTCGGGGCCGCATTGTTGTTTGGCATGGCGCCTGCCATCGAGCCGCCCCGGGGCGAGGTCTTGGGCGGCTGGCACGTTCGAGGAACGGCTTCAACCCTGTTTCGCAAGGCGCTGGTGAGCGCGCAGGTGGCCATTTCCCTGGTTCTGCTGGCCGGGGCCTCATTGTTGCTTCGCAGCCTGTGGAAGCTCCAAAACCAGCCGCTGGGATTTCAACCCGAACACGTCATTACTGCTTCGTTCACCTTGCGGCGCCACCGTCATCCGCCTGCCCAGGGGCAAGACCAGCCTTCCCAGGTGCAGGCCGGCTTCTTTGACGAACTCGAGGAACGGCTGAAGCGCATTCCCGCCGGCGGGTTCTTTGCCCTGAGCGACTCCATACCTCCTCGCGGCTCGATGGGACGCCCCTACTCGAACCTGCGCATTGCGGGCCACCCGCCTGTGGCGCGGGATGGGGGGATGGTCGAGTTCCGCCGGGTGACTCCTGGGTACTTCCGCGCTTTGGGCATTCCAATCCTTGCCGGACGGGCCTTCACCGAGGGCGAGCGCGCTTCCGGCCAATCACCCCTTATACTGAGCGCTACTCTGGCCCGCCGACTTTTCGGCAACGAGAGCCCGCTCGGACAACAAATCGATCTGGACGTTAGCGGTCATTGGTGCACGGTCGTAGGCGTGGCCGCCGATATAAAGAATAACGGGCTGACCGACCCCTCCGATCCCGAGTACTACCGCCTGCGCATGCACAACTCGCAAGAAGTGGGTCTGAGCGGCGTGGCGGTGTTTCGCACCTCGCTCGATCCGGACACGCTCGCGCGCTGGGTTCGGAGGGAGTTTTCGGCGCTCGATTCTTCCATGCCGGTCACGGTTGAGACCCTGGAACAGCGGGTCGATCGATTCAGGGAACGCCCGCGTTTTGTCGCGGCTCTCGTGGGCCTTTTTGCGGGCTTCGGCCTTCTCCTGGCCGCGGTGGGCCTTTACGGCGTGCTCTCTTTCCTGGTGGCCCGCCAGACCAGGGAAATCGGTGTGCGCATGGCCATCGGCGCTCGACCGCTGGATATTGCCTTGCAAATTCAAAAGTACGCGGGAACCTGGACGGGAATCGGAGTGATTGCGGGCCTGGCCGGCTCGTTTGCCTTGGCAAGAACCATTCGCGGGCTCCTGTTTGAGGTCTCGCCCAACGATCCGGTTTCGCTTCTCGTTTCCGCCGCAGTGTTGCTGGTAACGGCGGCGCTCGCGGCCTGGGTACCTTCCTCCAGGGCAGCCCGCGTTGATCCTGTTATTGCCCTGCGCAACGAGTGACGCTTCAGATTCACTCTGGTTTTTCTGAATCGTGGGCAAGGATCGCAGATGATCGCCACGCACTTGGCGCGCGTGCAGCTTGGTAACTAAGGCCGCCTGTCATTCTGAGGCCAGCGTTCTTTGCTGGCCGAAGAATCCCCGCAGTTCTTTTGAATCCTCACCCAGTCAGCATTGGCTGAAGGGTGGGGCAAGCCCTACCCCTACTCGTGACATTCCGCTTGCCTGCAACCACCGCTACGTGATAGGGTAAAAACGTTATGAAAACCGTGCCGCGGTAGTTTCCAACTCGCGTCATCCTGAATCCGCACGACCCCGGTCCGGGTCGAAATCTGAAACCAACTGTACAACTTCTTCTTTATGGCCACTGCCGTCACCATTACCGACACGTCTTCCTTTTGGGCTTCGCTGCGCGAAGCTCTGCGCGGCTCGCACCAGGACTACACTTCCGGCAGCCTCACGCAGGCGATTTTCCTGCTTGCGGTGCCCATGGTGCTCGAGATGTTCATGGAATCGCTTTTCGCCATCGTGGATGTCTTTTGGGTAGCGCGCCTGGGTGCGGACTCGATTGCCACAGTGGGCTTGGTCGAGGCGATGCTAACGATTGTGTACGCGACGGGCATGGGGCTGGGCCTCTCCGCCACCGCCATGGTGGCGCGGCGCGTGGGCGAGAAGGATCGCGAGGGAGCCGCGGTGGCGGGTGTGCAGGCGATTGCACTTGGTCTGGCGGCCAGTCTCGCCATGGGCGCTTCCGGTCTCTTCTTCGCGCCCCACCTCCTGCGCCTGATGGGGGCCTCGCCGGCCATTGTTGCAGTCGGCTCCAGGTACGCCCGGATCACCCTGGGCGGTTGCTGCGTGGTGGTGCTGTTGATGTTGAACAACGCGGTTTTTCGCGGCGCGGGCGACGCCGCCATTGCCATGCGCGTACTCTGGCTTTCCAACACCATCAATCTGGTTATCGACCCCTGCCTGATCTTTGGCGTCGGACCGTTTCCACGCTTGGGTGTGACCGGCGCCGCCGTGGCGACTCTCACCGGGCGGACGATTGGGGTAGTCTATCAACTCTACCGGCTCTCCCGCGGCGGCGAACACATCCGGATTCTGGCGCGACAGATTCGCCTCAACCTGGAAGTCATGGCGCGGCTGCTCAGAGTCTCCCTGACAGGGATCGCTCAGATGCTGATTCCGCATATCGCGTGGATCAGTCTGATGCGGATTGTGAGCGTGTTCGGTAGCTCCGCCCTGGCCGCCTACACCATCAGCATCCGGATCATCGTTTTCTTTATTCTCCCCGCCTGGGGCCTGAGCGGGGCCGCCGCCACGTTGGTGGGCCAAAGCCTCGGGGCCGGGCAGCCGGAGCGCGCCGAGCAATCCGTGTGGAAAACCGGATTCTATACCATGCTGGTCATGGGTGGCGTGGGCGTGTTCTTTATTCTGTTCCCCGGCCCTGTCTTCCGTCTATTCACTCACGACCCCGCGATTGTTTCCCTCGGCACAACCTGCCTGCGGATCGTGAGTATCGGCAACATTGGCTACGCCTACGAGATGGTGATGATGCAAGCCTTCAACGGCGCGGGGGACACCGTTACGCCCACCATCATAAATTCCTTCGGCTTCATTGGGCTCGAGATTCCTTTTGCATACGCGCTCGCCCTCCCGCTCGGCATGCGCTCAACTGGCGTCTACTGGGCAATAACGGTTTCGGAATCCGCAATAGCCGTGGCCATGGTCCTCCTGTTTCGCCGTGGCCGGTGGAAGGCGAAGAAGATTTAGCCTTGGAGTGCGGCAGCGGAGCTTGCGAAGCTGCCGCCTTCCGAGTCCTCTGCCGATTGTCGGGGCTGCTCTCAGGGACGAGCAAGCAAATCAAGTGGCAAATGGCGAAGGGCAAATTTCAAATAGTCTTTCCATTTGCCCTTTGCCTTCTGAATTTTGAATTTCTTTTCCGCGCCCCAAAATCCGCGCATTCGCGCTCTCTCCAGCCAGGGCGGGCCGGGTGAGGGGGTCGTCGCGGATCAGGCGACATCGCTATGCCGCAGTTTACGCCTCTCAGGAAAAAATGCAGACGCTGGCTCGCTTGGCGGCTTTCTGCAAAACGCCGTCGAGCGTAGCCAGGGGCGCACTGTGCCTGATGGCCAGCTCGAGGTAGGCGGCGTCGTACGCGGAAAGACCGTAATCGCGCGCCAGCGGCAGAACCTTGCTCACGCTCTCGCTCACTGTCTGGTCGTCCTGGAGAACCAAAAGTCCCTCCAGTAAGGCGACGAAGCGCAGAATTTCCGGCTGCCTCAACCGCTTGCGACGTTCACCCACCAGCAGAGCGTTGGCGATTTCGAGGCTCCATACAGCCGGGACAACGATGGTCTGCCCTTTCAGAGCAATCAGGACCCCGTCCGCATATTCGCTGGCTTCATCCGGGAAGCACCAAGCGAGCGCCACCGACGCGTCCACGACTATGCCGCTCAATATCTGCGTCCCTCCTTGATCATTTCGCGGACGTTCATGGTGTCGGGCTTTACGCGCTTGCGCAACGCCCGCATCCCCTCGACGATCTCCTCATGCGTCAGCTTTCGGCCCGATTCTCCAACCGGCACCAGCATGGCCGCCGGAACACCGTGTCTAGTGATCGTGATCCTTTCGCCTCGAGCCACGCGATCGAGCAAAGCCGCGAGGTGCGTCTTCGCGTCGAATGCGCCTATAGTATCCATGGGTCACCCTCAAACCAGTTTCAACTAGTTGATACTAACCTGAAAACGGCTAGTCGTCAAGACTTTTCGCCTCGATCCCGCGTTTTGCAAACCCAGGCGGATTATAACCATCCACCCTCTCGCGCACCAGCGCTGACACCGGCCACGTTGGCTCCTCGCTCGACGAAGAAATCGAAGAGGGCGCAGACACGTTTGCATTTCTGTTCAAGGAGCTGGAAATGACGATGCGACCGATGTAGCGCGGACCCCCGGTTTTGGGGTTCGCGGCTTGTCCTCGGGCCTAAGAAAAGCCGCGGACCCCAAAACCGGGGGTCCGCGCTACGCGGTTTCGCCGTGGGCTGCCGCTTGGTTAGAAGCTGAATCTCACTTGCAGATCGAGGTGCCGGTAGCCCATCCAACCGTTCACGCTGTTGGACTGGCCGAAGAGAGGTGACCCGATGTTGCCTACCGGTGGGCCGAGGTTGATGATATTAAAAACGTTGCGCACGTTGACGCTGAATTCGAGCGAAAAGCGCGAATTCTCCGCAGCGCCGCCGAACAAGTTTGGACCGGGACCTCCTCCACTGAGCCCGCGTCCCCCGAGGCCGCCTCCTCTGCCGCCGGGGCCATGCCATCCGCCTCCACCGGTGTTCGATGAACCCTTCTTCTCTCCGAAACCGAAGGTCTTCGCCAATCTCAGGTTGAGTGAAAACAGGTTGGGCCCGAAGAATTCATAGGGAGCGATGACCGGGGCGCCTGCCACAGGGTAGGTATAGAACGATCCGTATTTTGTGTCGACAGACCCGGGCGCGCCCACTGGCGCCAGCGAAGGCCGCGCGCTGAAAACACCCGTGCCATATACATCCTGGCCGAGCGTGATGTTGAAAGGTCTCCCAGTGCTCGCCATCATGAAGGGGCTGACGCGGAATCCCCGCGGCAACTGCACCGATCCCCCCACGAATGCCTGGTTGCGCGAGATGAACGACGCCGGTCCGTAGTCTTCCAGGATATCGTAAGGATTCATCGGCTGATAGGTGGGGCCACTCGTGTCACTATGCGCGAAGCTGAGGGTGTAAAACCCGAAAGCCGTTGCCCGCCGGCCGCGCAGGCTGAAATTCGCCACCAACTGGTTTTCGTTAAACAGACCGGCCGATTCGAACTGGTCTAAATATCCCGTGTCCTTTCCGTACGGAAAATTGCCGGACAGGGGACCGCAGGTCGTTGTGTCTGCGGGAGCCGAGGGTGGGCAGAAACTGAAATCTCGTGGTGCATTGATATTGTTTGTGAGAAGCTGATGAACTCCGTGAGAATTAACGTACGTAACAGACGTGGTGAGCGTCTTCGTGAATTGGTGCTCGAGCCCGATCGCTGATTGAACGGTGTACGGCGCGCGCAGGTTCGCGTCAATTAGATACCTCGTGGGAAGGGAACTGGAGTAGGCTGCCAGGGTGCTTTGGGGAGGAATATTCGAGTAGAAATCCGGCGAGGTCACCAGGTACTGCTGCTGGTTGATTCCGTTCAAATGTTCGGCATCCAGAATCTGCTGCTCCATCAACCTGTCGTAGAATATGCCAAAGCCCACCCGCAGCACGGCCTTGGGAGTCTTGCTCTTTCCGATGCCCCAAGCGAAGCCAAAGCGCGGAGCGAGATCCGCGTGGTCGTTGATATAGTTCTGCGATTCAAAGCGCAGGCCAAGGCTGAGCGAAATATTGGGCCGCGGACGCCATGTGTCTTCCCCATATAGTCCGAGGTCGAAATAGTTTATGCTCACCGCCGGGTTGCCGACCGTCAAACTGAACTGGGTCGCTCCCGGCACTCCGGCGGAGCAGGGGGCGGGGCAACTTGCGAGAGCCTTTTCGGCCGCGATGTACTCATTGATAGTGCCGAAGGTAAAGGCGCCGTTGTAGCCTTGAGTGGTCGAGTTCAGCAGGACGTCATAGTCTCGCGCCCTACCTCCGAAAACCACTTGGTGCTTACCTAAAGACATGGTGGTGAGGTTCTGCAGCTCGTAGTGGTTCTCGGTGTCAAGAGACCTCTGCGTGATATTGCCGCCGCCGGTGAAGGCGCCCAACACGTTCACGGCTGGAGCGGTGGTTGCGGGCACCTGGGTCGTGTCGTCACGAAGGAACTGGAAGCGAGTCTGGTTCACTGTCCTCGTGCTGATCACTTGTGTGTCACTCACCTGCAGCGTATGCTCGACCTCCCGGAGGTCGTAGGCTTGGCTCGGAAGCGAAAACGACTGGATTCCATCATTATCTTCAATGTCTTCCCACCACTGGTACCGCATGGTCAGGATGTTGTTTGAGCTGAGCTGAAGGTCGATGCGCGGGCTGAGGGCGGTGCGCGTAAGAGGATTGATCACCACCTGGCTGAAGGGCTGCTCGGTGAAATTGGGGCCGAGCACAAAGGCATTGATCACCTCGCTGTTTTGAATGTCGCGGCGAAAAGCGTCGAGAAAAAACGAGGCCTTCTTGGTGATCGGCCCGCCCAGGGTGCCATTGAAAAACTCCGTGTGATAGGGAGGCTCAACCACTGCGAATGGGCTTCGAGCATTGAAGGCGTTGTCATTCCCGTCCGCGAAAAAGTTGCCATGGAGCTGGCTGAAGCCGGGCTTAGTGGTGATTTCGATTCGCCCATAGCCGAGCTTGTCATACTCCGCCGAAAACGGGTTCTGGTTCACGCGCACTTCCAGGATCGCTTCTTTTGGAGGAAGTTGCCCGCCGGTGAAGCCGTCGATATAAATCTGGCCGCCGCTCGGTCCGGCGGCCGGCCCGGCCAGAGCCTCGAGTTCGGTTTGCAGTTCGTCGGGGTCGTCCGAAAGAGCCTCGAGGTCCTTGCCGCTTATGATCGTCGCGCTGGCGTTGTTCTCGGGCGCCACGCTGAGCGTCTGCGCTTGGCCCGTGACGTTCACCTCTTCCTTCTCCTGCTCAATCTCGAGTTTGATATCCAGTTGTCGAACCTGGCCGACAGTTACCTCGACGTTCGTCTGTTCGAAGGGCGCAAAACCTTGTGCGACCGCGCTCACCGAATAAGTCCCTGGGGCCAATCCAACGATCTGGTATGTGCCGTCTTTGCCAACTGTGGCGGCCTTCGGCTGGCCTCCTTGACCCGGCGCCGGAATCGCCATCACCGAGACTT
>Ga0326728_10007174_pt1 | contig 29069 bp, 30 predicted proteins | sample MB3enrmetagenome_FD_207602 | JGI IMG/M metagenome (GOLD analysis project Ga0326728, IMG submission 207602) | Lab enriched peat soil microbial communities from McLean, Ithaca, NY, United States - MB31MN | ecosystem: Environmental > Terrestrial > Soil > Wetlands > Peat | place: USA: New York... | reverse complement strand
TGGCTGGCCCGGAGCCGGTAGAGCCCAACCGCGCCCGCTGTCCACCGCCGATAATGTCACATTATCGGCGCCGTCAACCCGTAGTTCCTCTGACGCATACGGTTGACCGCAATACGATCATGAAGCTCCTGGTGCTGGCCGGCGACAAGTGCGAGAAGGTCATGGGCCGGCTGATCGTGAACGTTCCAGTGGAGGACGTTCAATGTGACGAAATCTGGGCCTACGTGGCAAAGAAGGAATCCCACAAACTGCCCGACGAAGCGAACGACGGGAGCATCGGCGATGCATACTGCTTCGTGGCTATCGAGCGAAACACCAAGCTCGTTCTGAATTTCGCTCTTGGGCGCCGCGGCCAGGCCACCACGGACGCCTTCATTGAAGGCCTTCGCGCCGCGACCGCACTCCAGCGCTTCCAGATCAGCACCGATGGGTTCCAGCCCTACATCAGCGCGATTACGACCACGCTGAGCGACCGTTGCGACTTCGCGCAGCTCATCAAGGTGTACTCCAATTCCGACCCCGAAGGCCAGCGCCGGTACAGCCCGCCCGACGTGACGCACACGGAGCGGATCCCAGTCATGGGGACACCCGATCCCGCGAAGATCTGCACCAGCCATGTGGAGCGCCAGAATCTCACGATCCGCATGTCCATGCGGCGCCTCACGCGGTTAACGAACGCGTTCAGCAAGAAGTGGGAAAATCTCTGGGCCGCGTACTGTCTGCACTTCGCCTACTACAACTTCTGCCGGATTCACAAGACGCTGCGGGTTACTCCTGCCATGGAATCTAACCTCACTGATCACGTCTGGGAACTGTCTGAGCTACTGGCTTGAGCACCGTGTCATGAAACGCGCGGCTCTTCAAGCTCAAGCAGGATTCGAGCGCCTAGTTCTACCCCTTCATTCGCAAGCGACCTCAACCGCTCGATAGATTCCACGAAGAGATGGGCCAGGGAAAAGACAGGAGCACGCGCTGAAGTCTGGAAGTTCCACCATTCTGCGCGACAATACGGACAAGCAGTCGGTATGTTCTTAGATGCACCTTCTTTCGGCAAGATGCTCATTCGTGAAAGGCACGACTTGCACTCGAACACCACGGCCTTGATGTCTTCAATACCTACGATCAGTTTGCGTTCAATTGTCATTCCTGTACCCTGACATTAACGGTGGAGGCCCAACAGTACTCCCCGATGTGGACGTTTGAGCCGGGCGAAGCTCCAATGAGCACCTTTACGTAAGTGAGATTCAGCTTCTTGCTCAGTGGGCTATCGGGCGGAAGTTTCTTATCCTCCGGATCGACCGGGCCGACGCTCTGATATATTTGAACGCGGTCGCCGGGTTCCAACTGGATGATCTGATTATCGTCCCGCGGGCAATCATCGCGAGCAATCATAACCCCCGGTCTACCGGAAGCGTTTTCGCCGTTTGAAGCGGTGTCCGAGCGGCAAGAGTTCAGTAGCAAGGCGAACAGCGCCAGCACTGAAACCTGAATAGCGGATCTCATGGCCCCCATTATGAACCAGCTCGCTCGTGTTAGCTAGGTCCAACCAAACCAACCAGGATGCTGCGTTCACGCCAAGCCGAGCTTTCTCTTGATTTCGGCCTCGGCTATCGCGAAAACAACTTTCAGGCTGACGCTTGCAAGACCTTCGATACGCTTCTTGGTCTTGCTCCAAATGTCGGGATCACGGATGCTGTCGAGAAGTTCGTGCCCCTGCCAAGTCAGCTTGAAGACTATCGGAATAGCCTCGAACCCGGCCTTGCCCTTCACGAAACCTTCTTCAATGAGCATCGTAAGGTGATACCCGATCTCCTTCGGGCTGCGCTCCGCCATTTCAAGATCGGCAGGCGTGAAATGAATCCACTTCGTTCCGTCCAAGTTCGGGTCTTGCTCAAGGCGCAGCAATAGATCCCGCACTAAGTCCATGTCCCGTTTCACGCTGGAATCTTCCTCGACTGGATAGACTATCATTTCACACCTCGGTATCGTTTGCTTCATGGAAGCGCTACAATGCGGCCATGCAATCTGGAGAAAACAGATGAAGATATTTTGGTGGCTCGCGATTATCGGGGCCGTGGCAGGAGCCATTGGTCTCGTTTCCACGTTTGCGTCGAATGGTGCCCCACGGCAGGCGGCCGGCGCAGCTATCGCCGTGGCTCTGGCTGTACTGCCATGCTGCTTAGCGCGTGCCGTCGAAGGCATCGGACGTGAGAGAGAGCCAATCGAAACCGCGGCCAGCTTCGTTACAAAGATTTGCCCAGATTGCGGAGAAAGCGTCAGGGAAGAGGCGCGAAAGTGCCGCTTCTGCGGGTTCGATTTCCAGGCTCCACTCTGCGAAGTCTGTAAGGGTTGCCACAAGCCCCTGGATAGAGCGGTTTCCAAGAACTTCTGTGCTGAGTGTGGCGCGCCGTGCTGAACGAATGCGGGCGAAACCCGGCATTAGCGACACTTCTGAAGCAGCCGGCAAAACGGTTTGTTGATCTTCCAGTTAAACTGTTTGGCTAACGCAAGGGCATACTTCAGGCCGAAACTGCCGGCTAGGAGTGCGACCGTGATTTCATCCTTCGACGATGCGCTCGTGATGCTCCGCAAGTACAAGGAAGAGCATGCACCAGTCTGGTTTTCCATGGCTGCCGGGGGTTTCTTCTTGACCTCTAACGGGCTTGTGGTGGAGGTTTCCGAAACAAGTCTCAAACTCGATGCCGGTGGAGTTGAGTCCCTGATATTATGGAAACCCTTTGAGGTTGGCTCCGTGGAATATTTTGAACCGCGTGCTGTTCCGCCAGAATGGCTCTCTGCCTTCATGGCGCACGAAACCGCCCTAGAGTCCCTCTGGCGTTTTTCTTCCTCTCGCCCAGGTTTGGCCGGAGCCGTACTTCTTTTGGGCGTTTTAGCTACTTGACGTTTCTCGTTATTGCAATCTGCCATCAACGCACCTTTCAGACACTACCTGCGGTTACGTCCGGTACCCGCTATTGGACGGCCAACTTTACACCGGCGGGAGTCGCCTGAGAACCCATCACCAACTGAATCTCCGGATCGGTGCCGACGTTTTTCTGGGGCAACAGCAGGTTCACCTGGTAGAGACCGGGGCACCCCGGGGTCAGGCCGGCATACTTGACGAGCGACGGGTCGAGCGCGGTGCCGTTCAGCAGAACCACCAGATCGGTGGCGGCAATCGGTGCGGCAGTCTGGGGGATCTCCCCCGGTTCCGGGTTCGGTGCCGTGTGGCCCAGTCCGGTGGCGTAAAGTATGACCATGTCGCCCGCATGCGCGGGAGCGGCGGCCGTGACTATGGCGTTATTCGCGTTCCAGTCCTCGGCCAATATGTATCCGCTGCCATCCGTGAAGCTGGGGAATATGGCGGGCGCGGCATCGACCAGGGTAATCGCGATCGAAGGACCCTGGACGGATTGACGCACCACTTGAACCGTTACATTTCCCGGAATCTGATCGGATGGAATCAGGAAATTGATTTGTGTTGGCGAAACGTAGAGCAGGGGCGCCGGCGAATTATCCACCAGGACCGCGGCGGAAGCTAACGCGGTCGGCAACTTACCGCCTGCTATGGTGTCGGAGGAAAGCGACTCAGTGGTGTAGGCGAGGTTCGTCCCGAACACCGCGAGGACCGAGTTGGGCGCAAAAGGTCCCGCTGTATAGTTGGATGCGTTAACAATGCCGGCGGCGGAATAGGAAGGCGCCTGTCCCCAGGCCACCCCAAACAGGAGAGATACCCAGCCCAGCCAAAAACCTTTTCCTATGCTGTGTATGTTAACACACAGATCGCTGGCGTTAGCGCAAGCCCGGCATCCAGCGTATGGCCCGCACCAGCCGGGTCATCCACCGTGCGTAGAATCTCTGCGACATGCCGAGCGATGGCGCGATGGGCAGCCAGTGCTGGACGGCGACGGTCTGCGATTCGGTGAATTTGAGGATCCCTTCGGCCCCGTGCCGCGGGCGAAGACCGGATTCCTTCATGCCTCCCACCGGCGAATCCACCGAACCCCACGCCGCCGCGTAGGCTTCGTTGACGTTTACGCTGCCGGCGCGGATGGCCCGCGCCAGCCTGGCGCCCTTCCTGGTATGGCGCGTCCAGATGCTGGCGCTCAGGCCGAATGGCGTGGCGTTGGCCCGTTCGATGGCTTCCTGTTCGTCGGCCACCGGGTAGACCGAAACCACGGGCCCGAAGGTTTCCTCGGCGAAGACCTTCATGCCCGGCCGGACATTGGTGAGAATGGTGGGCTCATAGAACAGCGGCCCCAGATCGGGCCGCGCGCGGCCGCCGGCCACAACGGCGGCGCCCTTCGACACCGCATCGGCTACGTGTTCTTCGATTTTTTGTAACTGGGCGGCGGTGGTCAAAGACCCGACGTCCATCGAATAATCGAACGCGGCGCCCAGCTTGATCTTCCGTGTCCTGGCCTCCAGCAACTCGAGAAAACGGGGGAATACCGATTCGTGGACGTACACCCGTTCGATCGAAATGCAGACCTGGCCGGCGCCCACGAAGGCCGCGCGCACGGCGCCCTCGGCCGCCTTATCGAGATCCGCATCCGGCAGCACCAGCAGCGGGTTCTTGCCTCCCAGCTCGAGCGAGCATCCCACCAGGCGCTCTCCGGCGCGGGCCGCGATCAGCCTCCCGATGCGGTTACTGCCGGTAAACATCAGGTAGTCGGCGCGCTCCACCAGCGCCTGCCCGGCAACCGCCCCTTCGCCGGTGACTACGGTGAATACCTCGCGCGGCAATCCCGCTTCCCGCAGCAGCCGCAAAGCCCGGAGCGCCGTGAAACTGGTCTGCGGATCGGGCTTCAGGATGACGGCATTGCCGGCCAAGAGCGCCGCGATGGCGTCGGTGATGCCCAGCGTGAGCGGGAAATTCCACGGCGTGATGAAGCCGACCGTGCCTAGGGGAACCCTCCGCTCGGTGGTGTGAGTGAGCAGCGGCAAGGCGCCCTTTCGCCACCTGGGCCGCAGGAGTCTCCGGGCACGCCGGGCGTAGTATCGCGCCACAATCGCGGTATCGAGGATCTCCTCGAAGGCATGCGCCCGGGCTTTCCCGGTTTCGATCTGGATCAGGTCCATGACCTCGTTCTGGCGCTTCAGCAGAAGGTCATGGAAGCGGAGAAAGATCCGGCCGCGTTCGGCAAAGGGGCGCGCGGCCCAGCCCGGCTGGAACGATCGGGCTAGCTCGATGGCCGTTTCCACGTCCGCTTGGCCCCCGGCCGGGATCTCTCCCATGACCACTCCGGTGAAGGGCGCGCGCACGGGGATCGATCGGTGCCCTCCGGGTGCGACTGTTACCTCTGCAATAAGTTCGCCAAAAGGCGTGCTCTTACCGCTCAACGCCGTCATTGACAGACACCCGAATTCATCTTACGCTAGATTCGGAAACTCAGACCTTGTTATTCGTGAAGGAGGGGGAAGGGGAAATCCCCCGGCAATCCTTCAGGGGAGAAGTCATGGAACTCCAAGATCTGCCCATCGCCGACGTTCCAGAAAGCGAAGCTGTCCCCGAGCTGGAAGAACAGCAATTCGACCGCATCGCTTTCGAACTCTGGCAGCGCGGAAGCCTGCCGGAGGTGCCCGAAGCCACCCAAGCCGAACTGGAAGAGGTAGCCTGTCACTCCAGTTGCCTATGAGATCCGAACCGCAGCAGAACCGCAGGCTTTCGGAAATCGATGCGGCGTTTCTGTACCTGGAGCGCCGGGAGATCCCGCTGCCCATCGGCGGGGTCTTCCTCTTTGACGGCCCGGTCCCATTTAACGACTTCGTCGCGGGCATCGAATCCAAGCTGCCGCTGATACCGCGCTACCGGCAGGTGGTGACGCCGCCGCCATTCAATCTGGGTTACCCCACGTGGGAGGACTATCCACGGTTCGACATTCGCCGCCATATTCACCACGTCAACCTTCCCGAACCGGGGAGCGAGATCGAATTGGAGGCGTTGGCCGGAAAACTCTTCAGTCAGGTGATGGACCGCAACAAGCCGCTTTGGGAAATCCACGTGGTGGACGGCCTGAGCGGCGGCCGCGGGGCGCTGATCGCCCGCATCCACCACTCGCTGGCGGATGGCATCGCGGGCGCGGCGATTCTGAAGATCATGTTCGATGCGGCGCCCGACGCGGCGCGCCCCATTTCGAATCCCGGGGCTCAGCGTGTTTCCGGACCGGCCGGCGAACACCCGCTGGTGGAGGCGCTGGCCAGCGCCATCCACACGTCTCTGAAGAATATGATTTCGGCCGAGGCGGCATTGCTGGATTTCGCCCAGGCTTTGCTGACGGACCGCATGAAGAGCGGGCTGCAGACCTTCCTCAAGCTGCTTCCCGAATGGGCCAATTCGGCGCAAAGGCTGCCTTTCAACCGTCCTTGCGGCGGTGAACGCAAATTCTGCTGGACGGGGATCGACTTCGCCGATGTGAAAGCGATTCGCGAGCGTCTGGGCGGAACGGTGAACGACGTAGTGCTGGCGATCGTGACACGGGCCGTGGCGCGATACACCAAGTTCCACGGGCAACCGATCGCGGACCGGTTCGTGCGCATTGTTTGCCCGGTGAGTGTGCGCGAGGAAGACCAGCAGTCGGCTCTGGGCAACCGGATCACGTTCCTTCCGGTGGTGTTACCGATGGGCGTGACGGACCCGGTGGAGCTGCTGCACGCGGTAAGCGACCGCATGGCGGTGATGAAGAGCATCCGCGCCGCGGAGCTGGTGGCAATCGCGGGTGCGTGGTTGGGCGCCGCTCCTCCGGCGGTGCAGGCCATGTTCTGGGAAGGCCTTCCGCTACTCCCGCTGCCTCTGCCTCTGTTCAACCTGATCTGCACGAACGTGCCGGGTTCGCCCACGCCGCTCTATGCGGTGGGACAGCAGATGATCGCCTCATATCCGCAGGTGCCGACCGGCCAGGAGTTAGGGATTGGAATCGCGGCGCAGAGTTACAACGGCAGCATATACTTCGGTCTGACGTCGGATGCGCAGGCGGCGCCCGATGCCTGGCGGCTGCGGGACTATATCCAAGGGTCATTCCGGGATTTGCGGCGCGCGGCGGGGATTGGGGGACCGAAGCGGCGGGCGAAGAAGGATGCGCGGGGTGAGGGGCATTTGACGGCGGCGGCGAGTTAGGGGGGCGGCTCGGCGGGGCGAGCGCGACGATTCCTTCCGGCCCTTACGACCCTCTCACTCCCCGAAATGTCGTCGATTCGAACCCATAAGGCGCTTTACGAGGCTGGGCCCTCCGCAGCGGTTGACCTAGGTACGCCAAAGGCGTAGTATATAAGCGTGTTCGAGTTCATCGAGTCGGCGGCGTTCGAAAAGTTCCTGGCCTATTACCTCGATGACGACGACTATGGCGAGTTGCAGCAGTTCATGATGGGACATCCGGAAGCCGGAAAAGTCGTCCCCGGCTCGGGAGGCGTGCGAAAACTCCGCTGGCGTCGGGGCGGAACAGGCAAGCGTGGTGGGTTGCGCGTGATCTACTTTGTGCGCTATCGGCCGAACCAATTTTGGATGCTGACGCTCTATGCGAAGCCGAAGCAAAAGAATATCCCCACCCACGTTCTCCAACAACTGAAGGAGACATTCGAGCATGACTAAGAAACTGACCGCGCGGGAATTGGCTCGGTTGGAGTCCAGCCGCGACGTCTGGCAGGAGGTTCTCGAGGGCGCCACGCAGATCAAGGCAGGCCGCGGAAAACGAACTCTGGTCCAGCCTCGTTCGCCAGTCGTTCGCGTGCGCCTAAAAGCGGGGCTTACACAGGCGCAGTTCGCCACCCTGCTTGGAGTATCCCTTCGCACCTTGGAGCAGTGGGAGCAAGGCCGCCGTGTTCCCAGCGGCGCGGCAAAGACCTTGATTCAGGTTGCCGAAAGGCATCCCGAGGTGCTTCGGGAAATCGCAGCGTAGCAGAGGCAGTCTAGGAGATTGACTGATTGGATCGGGCTTAAAACATGACCAGTCCCAAGCAAGATCGGGGTCCCGTTGAGCACGAAAATCCGTTCTGGCAAGAACAGGAAGCGCTGTTCAAACCGGGAGTGCTCGACAAGCTGGCTGAGAAGTTCTCAACTAGGCCAAGAACCCTTCGTTGGTGGCAGAGCTTGAGCGTGGGGCTGTTTATTGGCAGTTTGTTCCTCAGCATACCCGTAAGTACGGTAGTAGTGCTTTTGCTGGCCGCACCGATTGCCGCGCTGAGGGGCCAACCGATAGAAGTCGTCGAAGGGCCCCTCATGCCCATTACCTTCCCGGTATGGTTTATCGTGCTTGCGCTCCTCGTCCGTCGCAAGCATCGACGGAAGCTACTGGAGCTGAAGTGGGAAGAGGCCCGACAACTCCGCGAATTGGAACAAGAGGCAGAGGCGCTCGTCGAATCATCAAACGGGATTGCCCGACGATTGCCACAGACGCTTCAACGCGCTTCTGAAACGGCGCGGCGGGCTGAGAAGGAGTACCGCGAGAATGCATTTGCGCCGTTCGGGGATGCCGTTGAGCAGGTGGCACGAGACCTCGACTCCTTCAATCAAGACGCGCAACGCCTATCGCAGAACGCGCAAAAATACCGCGTCACTATCAGGAACCGGCAAGGCAAGTTTCCAGTTTTCAATCTGGCGTCTGACACCCTCCCCAACCCGGCCCCGGTACTCGCCGAGTTACAGCGCATTGTCCGAATGGGGCAGACGAATTTTCAATTTGCGACGATCTGGGAGCAGCGCAAGACGCGTGAGGTGTTAATTGCGGGATTCCGGACATTGGGCGAGGCCATCGACAATCTCGGCTCGACCATCGAGCGGTCAATGTCGGACCTATCCGCTAATGTCGCCAATTTGGTTGAGGAGCAAATCAGGACCCGAGAGGCCATCGAAAGGCAGACACGCGAACACGGGGAGATGCTGGACAATATTCAGCGCCACCGAAAGCCCACTCTGTAGACCCTGTGGAGAGACCGGGTCCATGAGCAATTCCCTGTAGATAATTTTGTAGATACTGGTTTCATCTAGGCTCAATCTCGTATGAGACCCCAGCACCTTGGCGGAAACACCCGCCCGATCGGCGTAAAGTCGAATGCGATGGCGAATCGCGCCACTGGTGATCGGGGTGTACGGCATCCCCCGGCTGAGGAACACTCTCGCTATCCCGTTGGCTGGAGGCCTTTCCCGTTGCAGGTAAGCGGTCAAGGCCCTGGCGACTACCGGCAACAGCGGCAACTCAATCTAGGTTATTCCACTCCGCTTTTTCGTCAGGCCAACCTGACGCGTAACGCGCAATCCCAGTCGGGCGTCAGAGTTCAGTTCGAAGGGTTGTCCCCAAGTCCCAAACCTGGGAAGCGTGGCTGCTCGCGGCACTGTAAGGACAGACGGTTTACCGAGTATTTGCGGTGGACGGGACTGCATCGGTCGTCGGGGGCAGGCCCAGAATGATCTCACTTGGTGTCGTGCGGATCGCCACTCCACGTATTGGCCGCGACCCTGAAATATCCGATGCTGACCTAATTGAGGTACTGTAGAGTAGGCAGAACTGCCGCTGGTAGATTCCATAGGGAGGAGCGATCGCTGCCACTCTCCTGCCAGCGACGTATCTTTCTCGAATCGATAGGAGCGCATATGGCAGTAGGATCACGAACTACTTTCAAAAAACGACAGAAGGAAATGGCGCGGGTCGAGAAACAGCGCGACAAGGCTGCCAAGCGCGCGCAGAAGAAAGAGGGCGATAGCCCCTCGGGGCCTGAGGTGATGTCTCTGGCTGAGGCAACGGCCCTCCGCTCGTCGTAACTTCGCAGCGCCCGATCTCTCAGCCAAGCGCACATCGGTCCCGGCGAGTGGTCTCCCCCGTCTTCTGTCCCCGTCCCGCCGACCGAGCTTGCAGCCCTATTCAACGCCACGACTATTCGTTACGATCAAGGAGACGTAGGAACCCTTCACCGGGGCGAAGGAGGCCGGACCATGGGAGATTTGACGCTGAACGGAATTCACTTCTTGCTCACTTATTCGTGCACGCACACGTGCGACCACTGCTTCCTCAATTGCTCGCCAGAGGCACGCGGCACTTTCACTTGCGAGCAACTTCGCCGAGCGTTCGCGGAGATCGAGCGCATGGGCACGGTGGAGACCGTGTACTTCGAGGGCGGAGAGCCCTTCCTGTACTATCCCCTTTTGCTGGAAGGGCTCCGGTTGGCTGCCAGGTTGGGTTTGCGGGCCGGCATCGTGACGAACGCCTACTGGGCCACCTCGACCGAGGATGCCGAGATCTGGCTCGGGCCCATCAGGGACATTGGGATAGCGGACCTCAGCGTGAGCGATGACGCTTTTCACCAGAGCACGGATGAAGACAATCCCGCCAAGCTGGCTCTGGCTGCCGCGGGGAATTTGGGAATCCCCCGCGATACCATCCGTATCGAGTCGCCAGCCCCCGCGGCCTGCCAAACAGAATCGTCAAGTAAGGGACAACCCGTCATAGGAGGCGGCGTCTTGTTCAAAGGACGCGCGGCGGAGAAGCTCACTGTGGGGCTGCCGCGGCGGCGGCGCGAGGAATTGAACAGTTGCCCGCACGAAGAACTGAGGGAGCCCGCGCGGGTCCACCTCGACTGCTACGGAAGTGTCCACATTTGTCAGGGGCTGAGCATGGGCAACATGTGGGAAACGCCGCTTTGCGATCTGGCTCGCGAATACAATGCCGGCCAACATCCAATTTGCGGTCCGCTGTTGAGCGGGGGCCCGAGCGCTCTAGCCAAAGAATACGGACTCGAACTGGCGGGTGATTTCGTGGATGAGTGTCATTACTGTTATACAGTGCGGAAAGCCCTCGTCGATCGATTTCCGGCATACCTCACGCCCAAACAGGTGTACGGGTTAAGCTAGCCGATTCCCGGCGCTTCGCACGGACTACGGCCGCCCGAGCGCGTACCAAAGGATGAAATCCGTCATCGGCGAGCAGCGTAGTGTTATCGTGAAGCGCCTTCCAATGTTGGGTATCGGCCCAGGCCTGATGCCGTGCCAGGTGCCGCAGCAGCTCGGCGTCGATTTCTCGCGGTCCCATTTCCATGTTCTACCACAACATGGAACTTCCGTTTGCCGGCTCGGACTACGCGCGGGACGACCGGTTGCCGCCCGCCGCGCATCGTGGTATCTCCATGGTAGACCATGCGCGCCCTGGCTTCCTACCGCGAGGCTTTGTCGGTTGCCGTCCGTTCGCTGAACGGGAGCAAACTCCGGAGTTTTCTCACGCTCCTCGGCATCATTCTCGCTACCACTACACTGATCGTTGTAATGTCGATCGTCCACGGCATGGATGTCTACGTGGCCGAAGAACTTTCCGACATGGGCACGAACGGGTTCCAGATCCAGCGCATTCCGCTGCTCGGCGATTTCGATCCCAAGAAGATGATCGAGCTCGACCGCAAGAATCCCAAGCTGCGGGTGGAAGAATTTGAGTATTTGAAAGACCACCTCACCCTGGTCCGCGAGCTGGGGATGGAAACGGGCCGGAGCGTGGACGTCCGCTATCGCGCGCAGACGGTCAATTCCGTGGAACTGGACGGCGTCACGCCGAATATGGCTCTCATTTCGAATATCGAACCGGCCGCCGGCCGGTTCCTCTCCGAGTTCGACAACCTGCGCCACACCGATGTGGCCTTCCTCGGGGAGGATCTGCGCCAGCGCTTCTTTCCCGATCGCGACCCCATCGGCAAATCCATCACCATCGACGGCAAGCCGTATGAGATAGTCGGAGTAGCCAAGAAGCGCGGCTCGGTTTTGGGGTTCTCGCGCGACAATTCCGTGATGATCTCCATCGGCTCGTATTTCAAAACTTACGGCGCGCGGCAGGACATGAGTTTCAGCGCGCTGGCCGTCGATCAGGAACGGCTGGAGGATGCGGAAGACGAGGCGCGGGTCCTGCTGCGCACCTTCCGGCGCCTGCGGCCCAACCAGGAAGACAATTTCGGCATGCTGGCTTCATCCACGCTGGTTTCGCTGTGGGACAGGCTGACCAAGGTGCTGGCCACCATGGCGGTGGGAATCGTTTCGGTGTTCATGGTGGTGGGCGGCGTGGTGATCATGAACATCATGCTGGCGGTGGTGACGGAGCGGACGTACGAGATCGGCATCCGCAAGGCGGTGGGCGCGAGGCAGAGCGATATTCTGCGCCAGTTTTTGATCGAATCGTGTCTGCTCTCGGCGACGGGCGGGGCGATCGGCGTGTTCATTGCCTGGATCTTCGCCATTTCCGTGCATGCCGCGATCTCCATCCCCATGGCGGTGCCTCCCTCGGCGATTTTCGTGGGAGTGGGAATCACGGCGTTGGTCGGTCTGTTCTTCGGCGTGTATCCGGCGCACCGGGCGGCCGGTCTGGACCCGATTCACGCCCTGCGGTGGGAACGATGACGTTTTCCGAAATCCACGCGTCCGCGGCCATGGCGCTGGCCACCGTGCGCGAACATAAGATGCGGAGCCTGCTCACGGTTCTGGGCGTCATCATCGGCACCGGCACGGTGATCGCGGTGGGCTCCATCATTACCGGCGTCAATGAAACGATCGGCGATCTCGGCCGCAGTTTCGGCCCGGATACGATTTTCGCTTTCAAATTCAATATCGGTTTCCGCGGCACCATCTCGGCCGAAGAATGGAAACGGAAGCCGCTGCTGTGGGAACAGGCGGCCGCGATCGAGGAGCGCTGCCCGTCGGTCGAGCACGTAGCGCCCTACCTGTTCAGCTCGAACACGTTCGGCGCGGGCGGATGGGTCGATCGCGCGCGGTACCGCAATAAGGACGTCTTTAACATCGAGTTCGCGGGCACCGAGGAAGCGTACATGTCGGGCGGTTCCTCGAAGCTGGTGGCGGGCCGGTTTTTCACCGATACGGAGAACCGCCATCATCAACCGGTAGTAGTGATCGGCGAACATATTTCCAAGGCCCTGTTTCAGGGCGACGAGCCGATGGGCAAGTGGATCGACGTGAACGGCCACCAGTTCGAGGTCGTGGGCGTCATCGGCCGCACGGTCTCATTCCCCGGGATGGAAGACCGCCGCGTGCTGGTGCCTTATTTCTCGATGCACAAGATGTTCCCGAACGCGCGGGAGATCATGTTCGTGATCGTTTCCAAGCGGGGACAAGTGGATCGGGCGATGGATGAAACCGAAGCGGCGTTGCGGCAATTCCGCAAACTGCCGCCCACCAAGGCCGACGATTTCTGGCTCTCGACCGGCAGCCAGATCGTGGAGGATTTTCATCGCATCACCGGAACGGTGGCGGTGGTGCTGGTGGCGTTGAGCTCGATCGGGCTGCTGGTGGGGGGCATCGGCGTCATGAACATCATGCTGGTCTCGGTGACGGAACGCACGCGCGAAATCGGCATTCGCAAAGCGGTGGGAGCGCGGCGGGCGGACATCATGGCGCAGTTTCTGACGGAGGCGGTAGTGCTGACGGGTTTGGGCGGATTACTGGGGATGTCGCTCGGCTGGCTGGCTTCGTTGATTTTCCGCCTGGCGTTCCCGAGCCTGCCTACATCCGTGCCGCTCTGGGCGGCGGGGCTGGGGGTGATGGTGAGTGTCGGGGTGGGTCTGTTTTTCGGGACGTGGCCGGCGATGAAGGCGGCGAAGTTGGACCCGGTGGTGGCGCTGCAATACGAGTAGGCGGGAGTTCAGTTGAATCGCTGCCCCCACGTGACCGGCTATACTTGAGTCATGTCCACGTCTACCCCGGACCGGATCAGTAGAACGCCCGGCATTTGCGGCGGAAAAGCTTGCATCGCCGGCCACCGCGTCCGTGTGCTCGACATCGTGGTGTGGCATGAGCATCGGGGGATGACCGCCGACGAGATCGTCTCGCACGTTCCCGGCATAACTCTCGCCGATGTGCACGCTGCCCTCGCGTATTATTTCGATCACATCGAGGAGATCCAGGAGGAAATGCGGGACGAGCGTGCGTTGGCGGACGGCTTGCGCCACGGTCAGCCGTCGCTGCTCGAAGCCAAGCTACGTCAGGGCTTGTAAGGCCCACTACTTCAAACTGGCGCTCACCCTCACGCCATATTCCCGCGCTTTCTCCAAGATCTCCGCTTCGTTCAGCGTCAGGATGCGCGCGTCGCGAACCACCGGTCTGCCCTCGACCATCACGTCGCGGACGTCCTCGGCTTTCAGCGCATAGACCATTTGCGAAATGGCGTTGTAGAGGGGCACGGCATTCGGCCGGTCGAGACGCACTACAATCATGTCGGCGCGCTTGCCGGTCTCGAGCGAGCCGATCTCTTTTTCCATGCCCAGGGCACGGGCACCGCCAATCGTGGCCATTTCCAGGGCCACCGCGGCCGGCAGCGCCTGAGGATCGCGCGTAGTTACCTTTTGTAATTTCGCGGCCAGGTCCATCTCTTCGAACATGTTGAAGTCGTTGTTGCTGGCGGGGCCGTCGGGGCCGAGGCCGACATCGATGCCCAGCGCCAACATGCGGACTACCGGGGCCACACCGCTCGCCAGTTTCATGTTGCTCGAAGGGCAGTGGGCCACTCCGACATGGCGGGCTTTCAAAATGGCCATATCGTCTTCATCGACCCAGACGCAGTGCGCGGCAACCGTACGGCCGTTGAAAACGCCCAGGCTGTCGAGCGTTTGCGTGGGTGTGGTGTGGCGCTTGGCCAGCTCGTCGTCGTTCTCTTTCTTGGTCTCCGAGAGGTGGATGACCAGCGGCGTGTGGAAGCGGTTGGCCAAGGCGCGGGAGGCTTTGAGGGTCTCATCGGAATTGGTATAGAGAGCATGCGGGGCCACGGCCGCGACCACCAGCGGATCGTTCTGGAACCGCGTGAGATAGCGCTCCGTGAACTTCAGGGCATCGGCGGGGGTTTTGTTATCGGCCACGGGAAAGCCGATGATGGTTTCGCCGAGCACGCCGCGCATGCCGGCTTCCTTGGCCGCTTCGGCCACCACGTCCTCGAAGTAATACATGTCGGTGAAGGTGGTGGTGCCGCCCAGCAGCATTTCGAGACACCCGAGCCGCGTGCCCCAGCGGACGAAATCGGCGGTGACGTTCTTAGCTTCGGCGGGGAAGATGAATTTCTGAAGCCAGTCTTGCAGTTTCAGGTCGTCGGCGATGCCGCGAAACAGAGACATGGCCGCGTGGGTGTGCGTATCGATGAGGCCGGGGGCGAGGATGGCGTCGGGGCGATCCAGGCGCTGGGCGGCTTGGAAGCGGGCGTCGATTTCAGCCTTGCCGCCGACCCCGACGATGCGGTTGCCGCGGACCGCGACGGCCCCGTTCTCGATGACCCGATGGGCGGCGTCTTCGGTGATGACGAAGCGGGCGCTCCAGATCCAATCCGCCTGCTCGGCGGAAAGAGAAATCGCGAAAAAGAGGAAGAAGCTAGAGATACGAAACATCGAAGGGCTTCGGGAAGAGATCCTTGAGATGCCAGGTTTCGGTTTTGCCGCGCGGGTTGACGAGCGTGATTTCGATATTGCCGCAGAATTCCCAAAGGATCTGGCGGCACGCGCCGCAGGGCGGGGTGAGGACGTCCGTATCGGCGGCCACGGCGATGCGGCGGAAGTGCCGGACGCCTTCGGAGACGGCTTTGAATACGGCGACGCGCTCGGCGCAGACGCTGAGGCCGTAAGTAGCGTTTTCGACGTTGCAGCCGGTGTGGATTCTACCGGAGGCGTCTTCGAGCGCGGCCCCGACCTGGAACTTGGAGTAGGGGGCGAAGGCGTGGTCCCGCGCGGTCAGGGCGGCGGTGAGGAGGGGGTCGGTCATAGGGTGCGCATTCCCCAGGCTGCGGGCATTCCACTAACCGCGGAGACGCGGAGGCGCGGAGTTAAGCGCGGAGAAAGGCTTGAGAAAAGGAGTGTCGGAGAAGGGCGCGGCAGTGCGCTTCCCATGGAAGGGCCGTTCGCGGAGCAAGCGGAGTTATCTTTGTTCGCTCCGCGTGAATCTCCGCGTCTCCGCGTCTCCGCGGTTAGTGGAATGCCGCCCTCACGCGCACTCCCGAGGCTCATGACTCCTCGTTCAGCCGCGGGATCAGGGCTTTGAGGAAACGCACCAGGGTGTCGCGGACCATTTCGCCGGTTTCGAGGACTTCCTCGTGGTTGATCCGCTGCTCCGGGACGATGCCGGCCGCCATGTTGGTGACGCAGGAAATGCCGAGACACTTCATGCCCATGTGGTTGGCTACGATCACTTCGACCGCGGTGGACATACCTACCACGTCGGCGCCGATCGCGCGGAGATAACGGATTTCGGCGGGGGTTTCGTAGCTGGGGCCGAGCATGGCGGCATAGACGCCCTCGGCCAGGAAAATGCACAACTCGGCGGCCACGGCTTTGGCGATTCCGCGGTACTGGCGCGAATAGGCTTCCGACATATCGGGGAAGCGCGGGCCGAGCGAATCGTCATTCGGACCGACCAGCGGGTTCGAGCCCTGGAGGTTGATGTGGTCGGAGATCAATACCAGGCCGCCGCGTTCTAGCCGGGCATCGATGCCGCCGGCGGCGTTGGTGAAAACCATGGTCCGCACACCGAGCGCGTGCAACACACGCACCCCGAACGTGACCTGGGCGGGCGTGTACCCTTCATAAAGATGCGCGCGGCCGGCCAGTACGGCGACGGGGATGTCATCCAGATTGCCGATAATCAGCCGGCCGGCGTGCCCTATGGCGGTGGAACCGGGCCAGCCTGGGATTTCCGAGTACGGGATATCGAGGCGGTTGGAAAGCTCGCCGGCAAAGCCGCCGAGACCGCTGCCGAGCACGACGCCGATGGTGGGGCGCAGCGCGGTGCGGGATTCGATAGTGCTCTTGGCTTCAGGAATCACAGCAACATTCCGGCAATACAGGCGGACATGAAGTTGGCCATAGTGCCCGCCGCTACGGCGCGCAGGCCGAGGCGCGCCAGATCGGACTTGCGGTTGGGCGCCAGGGCGCCGATGCCGCCGATTTGAATGGCGATGGAACTGAAATTGGCAAATCCGCAAAGGGCATACGTGGCGATGGTGAAAGACTGGGGCGAAAGGTGCGCCTGCAGCGGTCCGAGTTGGTTGTAGGCCACCATCTCATTGGTGACCAGCCGCGTTCCGAGCAGGCCGCCGATGGTGGGAGCATCCTGCCACGGCACGCCGAGCAGCCATGCGATGGGCGCAAAGACTACGCCGAAGATCTTTTCCAGCGATTGCGGTATCCAGCCGGCGAAGCCGTGGCCCCAGTTGAGGACGCCGTTGCAGAGCGCGATGAGCGCCAGAAAAGCGATGAGCATGGCGCCGATGTTGAGCACCAGCCTTAGGCCATCGCCCGCACCCTGCGCCGCGGCGTCGATTATGTTCACCGCGGTCTTCTCGACGTGAATATCGACTCTGCCGGCGGTCACCGGCTTGCCCGTCTCCGGGATGAGGAGCTTGGCCAACATGATGGTGGCGGGCGCGGTCATGATGACCGCGGTCAGCAGGTGGCGGATTTCGACGTGACCCACGGCGACATAGGCGGCCATCACGGCTCCGGACACGTGCGCCATGCCGCAGGTCATGACGGTGAAAAGTTCGGATTCGGTCATGCCTTCGAGGAAGGGCTTGATGGTGAGGGGCGCCTCGGTTTGGCCCATGAAGATGCTGGCGGCTACGTTCAGCGATTCGGCGCCGCTTACGGCCATCACTTTCTGCATACCGATGGCCATGCCGCGCACCACCCATTGCATGATGCCGAGGTAATACAGGATGGAGAAGAACGACGCAATGAAGATGATGATCGGCAGCACCTGGAAGGCGAAGATGACACCAACGTTCTCCGTGGGGCTGCCGAATACACGCTGCACGGCGCCGGCATCGGCCAGCTTTCCGAAGACAAACGAGCTGCCCACGTTGGCATAGCTGAACAGCGCCGCCACGCCGGAACTGATCGTGGCCAGGACCTGGCTGAAGGGGGTTTTCAACACCAGGACCGCAAAGCCGAACTGCAGTCCCAGTCCCCAGGCAACGGTGCGCAAACGAATGGCGCGCTTATGGGCTGAGAAGAGCCACGCGACTCCCATGATCGCCACGAGCCCCAACAAACCCGTAAAACGGCCCATCTAGCCGACCACTTCCAGGATGAGCTCGCGATCTTCGGGCCTCTGCGCGGAAATGCGGAAGGCATCTTCGACCATGTCGGCGGCCTCTTCGACGCGATCTTCCTTGGTGTAATAAAGACGGCAGAGCACCGAACCGGCGTCCACCTTCTCGCCCACCTTGACTTCGAGAATGATGCCGACGGCGGGATCGATGGAATCCTCCTTCTTATCGCGGCCGGCGCCAATCATGTTGGAGGCAATGCCGATATCTTCGGCATCGATGGAGGTGACATAGCCCCCGCGCGGGGAGGCGATTTCGCGCATGCCGGTGGCATTGGGCAGCAGGGAGAATTCGTCGAGCGCGTGCGGATTTCCGCCTTGGGCGGCCACCACCTGCTTGAACTTCTTATACGCCGAGCCATCCACCAGGTGCTTTTCGGCGGTGCGGCGGGCTTCGTCGAGGGTAGCGGCTTTCTTGCCGAGATAGATCATGCGGGCGGCCAGCTCGAGCGAGAGCTTGGTGAGGTCGGCTGGGCCGGCATTTTGCAGCGTCTGCGAAGCCTCCATGACTTCGAGCGCGTTGCCCACCGCGAAGCCCAGCGGCTGGTTCATATCGGTGATAAGCGCCTGGACCTTTTTATCCATGCGGCGGCCGATGCCGACCATGGTCTGGGCGAGCCGGCGGGCGTCCACCTGTTTCTTCATAAAAGCGCCGCTGCCAACTTTGACATCGAGCACCAGGGCATCGACGCCCTCGGCCAGTTTCTTCGACATGATGGAGGAGGAAATCAGCGGCACCGATTCCACGGTCGCGGTGACATCGCGCAGGGCATACAGTTTGCCATCGGCGGGGGCAAGGTGTTCGGTCTGGCCGATGAAGCAGAGACCGAGCTCGCCGAGTTGCTTACGGAACTCGTCGTTGGAGAGATTGGTGCGGAAGCCGGGGATGGATTCGAGCTTATCGAGCGTGCCGCCGGTATGGCCGAGCGCGCGGCCCGACATCATGGGTACAACCACGCCCGCGGCCGCTGCCAGCGGGGCTACGATGAAACTGGTCTTATCGCCTACACCGCCGGTGGAATGCTTATCGACCTTGATGCCAGGGATGGAAGAGAGATCCACCGTGTCACCGGATCGCAACATGTATTCCGTGAGGCGGCTGACTTCGCGGTCGGTCATGCCCGCGAAGTAGACGGCCATCAGGAAGGCCGACATCTGGTAGTCAGGAATGGTACCGGATGTGTAACCTCCCACCAAATATTCAATCTCTTCGGGAGCTAGCTCCTCGCCGTCGCGCTTGCGCTGGATCAAGTCAACTGTACGCATTATGAGACACTTAGGCTATCACCCTAGAGTAGTGAAAGTAAAGGCGTTCGCCGAATACAAAACGGAGAGCGCGGACTAACGGGGCGAATTTTCTCTTCACTTGGCGCCGCTTTCCGACCAGGGAGGCGTGATTCCATTCACGCGCGCATAAGCCACCAACTGGCCCATATGTTCGTTGGCGTGAACGATAATGCGCAGGTACATGCCATCGACGGTGGCCTCCCGGCCGGCGATCTTGACCTTGCGCTGCAGGTCGGCGGGCGTCACTTTGGCATGCGCGGTCTGGACGGCTTCGAGCGAACGCTTCAACCAGCCGATGACTTCCGGCTTAGCCGTCACGGTCTTCTCCATATCGGCCGATTTGAGATCGGGAGGCATGGCGGGGCCGGTGACGCTCAGCAGGTAGAAGTTCGCCAGGGCGATGTGCATGAAAACCTCGCTGGTGGAGCGGACACCGGGGCCCGGACGCCAGGCGAACTTTTCGGCCGGAATGGCCTCGGCCAGCGCAATCAGTTGGGTCGAAACGTGGCGCCACTCTCCGTCGTAGCCTTGCCAGACTCCTTCCAGGGGATCCACGCGGGTGTTCTGGCCGTACAAAACCGCGGCGGTTAGAACGGCGGCGAGCAGAAACGTGCTTATCGTGCGCATGGAATTGATCATACTCCCGGGGGCGAACCTTCGTGTTGGGGAATTGCGACTGCCTCCGCGCCTTGTTTCGCTTGCCACGCCATCCACCCAATCAGCATGGCCACGGTGATCTGCAACAATCCGCTCGGCAGGAAAGCGAACAGGGGAGCCAGCGCGGCCACCGCCAGCACGCGCATCAGCGGCTGCTCGCAAGCGATCAGCAACAGGGGCAGAAATAATACCCCGTCGCTCACCGTGGTATGCGGCGCGATCAGCACACCGCCTGCCAGCATTGCGGCCAGCCCTAGTTCGAGCGAGCCGCGGACGATCGCCAGGCAGCAGACCGCGACTACCACCGCCGCCGCCACCAGCCACACCGCATGGTAATGGAAGAGGCCGTTGAGGTTCACCATGTTGTGCGGATAGGGATTGAGACGCGCATCGCCGAGCGCCGCGAGATAGCGTGCGAAGCACTGAGGGCCATAAACCGCAATGGATATTGCCGCGAGGCCCGCCACCGCCGCGATCGCCGCCAGCGCGGTCCGCCACAGCTTCCAGTGCCACAAGAGAACAGGCAGCAGCAGAAACAGATGGAATTTGACGGCGCATAGGCCTAGCAGGATGCCGGCCCAAACCGGTCGCTCGGATTTGAAACATCGGTACGCCGCTATGACGAGGGCCAGCACCAGCGCAACATCCTGGCCCACGGTGAAATTCGCCGCCAGCGGAAGGAACCAGGCGCATCCCGCGGCCGCCACCAGCCGGTCGCCCGGCCACAACCACAGGAAGATTCCGATAGCGGCCAGCCCCAGCGCGCGCCACGTCCACAAGGCCGCGAGAAAAGGCAACTGTGCCAGGGGCCGCATCAACAGAGCGTAGAACGGAGGCCGAATGAAAATCAGGTTTTCCATGTGGCAGCCCATGGCGGATTCTTCGGCGGCGAACACGGCGGCGGGCGAATACATTTCGAGACTGCCCGCCAGTTTGCCGCCGGCATAGAAGGCCGCGAAATCGGTGGTACAGACGCTGAGAGCGCGCGGCAGACCGGCAAAGATCCAGGCCCGCAGCGCCACGCCCGCCACAATCGCCACCAGCAGCATGGTGCGTCGCATTGTCACGGCTCTATCATAGAAGACAATGACAGGTTTCGCCGTGGCTTTTTTTGCCGTAACACTTCCCAACGCCGTAGTGATTCGGCCCGTGGTCAACATGTACTCGCAACCGAGCCAGGATGCCGACGTGGTGTCGCAGGCGATTTACGGGGCCAACGTGGGCATCGTGGAGCAGCAGGCGGAATGGGCGCGCATCCGCACGGCGGACGACTACACCGGCTGGACTCCGCTGGCCGCCCTTCGTCCCGGTCAGGCGTATGCCGCGGGCGAGGGCGCGGCCGAAGTGGCCAGCCTGTTCGCCCACATCTACCGGGAAACCAGCGTCTCGCAGCACGCGCCGCTCATTACGCTGCCGTTTGAAGCGCGCCTGGAAATCGCCGGTGAAGACGCGGGAGGCGGATGGTTCGAGACGCGGCTGGCGGATGGCCGCGTGGGGTGGGTGCAGGCGGCCGACGTAGCGCGCCACCCGGCGCCGCTCTCGGTTGCCGAAATGCTTGCGTTCAGCAAACGGTTCCTGGGGCTGCCTTACACGTGGGGCGGCACATCCAGCTATGGCTACGATTGTTCCGGCTTCATGCAGATGCTGGAGCGCAGGCGCGGGGTGCGGATGCCGCGTGATGCCCAGCCGCAGGCCGAATGGAGCGGCGCGGCGTCCGTAATGCGCGACCGGCTACAGCCGGGCGACCTGCTCTATTTCGGCGCATCCGAAAAACACATCACGCATACCGGAATGTACCTGGGAGACGGCAAATTCATCAATGCCACGACCCATGAGGCCCCCATGGTACGGATCGACGATTTGAACGACCCGCACTGGTCGCGGCTGCTGGTGGCGATGCGGAGGGTGAAGTGACAATGCCGGCGGGAAGCTGTGGGGCGGACGCCCTCGTCCGCGCGGGACGCCCCCGACTTGCTCTTTGGCCAACCATGTCAACAGGCGCCATGTCGACGCAGGCCGACGAGGGCGTCGGCCGCGGATTAGGGGGTCCGCCCCACGGTGAAGTGAAGGGACAGTCACAATGAATCGGAGAAGCTTCATACGAACGGCCGGCATCCTGCCGGGAGCAGCCGCCCTGGCCGCGCCCGGCGCGCCGGAACTCGAAACCCAAATCCTGCGGCTCAATCTGCGCCACACCTGGACTACCACCATGTCGTCCAGTCAATATCGCGACACACTGCACGTCGCTTATACGCGCGACGGCATTACCGGCCACGGCGAGGGCGCACCCATCGTACGCTATCACGAGGATGCGCAAGGTGCGCGCAAAGCCGTGGAATCGGCGCGCGATCTGCTGCTCTCCGGCAACCCCATGCAGTTTGAAAAGCTGATGGCGGAAGTGTTCCGGCGCATTCACGGAGAATGGGCGGGCAAGGCGGCGATCGATATCGCGCTGATGGACTGGGTGGGGCAGAAACTCGGCATCCCGCTCTATACCTATTTCGGCCTCGACCCCAAGGACGCGCCGGTAACCACATTTTCGATCGGCATCGACACGCCCGAAATCACTAAGCAGAAAACGCTTGAAGCGGCCGATTTTCCAGTGCTCAAAGTGAAGGTCGGGTTGGCGACGGACGAAGCCACCATCGAAGCCGTGCGCAGCGTCACCGATAAGCCGCTGCGCGTGGATGCCAATGAAGGCTGGACGGATAAAGAAGAGGCTGTGCGCAAGATCAACTGGCTGGAAAAGCACGGCGTGGAGTTCATCGAGCAGCCCATGCCGGCGTCCATGATCGAGGAAACGCGGTGGGTGCGCGGCCGCGTGCACATCCCCATCATGGCGGACGAAGCCTGCCAGCGAGCGAGCGATATTCCGAAGTTGAAAGACGCGTACGACGGCGTGAACGTGAAACTGGACAAAAGCGGCGGCTTGCTCGAAGCCGTGCGCATGATCGACACGGCACGATCGCTGGGAATGAAGATCATGCTGGGCTGCATGGTTTCGAGTTCGGTGAGTGTGACGGCGGCCGCGCACCTTTCGCCGCTGGTGGATTTCGCCGATCTGGACGGAAACCTGCTGATCTCGAACGACCCGTTCCACGGGGTAAGGGTGGAGCATGGCAAGCTGATCCTGCCGGACAAAGCGGGACTGGGGCTAACGCGGGCGTAGCGCGATTCCTTGGCATGGAAATACCACCGGCTCCATTCTGGCAACTGGCACTGGCAACGGGTTTGGCGATGTGCGCCCTGGCGGGATATGTGTGGAGCCGCCGGAGGGTAGCAGGCGCCTACGTCCTGTTTGCCGCTCTGCTCTCGATCGCCGATCTGTGCATTTCGGGCGGCCTGGAAGGGCGAAGCACCACGCTGGCGGGCCACGTTTTTTGGCAGCACGTACAGATCCTGGGATATGGGTCCATCTCGGTGTGCTGGCTGCTGTTGGTGCTGGAATACACAGGGCGCCACCCGTCGCCGCGGCGCGCGGCGATGTTGTTTCTGGTTCCCGTTGCCGCGGTGGCGATGCATTGGACCAACGGCTGGCACCATCTCTATTGGAAGCGCGTCTGGATCGATCGGACCGGCCCCGCACCGATCATGGGAAGGGAGTACGGAGCGGGGTTCTGGGTATTTGTCGCTTACAGTTATCTGTTGCTGGCGGCCGGTGTCTTCGTCCTGTTGCGATTTCAGCGGCAGAGACGTACCCAGAGCCTGCGGACCCTGATTCTGCTGGCCGCCATGCTTCCGCCCAGCCTGGCAAGTCTGCTGTACATGTTCGAATGGTTTCCAATTCGCTACTTCGACATTACGCCGTACGCGCTGGCGATCACGGGTGTGTGCCTGGTCTGGGTGATTTTTCTGTACCAGTTTCAAGGTATCGTTCCAGTCGCCGCCCGGGCGGTGGTCGAAAGCATGGCCGACGGCATCATCGTGCTCGATATCGACCGCCGTGTCGCCGATTTGAATCCCGCGGCGGAAGTTCTATTGGGCTGCCGGAAAGAGCAACTGGCCGGCCTCCCGGCCGCGGATGCGTTTCGCGATTGGACGGTGTTGGCGCAATATCACGAGGGCGACGGCCCGATTGCCGGCGATGTATCGCTGCCCCACGGCGGGCATCCGCGCCTGTGCGCGGTCGGCGCGGTGGACGTCACGCGCGGAGGCCGGCGGATCGGCCGTGTCATTACTTTGCGCGATGTCAGCGCCGAACGAGAGGCATCCCGACAGCTCGAAGCCGCTCGCGAGGCGGCCGAGGCCGCGGCGGTTGCAAAGTCCCGCTTTCTGGCGAATATGAGCCATGAAATCCGCACTCCCATGAATGGAGTGGTGGGGGCTACCGAGCTGCTTCTGGATTCGGGGCTCAATGACGAACAGAGCGAACTGGTGAGAACGGCGCAGGAATCGGCCCACAGCCTGCTTTCGATTCTCAACGATATTCTCGATTTTTCCAAAATCGACGCCGGCAAGCTGGAGCTCGACCAGATCCCTTTCGACCTGCCGCGCTTCATGGATTCGATTGTCCGCCTGATGCAGCCGCTGGCCGATAAAAAGGGCCTGGAACTGAAGGTGCGGCTGGCGCCGGAAGCGCCGCGAGTGGTCGTCGGCGATCCCACCCGGGTGCGGCAAATCCTCCTCAATCTTACCGGCAATGCCATCAAGTTCACGGCGGCCGGGCGGGTTTCGATCGAACTCGACCGCCTCCCCGCCGCGCCGGGCCAGACGCTACTCGCCATCGCGGTCGAGGATACGGGCATAGGAATCGCCCCCGAAAGAATCGGTGCGCTGTTTCAGGAATTCACGCAGGCGGATTCCAGCGTCACCCGCAATTTCGGCGGGACGGGCCTGGGTTTGGCGATTTCTCAACGATTAATTGAAAAGATGGGTGGCACGATTCGTGTCGAATCGGCGCCGGGCCGGGGCAGCCGCTTCACCATCGAACTTCCCGTCCGGCTGGGAGAAGCCCGCGACGTGCTGGATGAGGCCCGCGCTGGGCTGGCGGGTTCCGAAACATTTCCAGGATGTCGTGTTTTATTAACCGAGGACAATCCTGTCAACCAGAAGATCGGCCAGCGCATCCTCGAGAAATTGGGCTGCCGGGCGGAAGTCGCCAACGACGGACACGCCGCGGTTATGTTGGCCGCAGCCGCGCCATACGATGTGATTTTAATGGACCTTCACATGCCTGAAGTGGACGGGTTTGAAGCCGCCAGGGAAATCCGCCGCCGCGGCATCCGCACACCGATCGTGGCGCTTACCGCCAGCGTTCTCGACGAAACGCGCAAAGCCTGCGAGGAGGCCGGCATGAACGGCTTTCTCACCAAGCCCATTCGCGTGGACGAAATCGTCGCCGTCCTCAAAACCTGCCGTGGCGGCCAATTGCAATCCTAGCCGGCCGCGCGCGATCGCGTCCTGGTAGATCTCGAGCACCTGCCGGGCGGTGCGCTCCCAACTGAAGCGCGCAACCGGTTGCAACTCGATTTTCAGGGCGGTCACCTACACTCAACAAGATCGCGCCAACGCCGCTTGCCCAGTGCCGCTCGGAGCGCAGCGCTATGTCTGACGCGGGCCACAACTGAGTCGCGACTTGGGTCTGGCTCTTTTCTGACAGGCCCTAAGAGCAACAGTTGTATGCGGACATATTAACAGGCGGGAAGGTGTTGACAGTGGAGACAATGCCGGGGATACTGGAGCCGAGAGGAATTCCCCAATTCCCGATAGTCCCCGTCCATGACTGAGTATACGTACTATAGTTTGTGCCGCTGCCAATTAGATTTACCGTGTAGGAGAGCATAGGCATATTCGCAACGTTAGCTACAGAACAAAGGCCTGTGCCACTGTAGCCCTGCAAATTAGCAACCTGCTTGTACTGGTACGACGACCAGGAGTACGGTTGAGTATACACCTGCCCTACCGTAAAGCTGACATTGACACTAAAGGTTCCGGGGAAGGTGCATGTGTAGGGTGCAGTGCCAGGCGTACATATAACTGTGCTGCAAAGAACTTGTGCCAGCACCATTCGGGACATTAATGCACCCGTTAGAACAGTCAGAAGTAGACACTTTGGCGTCACCATTAATTCTTCCTCCTCTCGACATGGGTTGTGAGAACCGTTACCTGCCTAGCCAGCTCCTTTTCCATCTGAGCGGTGGCTTCGCCGCGGGTGAGCCGGCCGCGGTCGATCTCGCCATCCAGCCATTCCAATTGGGCAGCGACGATTGCGGCGTGAGAGGAGATCAGCAGCGGCTTCCTGGCTAGTTTCATTGTGCGTTCGCGCTCCGGCACATCGGCGAGATCGATCAGGCGCTTGAGCGGCCCCTCGCCCGCCAAGGGGCCCTTGAACCTCGCGAGAGCCTCCTGCCAGAACAGCGCCTCGCGTAGATCGTCGCGCCTGTTGACGAATACGGTATCGATAAGTTTGTCATCGCCGACTGCCGTCGAATCGTCGAAGATCACGGCGCTCACCCGGCCTATGACCGCAGCAAGCGCCATTTTACTGTTAGGCGGGGCAGTCATTGGCCATTTAGCGGACGGCCGGCTTTCGTCGGGTTGTACCGGTCCCACGCCCCCAGCAGGGACTCCGGCAGGCGTCGCGGAAGCGCCCCAGATAAAGTCCTCGGCCGCGCCGCTTACAGTGGTTGAGGAACCATCCCTCAGGACCAACTCGGCAGACAGCGCGTAAGCCGTGACGGGTTTACCGCAGTGGTTGGCGAGGGTTCCCTCAAGGAATATCGTCTGGTCGGCGGCCGAGCTTGCCTGGATGAAAACAAGGCACCCGGGTTCGAGCCTGTCTGCGGCAAAAGTGCACTGGGTCGCCAGTATGCATGCCAGTCCCGCGTATGAGATGTTGCAAAGCATTGCTCGCGTTGTCATTTCAACTTCCTCCCGGTTGTTCACCGTTTTTCTGTCCCGCCAGGGTAGCCCATAACCTTGGTCGGGTCGTCCAGCCCACTCAGCGCCAGAGTGCCTGCCTCGCGTCGATCCCCTGGGTGGTCGGCGCGCACCATACCTCCTTCTTTTCGCTTCCTGTCATTTCGCCGCCGGCTGGCCGGCGCTTTCCCCAACCGGTGCAGCGTCGCTAGCTGTTCCTGGGAGTCCTGCCTGAATAGCTGAAGCGAGGCGGCGATGCAATTCGGCGGCATCGGGTAGCCCAGGTAATGGCTCCCCGTTTACGAACAGCGTGGGCGTTCCTTTCACTCCGACGGCCATTCCGAGTTGCCGGTCGCGAAGAACCATGCCTAGGGACGTTTGGCGGCGAAGGCAGTCCCTGAAATCGCTGATTTTCAAGGTCTCAATCTGGGACGCCATAGCGTCGACCTCTTGACCAACGTTGTCTCCCGTGATCCTCTCCTGGTTTTCGAAGAGGGCGTCATGAAGACGCCAGAACGCATCGCCGTTCTGAAGTTGGGCACAAGCTGCCGCTTCCGCCGCCTTTTGTGCCCACTCGTGGCTCGGCATCGGCATATGACGAAACACAAGCCGAACCTTGGCGCGGGACGCGACCAGGGGCTCTATCGCAAGGAGCGCGCCCATCCTCCTGCAATAAGGACACTGGAAATCGGAAAACACGACCAGAGTGACCGGCGCAGCGGCAGGCCCCATGGCCGCATATTCGCCCTCAAGAAGCCGAGCCATTCTCTTCACCGCCTCCGCGCGCTCCTCTTGCGCCGGGTCAATGAGTGAATCAAGGATGTCGCTACTCAAAAAGCGGCCGTCCGGAGAGACAAATAGAGCCAAATGGTAGGGACCCAGAGAGCCATCGCCCCTGAACACAAGGCGGTGGTAACAGGCGTCTCCCGCTTGTTCCTGGCTCTCCAGGCGGAGGGCCGCCTGTGCGGGGACGTGATATTTCTGCGCCACATAATGCGCCAACCGTTCGCCTTCGGCGGGACTGACATCGCGACAAGCGCCTGAGGTGCCCGCCATCAGGCAAGGCACGAGGAGCAAATAACAGCTACCGCTGAGTCGTGGCCGCATCGTTGGTCTCCGCCGATTGACCGCTCGTCGCAGTAGCTAGCCCTGGCACTTGAGTCATGAGGAGAACGTCGTAGCACAGAGGGTCCTGGCGGCCATACTGGTCTTGAACCTGTGCGACGTAACGGAATACGTTCCCGAACTGGTCGGTCATCGTACTGAGGGCGTAATTTAAGTCGATTGAAAAAATACCGGCCTCGGTGAGCGAGATCAGTTCACTTGGTTCGCTGATTCCGTTGTGGTTAGAATCTATCCAGAGCCTGAGAGAGGGCCAAACGGCGTCGCCGGGGTCGATCCGGCCGTTTCCGTTTCCGCCGTTCCTGGGGTCATCGAACACCGCCAGAGCCTTGTACCCATTAGGCTGGCTGCTAGAAGGCTGGGGCGTGAATTCGCTGAACAATTCCGTCGCATTGTCGATCTTGCCATTGCCGTTTCGGTCGAGCGCCAACCAGGCGTTCGAGTAGCTCGGATCGGTCCAGCTCGTTTGCAAGAGATTCTCGCCAAACGTAAACTTGACGCCGCCCGCCATGCTCGTCAGGTGAAAACCCTGGTTCTTGACATCAATAATGACCGGCGTCGTGGGGCAATAGGGCTCCGAGCCTCCCACACACTGTATAGGTTGTTGGCCGCCCTCGCATGTCATCCCGTCGAGACACACGGTCCCGCACATGTTATTGCACGTCCCGCAGCAGTTTTGACACTGGGCTGCAGCAGGTGACGCTACGACAACCAGTATAAGTAAGATGAGTGACCAGGAAAAGCACAATTTCATAATTCCTCTTTCTCGCATGGAAGTATTGCATGGTTTCCAAGTAGACGCAAGAAGACTGTTAGGGCTTTCAGTACTAAGGGGAATTACTGACAGGAGAAACCCTGAAGGTTACGTGGAGCAACTGTGAAAGTGTTTTGACTTATCGCCGAATTAACCGTCGAGTACCTTCCTGTAAGAATATCAAGACCCAATACAAGTCCGATGCCTCTCTTCAGCCGGGTGTGTCAAGTGATTTGTGTAAACGGCAGTTCTTTTCCTTGCGCCGCAGGCGGTTCTGGGCGGTGGAAAAGTGGGAATCCTGCTTTTGGATTTCCACTTTTCCACGGCTCACAG
>Ga0326728_10007172_pt1 | contig 29076 bp, 29 predicted proteins | sample MB3enrmetagenome_FD_207602 | JGI IMG/M metagenome (GOLD analysis project Ga0326728, IMG submission 207602) | Lab enriched peat soil microbial communities from McLean, Ithaca, NY, United States - MB31MN | ecosystem: Environmental > Terrestrial > Soil > Wetlands > Peat | place: USA: New York... | reverse complement strand
GGTGTAACTTCGCGTCAGAGCGCCGGGCAACAGGTCAGCAGGGATGGGGAAGCGACGGAGGAGTGCAAATTTGCGCTGGCGGAGGCGCGAGGCTTGGTGGCCGCGAGGTTCGTCATTCATATTGTAGTAATGATGCTACAAGTTAGCAGGAAAAAGCAAGCCTTTTCTGAACGCGAAAATAGGACGTTGCCCTTCCAGCCCATCTATCCGAGGAGGAAGGGCAATCCCTGTGGGCTGGATTCACTCCTCAAGGGCTAAGTTCCGAAACGGCTGCCAGAGCCGTTTCTCCCGCTTTCGACCGTAATTTTGGGCAAAACGGCGCGGAAGGATTTCGTCAGCGGGCCCGGCGCGCTGCCAGAAATGCTTCCAGCGCTTGCCGCGAGGTGTGTTGTGGCGTATATCCAAACACGTTTTTGAGACGCGTCGTGTCCGCCACCCAAGGGTAACGGATCAGGTCAAGAATTCCCGCCGGAAATGGCGATAGTCGGAGCTTCCAAAGAAGTTCGGTCAGCGAATAGAGAATTGCCGCTGGTAGCGCCCAGGGATGCTTTCCGCCGGCACGAACTACCTCGCTATATCGCATCGTGCCGTCGCCCGCGCAATTGAAGATTCCGCCTGCCTCGGCCTTCAAGGCGCGTAGAAGGATTTCGCCCATGTCCTCCTCAGAAAGAAATTGGAACGGCGGATCGTTTCCGCGCACCTGGAACATCCACGGAAACCACGGCCAGGGCCAATCGAGCATTTTCGATACAATATTCTGCGTGTGAGGACCCAGCACGATCGCCCCGCGCAGAAGGGTGACTTGCATTTCCGGGTGCTGCTCCTGGAAGTCCTGGACCACCCGATCAATTTCCGCTTTGTGGTAGGAATAGAGGTAACGGGGTGTGCCGGTGGGTTTGGTCGCCTCGCCCAACCAAGGTTCTTCGCCAGGATTCCGGGGATTCAGATAGGCCGTCGTGCTGCCGCAATAGACCAGGCGTTTCAAACCCGCCGCCGCTGCCGCGCGCAGAAAGTTCAGCGAACCTTGTACGTCCACCTCGCGCTGGCGGCGCCGATCGTGGAGGGGATTGAATTGCCAAGCCAGGTGCAGGCCGGCGTTGATCCGGCGCCTGGTCCAGAACTCCGCGAGCAGTTCCCAGGGCGCGGTCAAATCAAAGCGCAGAAACTCCGCCGCACAGGGCAACTCGAATTCCCGGCGGCGGATGTCCATACCCAGAATGAATTCGCAATCAGCATCGGCCCCCAGCCGCGCCATAAGCTGCTGGGCCAAGTATCCGCTGCTTCCCGTAATTGCCAGTCGCAGTTTCATGCTCGATGGGAAGAGAGAGCTTTTTTGAGGTCGGCTTGCCATTGGGGGGTAACGGCCGAAGTGAAAATGAAGAGCGGGTAGAGTTCCGCGAAAATGCGCTCAACCACTCCGGCAAAGGTGGGAGTAGCGAGCCCACGCGCGTTAGGCAGGAAAACTTTCCGCACCACCCAGGCCTTGAGGGTTTGCCAATCTCCCTCGCGGCGCGGCAGCCCCGCGTGTTGCGCCCAATCGCCCTTCTCTTCGCGGTACCAGTAGGTTTCATATCGCCTGGCTCGAACGACGCGCGCAAGGAGGCTTGCAAAGATCTCGCGATGCGCCGCAATACGCTTGCGAAACACGGTTTCCAGCGCCGCTTTGGGTCCCCGCCAACTGCCGTAGATCGAAAAGCCCACCGTCAGGCAATCCGCTGAGAGCCCCACGTACAAGCGGCCCGCGTGGCCACGGTCGTGGCGGCCGTCGTAAGCGTAAAGATAATAATTCGATTTGTAGGGGCTTTTGTCCTTGCTGAAGCGGATGTCGCGGTTGATGCGGGAAAAGCTGCCGTTGGTCTTGCCTCCCACTTCGAAGTGGGGATTGAGCTTTAAGAGAGCCGGTGTGAGCGTTTCCAGCAAACCGCGAAAGGCGCCCACTACGTGCTGGTCGTAGCGGGCGCGGTTGGCGTCGAACCACGCCTTCTGATTGTTGTGCGCAAGCTCTTCGAAAAATAGAAACGAATCGGCGGTGAAGCCTTGAAAGGTGGTGGCCACAATCATCTCCTGAAAAAAGCCCTTCATTGCGGGCTTCATTATTATACGCGGCGCCGGGAACGTTGGCTGCTGATTCGTAGCCGGCGTAGGGGAAGGCGGCATGGGCGTCCAGCCTCACGGGCGGGAAAGCCACTGTAGTCCAAGGTGCTTCGCGAATTTTCATTCTTCAGGACGAACGTGTTCATGAAGAACTATGCGGACATTTTTCATCATGCGGCCACGTTGCATCAAGAAATAATTACGAGTATTGTCTTCCTATTTGCGAATGGGTCCAAGGGGATCGTTATCCCGGAATAAGGAGGTGTGGAGTGGGGGTGACCAAGCAGCTTTCCGTGATGGTGGAGAACAAGCCTGGGGCCTTGGCGGGGCTCTGTTCCAAGCTGGCCGAGAAGGCCGTGAACATTGTGGGCTTGATGGTTCCGGAACAAGTGGGAGTGGCCCCGATTCGCCTGGTGGTGAACAATAGCGACACAGCCCGCAAAGTGCTTGAGGGGATGGGGCTGAACTTTACGGAAGAGGACGTGCTGGCGGTGCAGGTCTCAAATCGTCCGGGGGCATTGGGGAAACTGACGCGCAAGCTTGCCGATCACAATGTGGATGTGAAATACGCATACGCCACGATCCCCAAAGGGGTGGAAAAGGCCACGGTCATTCTCGCCCTGTCAGATCCCTCGATGGCCGCCAAGGTTCTATAATCACGACGGATAATATGTCATGGGGTAATGTGGGACGGGGAGATGAGCGTGGGCGCGCCCTGTGACTCCGTCATTTCGCCTTTTGATTGAAAGGCGAAAGGCCCTGCATCGGCCAGGCGAAATCGTGGAATTCGCCGGTGTGGTCATATCCGCCCAGGGGGATGGGTTGCGAAGGTTCTACGGGAATTCCCGCTCGGCGGACGTCCGCCAGCACTTCCGCTTCGTGGATGCGCGACGCATCATATTCGACAATCAAGTCCTGACCCTCGAAGGAGAGCCCCCGAATTCCGTAGACCGTGGAAAGCTGGGCGAGATGCTCAAGATCCTTGGGGGTTAGTTCCTTGTTCACATTGAGCCGAGTTTTCAGGAAGGTCATGGATCTTTACCTCATAAGATCCGGTGATGTGGTGGACAGCTACTCCGCTCAGGGTGCTTGTTGGTTGTTCACCCGATCACCCGATCATCTGATCTCCCGATTGTTGGGCGACCCGTTAAATCTCCGCATTGCGCAGTCGCAGCGCATTGGTGATGACTGAGACCGAGCTAAAGGTCATTGCCGCCGCAGCGAGCATCGGACTCAAGCGCCAACCCAGCAGAGGGTAGAGCACGCCTGCCGCCACCGGTATGGTAACCATATTATAGACGAAGGCGAAGAAAAGATTTTGGCGGATATTGCGCATCGTACTCCGGCTCAGCCGGCGCGCCCGGACGATGCCTCGCAGATCGCCTTTGACCAAAATAATCCCGGCGCTTTCCATAGCAATATCCGTGCCGGTCCCCATGGCGATGCCCACGTTCGCTTGGGCGAGCGCGGGCGCGTCATTGATGCCGTCGCCGGCCATGGCCACGATGCGGCCCTCCGACTGAAGGTGTTTCACGATTTCACCCTTGCGCGCGGGTTGGACCTCCGCTTCAAAATCATCGATGCCCAATTGGCGCGCCACCGCTTCCGCCGCGCTGCGGCTATCCCCGGTTAGCATCACAATGCGCAGGCCTTCCTGATGGAGAAGCCGAATGGCTTCGGGCGTTGAAGTCCTGATGGGATCTTTCACTGCGAGTACTGCCGCGGGCTGGAGGTCGACAGCAAGGAAAACGGCGGTGCATCCGTCGCGACGCAGTTCCTCAGCATCCCGCAGCAAACTGCCGGGAGAGATCTTGAGAGTTTCAAAAAGGGCAGCGTTCCCAAGCGCCACGGCCTTGCCTTCCACAGAGCCGGTCACGCCTTGGCCGGTGAAAGAACGGAAGTCCTTGACCTCGGAAAGGGCGAGAGAGCGCTCTTCCGCGGCGGCGACCATGGCGGCGGCCAGGGGATGTTCGCTGCCGCGCTCCAGGCTGGCGGCCAGGCGTAGCAGCTCCAATTCGGTCCAGCCCGGCTGGGGCTTGATGGCCGCCAGGCGAGGCTTGCCCTCCGTCAGCGTTCCGGTTTTGTCGATGACCAACGTGTCAACTTTGGCCAGAGCCTCAAGGGCTTCGGCGTTACGGATCAACACGCCCGCCGTCGCCCCCCGTCCAGTAGCGACCATGATGGACATGGGCGTGGCCAGCCCCAAAGCGCAAGGGCAAGCGATGATCAGCACGGCAACGGCGCTCAGCAGGGCGTTTGCAAGCCGAGGTTGCGGGCCAAAGATCGACCAGGCGACAAAGGTAAGGGCCGCGATGCCTACCACTGCCGGCACGAAGTAGGAGGCCACGACGTCCGCCAGGCGCTGGATGGGCGCGCGCGTGCGCTGCGCTTCGCTGACCATCGCCACGATCTGCGCCAGCAGGGTATCACTGCCGACGCGCTCTGCGCGCATCACGAAGCCTCCCGTACCGTTCACCGTGCCCCCCGTGACGCTGTCCCCAGCTTTCTTCTCAACGGGGATAGATTCGCCCGTCACCATCGATTCATCCACGGAACTCTCGCCTTCAAGCACACTCCCGTCCACGGGAATCTTCTCGCCGGGACGCACGCGCAAGCGGTCACCGCGATTGACTTGATCCAGAGAAACATCTTCCTCGCCCCCGTCGGGGCGCAGCCGACGGGCCGTTTTGGGCGCGAGTCCCAGCAAGCCTCTCAATGCGCTGCTGGTGCGGCTGCGCGCGCGTAACTCGAGCACCTGTCCCAGAAGCACCAGCGTGGTAATTGCGGCGGCGGACTCAAAATACACCGGGACTTCGCCGGAGGAGAGGCGGAAAGATTGCGGGAAAATTTGCGGGAAGACAGTGGCAACGACGCTGTAAAAGTAGGCCGTGCCCGTACCCATGGCGATGAGTGTGAACATGTTCAGGCTGCGGTTGACGATAGAAGCCCAACCGCGCTGGAAGAAAGGCCAACCTCCCCAGAGAACCACAGGAGTGGCAAGAACTAACTCGATCCAGGCGAGCACCCTCGGGGCTAGAGTGTGCCGGAGAGAATGCCCGCCCAGCATGGCTGACATTTCCAGGACGATCAGCGGCACGGTCAGCGCCAGGCTGATCCAAAATCGCTGTGTCATGAGGCGGAGTTCCGGGTTGGCTTCCTCTTCCCGAATGACGGAAACGGGTTCGAGCGCCATGCCACACTTCGGACACACTCCGGGACCGCGGTGACGGACTTCCGGGTGCATCGGGCAAGTGTAAATGGCGCCAGGGTCCGCTGCCGGCGTCGCGATGCGGTGGGAGGGGGGGGCGAGAAAGGCCTCGGGATTGGCTTGGAACTGTTTCAGGCATGATTCGTTACAAAAATAGAATTGCTGGCCGTGGTATTGAAAGGAACCAGCTGCGTCTTCAGGGGTTACCTCCATGCCGCAGACAGGATCAATCACGCGATCGTACCTCCAATCGATGATATGCCAGCTTGGCGCAAAGCGACAAGCGATGCTTACTGAACTGCCGTATCCGTATGTTAGAATCGCGGCGAGGCAAAAGCATGAAGGAGGCGGGTTGATGGCGAAAAAAACCGAGTTATCCAAAGCGGCGGACAAAGTTGACCCCGCGGTGGCGGCAACGCTGGCGGGGGTTATCTATCAGGCTAAACTGTTCAACCGGCAGGCAAAGATCAATGTGCCGGAGGAAGAAGTGGTAGTGGAAGTCATCAGCCTCTGGCGAATCGTGATGGACGCCTTAAATTCGGGATCGGTTCCCGGCGTAGGCACCTAGGGACTGCCAGGGGGTCGACGGGAGCCGCCACGTTAGCGGTTGGAACCGCGGGCGAGGTCCAGGACGAAATTCTGGATGCGGGGGTCATCCCAGTCGAGGGCGTTCGCCACTTTTTCCGCAAGCACGCCGCGGCGGTCCAATATGTAAGATTCAGGAAATTGCCACGTGCCAAAGCGTGCCGCCAGCGAGCGGTCCGGATCGCGCCCCACAGGATAGGAGAGGTGATACTTCTGGACGAAATCCTGAAGCGCCTTTTGATCCTCGTCGACGCTCACGCTGATCACGATCACTCCATGGTCTCGCATCTTCTCAGCAAATTGTTCCAGGCTGGGTGTTTCTTCCACGCAGGGTGGGCACCAAGTGGCCCAGAAGTTCAGCACCACGATTTGCCCATGGTAGTTCTTCAAATCCAACGAACCCGAAGGAAGAGCGGGCACGGAGAAATCCGGTGCGCTGTCGCCGATCGCTAACGGGCGCGCTGGGCGTTGGCGCAGGGCGAAGTAAACCGCTCCCCCCAGAATCACGACCAGCACGGCGGCTTTGACGGCGGCGGTTTTGCTCATAAGCGAACCCTCAATTATAATCAAACTTTGCACACGGAGACAGGAGTCAGAAGTCAGGAGTCAGAAGACAACAGCCGGGTTCAAGAACGCAGGAACTTAGCAGTCCTAAAACAGAATCCATACAGCTCCTGACTCCTTTCTCCTGACTTCTCGCTATGAGCACGCTTCCCCAGGCCCGAATCTCGGCAATTATTCCGGCCCGCAACGAAGAGGTTAACATCGCGCAGGTGGTGAGGTCACTCGCGCAGCAACAGGGCATCCGGGAAATCCTGGTGGTGGATGACCAGTCGGTCGATCGGACGGGGGAAATTCTGGCCGCGCTGGAAGCTGAAATTCCGCTCCTTCACACTTTGCGCGTGGAGTCATTGCCGGAAGGTTGGGTGGGGAAGACGCATGCGGCAGCCCAGGGCGCACGCGCGGCTACAGGGGATTGGCTGCTTTTCACTGACGCCGACACCGAACACCTGGCGGGAAGCCTGGCTGAGCTCGTGCAACGGGCGGAGGATGAGCGCGCCGATCTGCTTTCTGTCTCGCCCGGACAGGAAACGCCGACATGGTGGGAGAAATCCGTCATCCCTTTAGTGTATGTGAAACTGGCATCCCTTTTTGACTTCGAGGAAGTTTCCGATCCAGCCTCGCCGGCGGCTGCTGCGAATGGTCAGTACCTGCTCGTGCGGAGGGAAGCTTACGAGCGGAGTGGCGGGCACGAGGCGGTGAAATCGGAGATTCTCGAGGATGTGGAACTGGCGCGGCGGATTAAGGCGCGGGGGGGGAAATTGCTATTCCTGCCCGGCGCTCAGTGGGTTCGGACGCGCATGTACTACAGCTTTCGCGAGATGCGGCAGGGCTGGAGAAAGAATCTATACCTTCTTTACGGAGGGAGCCTTTCCAAGATGCTGACGGCGGTGGCGTCACTCTGGCTTTTGGATGTGTTCCCGGTAGTGGCATTTGTGGCGGCATGTCTCTGGGTAGCTTTAGCGCGCGCCGGTAGTGTGGCCCCGCTGCTGGCTGTGGGCTTGTTCTTGCTGGCGCTGGCGCGCCAATGGAACTACGGGCGGGCGCTGGCGCGTTTGGGGTTTGACCCGGCCCTGGCGAGTTACCAGCCCATCGGCGCCGCCCTGCTGGGGGCCTGGATGCTGGGTTCGCTGCGCGCCCACCGCGCCACGGGAAGCATCGAATGGAAAGGGCGTCATTACGCCACGAAAGGGAAGGGATGATCTACGTCACGCGGCGAGCGGAGTTTTCCGCCTCGCATTATTATCACAATCCGAAATTCACCGCAGAAGAGAACCGGCGGGTCTTCGGCAAATGCAGTAATCCCCTGGGACATGGCCACAACTATAACGTGGAGGTGACGGTCGGCGGCGTGATTAATCCCACCACGGGCATGGTGTTGGACCTCAAGGAATTAAAGGTCCTCCTGGAGCAAGAGGTCATCCAGTTGATGGATCACAAATTCCTGAATAAGGAAGTCCCGGCCTTCGCGGAGAAGAATCCCACCACGGAAAACCTTGCGGTGGAAATTTGGAATCTGCTGGCGCCGAAACTTGTGCAGGGCAAGCTGCATCGAATCAGGGTGTACGAGACCCCGGACTTGTTCGTGGATTACTACGGAGAATGATGGTTTACCTGACGCGACGCTACCGATTCTCAGCCGGCCATCGGCTGCACAACGATGCCTTGAGCGAGGAAGAGAATCGCCGGGTTTATGGGAAATGTAACAATCCCAGCGGGCACGGGCACAACTATCTTTTGGAAGTGACGGTGGGGGGCCGCATCGATCCGGCCACGGGCATGGTATTTGACTTGGGGGCGCTGGATGGAATCGTTGCTGAACGCGTGCTCGAGAAGCTTGACCACAAGAATCTGAACCTGGACATGGAGAACTTTCGCACGCAAGTTCCCACGAGCGAGAACCTCTGCCGGGAGATCTATGAACTTCTGCGCAATCCTCTGGAGGAGGCGGGTGCGGAGCGCGGCCTGCAACTTGACCGTGTGCGCCTGGAAGAGACGAGCTTGAATTCATTTGAATACGTCCCCGAGCACGCCGGCCGCGCGAAGGGAAAGGGATGAGAACAATTATGAAAGCAAATGAGTTGGAAAACCTCGAGGAACTCGCTACCGCTGCTCCCGCCGATCCGATGGCCAGCGCGATCCGTAAACTGATTGTGGAAGTTGGAGAAGATCCGGATCGCGAGGGCATCGTGAAGACTCCGGCGCGGGTGGCGAAATCCCTGCGCTTTCTGACCAGCGGCTACCAGCAGAACATCGACAAAGTGTTGAATGGCGCGCTTTATTCGGTGGCGTATGACGAGATGGTGATTGTGAAAGACATTGAGGTGTTCAGCCTCTGCGAACATCACTTGCTCCCGTTTTTCGGGCGGTGCCACGTGGCTTACGTGCCCAACGGCAAGGTGATCGGCCTGAGCAAGATTCCGCGCATCGTGGATGTCTTCGCGCGGCGGCTGCAAGTGCAGGAGCGCCTGACGGTGCAAATCGCCGAAACGATTATGGACAAGATCAATCCGCAAGGAGTTGGGGTCATCATCGAGGCGCGCCACCTCTGCATGATCATGCGGGGCGTCGAAAAGCAAAACTCCATTGCCGTAACCTCCCATATGCTCGGGGCCTTCCGCGAGCGTGAAGGAACGCGCTCGGAATTCCTGCGGCTGCTCAAAGAAAGAGTTTAAAGAGGTAATGTGAATATTTCGACTCGCAGCCGTTCATGCTATTGAATGGCGGAGTCGAAGGTCGATATTCGGAACTCGAAATTCGCCGCAAAGCCGCGAAATTCGATTTTCTGCCTTATCCTATGGGAAAACTTGAAGGCAAGGCCGTTCTGATAACGGGCGCGAGCCGGGGGATTGGTCTGGCGATCGCGCGAGCCCTGGACCGCGAGGGCGCCCAGCTCATTCTGGTGGGGCGAAAGCGCGGGCCGCTGGCGCGCGCTGCGGCGCAGCTTCCCGGCACGGTGATGAGTGTGCCCGTGGACGTCACCCAGCCCGCCGGGGTGAAGCGGCTGATGGCTGCGGTGCAAAAGCAAATCCGCCGGCTGGATGTTTTGATCAACAATGCCGGGGTCTTCACTTTTAAACCCTTCGCCAAAACAACCCTGGAAGATTGGCGGCGTAATCTCGACACGAACCTTACTTCCATTTTCCTGACCACCCAGGCGGCGTTGCCGCTGCTCACGCGCAGCCAGGGTGATGTGGTGAATATCCTTTCCATATCCAGCCGCATCGCTTTTCCGAACTGTGCGGCGTATTCCGCGGCAAAATTTGGCGCCAGGGGGTTGACAGGTGTGCTGCGCCGCGAGCTCCGCGCCCAGGGCATCCGAGTGACGGCAGTGTTTCCCGGGATGACGGCAACGCGAATGAAAGATGAGCTGGATTTCCCTGTGCGGAGCGAGGAGCTGTTGCAACCGGAGGATGTGGCAGCCGCCGTGCTGAGCGTGCTGGTGCAGCCGCGGCGCGCGACGGTGGAAGAAATTTTTCTCATGCCTTCCGCCGGGGCCCTCGGCGGGGGAGATTAAGGCACAACTCCACGGGTGCCGAAGCTCACCCTGCCTGCGCCATCAACTTTAATGCCGTCCAGGGGACAAGCTCACTCCGTCCGCACGCCGGTTGGAGATTCGCTCTGGGTCGGGACCTGCACGCCCTCCACATACTGTCGAATGGCATTGAGGTGCTGAGGTTCAATCTCACTGAAGATGATTCCCATGCCCATTTTCTCGACGTGATAAGCCACCTGGGCAGTTGCGGTAACGATCCGGTCCCTTTCGTTGAGGTTGAAACGCACGGTGAGGGGGGAACCCACAGGGAGCGGGTCGGTGGTTTCAATGAACATGCCGCCCGGGCTGACATCGCGTGAGAAGGCCAATGACATGCATCGATCACATTCAACCTGCGTGGCCAGTGGCGCGCGCCGTTGGATCCTCCGGTTCCCCGTCTTCTGAAGGATCAAGCGAAGGAGCTTTTGACGGTCGTCGGCACTGATTTCGGTAAATTCAATACCCACGCCCAGCCCCACAAGAAGATACCGAACTCCCGCCTTCGCCTGAATGACGGGCAGGTGCTTGGCAGGCCGGAAGCGCAGCGAAATTTCAGTCCCGGGTTCGAGTCCCTCCACTTGGGCGAGAAAAAGCCCTCCACCGCCCAGGGTGTTGGCGATGCAGCGGAAACTCTCTTCTCCTACCGTGTAATCCACCGCCATTCGAATGCTGAGCCGCGGATATCGCCTTACGTGCGCTTCGCCCATCAACCTGCCTGTGATTCTAGTGATGTCATCTAACTGGCCATCATTTTAGCATCAATTTCAGTGATTAACATGGCACAGCCGAACGCATAGCCGAGCGCTCATGGAGCAGGGCATTTGCCTGCGCAGGTTCTTCGAACCCGGATTTCTTGCGGCTTTTTGCGCCGAATGAATCGGTCACGGCTGGGCGGGCGGCCAAGCGTGTAGGGTGAGCACCCAGGCGGGGGGAGGCTTCCCGGGAAAATCACCCTTTTGGCCGTTGATTTTTTTTGCCAAAGCGAATGGTTCATGGTAACCTTTTTATGTACATAAGAAGAGATGAGAAGCGAGGAGAGAGGCGGATGCCGTTGGCCCGTGAGTCCAAATCCAGCACGATAGAACAATTTCGAGTCCATCCCAAGGATACGGGCTCATCCGAAGTTCAAATTGCGCTGCTCAGCGAGCGGATTACATACCTGAACGAACACTTCCGTATTCATCGCAAGGACCATGCTTCGCGGCGGGGGCTGCTGAACATGGTGGGCAGGCGCAAGCGGCTGTTGGAGTATCTAAGACGGCGTGACCCTGAGGCCTACAAGCAGGTCATCGAAAGGTTGGGCATCCGCAAGTAGCCCGGTGCAGAACCAGAAAGTTTTAAGATTTCCGACTCGACAAGGTTTATTGTCCAAGCGATCCCCGGGTTTTCCGGTGGGGATCGCTTTCGTTTTTTGGGCGCCTTCATACCGGGCTGGGGGCTCCCATCCGTTCAACATCCACCTCGATTCGCAGCTCCCTGAATAACCTGCATGCCGGACGGCGGGGTGTGGTCTGTCACCTCGGCCGGGCAACGAGCATGCCATGACCCGCTATGTGGCCCCGTGTGGTGCTCGGCGTGGATTGTTGGGAGGATTTAAATGGAACAAGTTAGTATTACCCTGGGTTCAAATACCCTTTCGATTGAATGTGGCAGAGTGGCGAAGCAAGCCAATGGCTCCGCTTACGTGCGTTACGGTGACACCGTGGTCCTGGCCACGGCGTGTTCAACCAACCCGCGGGAAGGGATAGATTTCTTTCCCCTCACGGTGGATTATCGTGAATACACCTATGCCGCGGGGAGAATTCCCGGTGGCTTTTTCAAGCGTGAAGGGCGGCCGACCGAAAAAGAGATTCTCACCAGCCGCCTGATCGATCGCCCGATCCGGCCTCTCTTCCCGGAAGGTTTCAAGGACGAAACGCAAGTCATTGCCTTGGTGCTTTCTGCTGACACCGACAACAACCCGGACGTCATCGGGTTGGTGGCGGGCACGGCGGCGCTCTACCTTTCCGACATCCCATTCTCCGCGCCCGTGGGCGCCGTGCGGGTGGGACTGGTGGACGGGCGCCTGACCACGAATCCCACCTACAGCGAGATCAAGAGCAGTTTGCTGAATCTGGTGGTGGCCGGCACGGAGGATGCCATCGTGATGGTCGAGGCGGGCGCCAAGGAAGTATCCGAAGCGGCCATTATTGATGCGATTCAATATGCCCACGGCGAAATCCGCAAGATTGTGGCGGCACAGAAAGAACTTTTCACAAAGCTGGGCCTGAAAAAGCGCGAGTTCACGGCGCCCGCGCGCGATGAAGTGCTGTACGCGGAGGTTCGCGGCAAAATCGAGGAAGCACTCCACGAGGCGATGGATACTTCCAAGTACATCAAGCTCGAAAGCCACCGCAAAATTGCCGAGCTGCGAAAAGCGGTGGTGGAAAGCTACCCCGCGGACGATGAGTCAAAGCGCAATCTGGCGGCGCACTATGTTGACGAGCTGGAAGAGCGCTTGTTCCGCGATGACGTCGTTTTGAAGCGCCAGCGGCCTGACCGGCGCGCCTTCGATCAGGTGCGCGAGATCTCTTGCGAAGTGGGAATCCTGCCGCGCACGCACGGCTCGGCGCTGTTTACACGCGGTGAAACGCAGGCGCTGGTTACGGCGACGCTGGGAACCGGCGAGGATCAGCAGCGTCTCGATGTGCTGGAGGGAGAAGCTTTCAAACGCTTCATGCTCCATTACAACTTTCCTCCCTTCAGCGTGGGAGAGGTTGGATTTCTGCGCGGTCCCGGACGGCGCGAGATCGGGCACGGGGCTTTGGCCGAGCGCGCGCTGCTCAGCATGCTTCCGGAAGAGAAGGATTTCCCTTACACGGTTCGCGTGGTGTCCGACATCCTGGAATCGAACGGTTCATCTTCCATGGCCACGGTGTGCGGCGGGACGCTGGCCTTGATGGATGCGGGCGTTCCGGTGAAGTCGCCGGTGGCGGGGATCGCCATGGGCCTGGTGAAGGAAGGTGAGAAGTACGCCATCCTGACGGATATCGCGGGCGCCGAAGATCACTACGGCGACATGGATTTTAAAGTCGCCGGAACCAAGGACGGCATCACGGCGCTACAGATGGATATTAAGACTACGGGCATTACTTCCCAGATTATGTCGGAAGCCTTGACACAGGCCCAGGCTGCGCGCTTGCACGTGCTGGGCAAAATGCTGGAGACACTGGCCGCGCCGCGCGCCAGCATCTCCACCTATGCGCCGCACATCTACGCGATGAAGATCAATCCCTCTAGGATTGGTGAACTCATCGGGCCGGGCGGCAAGGTCATTCGCGGCATCATCGAGAAGACGGGCGTGAAGATTGACGTCGAAGACGATGGCAGTGTGAACGTGGCCGCTATCGACGAGCCTTCGGCCTCCAAGGCCTTGAAGATGATCCGTGACCTTCTGGCGGAAGCCGAGATCGGGAAAACCTACCTCGGCAAAGTGGTGCGGCTGGCGGATTTCGGGGCGTTCGTGGAAATTTTCCCCGGCACGGACGGTTTGCTGCACATCAGCGAAGTGGCTGAGCATCGGATTAAAGATATCCGTGACGAGTTGAAGTTGGGGGACCAGCTCTTGGTAAAGGTTATATCCGTTGAAGGCAACAAGGTGCGCCTGAGCCGCAAAGCTGTATTACGCGACCAGCGCGCCAAGAGCGGCGCCAAACCGGAGCACCCGGAGCATGGGGAGCACGCGGACCACTCGCAGCATCCTGATCGTCATCCCTCCCACGAAAAGCACTAGGGCGGGGATGGTTGTAAGAAGGTCGAGCCCCTTTCGCTCAGCGGCGGTTTCGGGATACGGGGTGGGCGCGTCTGTTCAAGGACGGAGTTGTTGGCGTGGCAAAACCCTTTGCGATTCGGCGAGGGGTTCTGATAGAATCCGCCCGCAGAGGGTGGAGTGCTCTCGCACCGGAAGTCAGCATCAGCATGTAATCGGCCATTTGCCCGCTCGAGGCGTGCTCCTGCACGCTGGCTGGTAGAATATGCTTTGACCTTCAGGAGGTAGATCCATGGGGTACCTCGATAAACTCGACCTCGACAAGAAGCTGGAATCGAAGGGGGAATACGAAGAGCTGTTGACGGAGTATCAGTTCAAGCTGTTGAAGTTGCAGCGCAAAATTATCGAGAAGGGAATTGCTGTCGCCTTGGCCTATGAAGGTTGCGACGCGGCGGGCAAGGGGGGAAACATCAAGCGCGTCACGGAATCCCTCGACCCCCGCGGATACGAGGTGCATCCGATCGGCCCGCCGAGCCCGGGGGACAAAGCCCATCATTGGTTGCGCCGCTTCTGGGTGCGGATTCCCCCCCGTGGGCGCATAGCCATATTCGACCGCACTTGGTACGGGCGTGTACTGGTGGAGCGGGTGGAGAAATTTGCCAAGAAAGAAGAATGGCAGCGCGCCTACCGTGAGATCAACGAATTCGAGAAAACGCTGACCGACGACGGGCTGGTGTTGGTCAAGTTCTGGATTCACATTTCCAAGAAAGAGCAGCTCGACCGTTTCAAGAAGCGCGAGAAAGATCCCTGGAAGAACTGGAAGCTGACGGAAGAGGATTGGCGCAACCGCGAAAAGTGGGATGCTTACATCGAAGCCCTGGAAGAGATGTTCGAGAAGACGGACACGGAATTCGCTCCCTGGACCATCATCGAGGGAAACTGGAAATGGTGGGCTCGTATCAAAGCCCTGAAGACGGTGGTCAATAGCATCGAAGCGCACATCTGATGCCGGTGATCTGCGCGGCACAGACCGGCCGGTGACCTGCGGGCGTGAGGGGGTGTAAGTCGCCTGCCCGGACCGCGCACAACGGGCGGGTTAATTTTCGATTCGGGCGGGAGATCTTCCACTCCGGATGCCCGAGTCGAAGCTGTGTTTCTTACCCCCAGGCTGAAAACCCGTTCGGCCCCTTTTGATCCCCCATCAAGGCGCCGCCGTGAACTCCCGAGCGTTGGCGGTTGGGGGGAAAAACTGCCCGCTTCACTTGGTTCGGGAAAGAAGGCGTTGATTTCTTCCCCCAGTGAGATCAAGCGGAGTTTCCCCGGCGTCGCTCTTGACACGGCTTCGCCCCTTTCGTAGCATTCGAAGTGGGTTGCCACATTGAATCTTGGCGAGAAGTCTCCCACCATCATCGAGGTGCGTCGAATTCCGCGCGGGGCGCAAGGGTGGGGGATTCGGGCGGGTGGCAACGGCGAGGTGAGATTGTGAGAATTGCGCTGCGTTTCAAAGATGATGTGGCAATCTTGAGCCTGAGCGGGAGATTCCTGGCGGGCAGCGACGGACCCTATCTGCGGCAGAAGGTTAAGGACTTGATGGATGCCGGAGCCCGCAAGCTGATGATACATTTCGCCGACGTGCCTTACATCGACTCCACGGGTCTGGGGTTCCTGGCGGGAGCCCGAGTGACCGTGCAGAACGCTGGCGCGCGGATCGTCCTGGCCAGTTTGAACCGGCACGTACTCAAGATTCTGGAAGACGTAAACCTGACGCAATTCTTTGTGATCGCCGACAGCGAGGCCGAGGCTCTAGCTCTGCTGAATCAGCCGGACCCGCCGGGAGGAGCAGAACCTGGGGCTGGGAAGCAGGAAGGGAAGGCTAAGAAGCGCTCTGATCCCGCAACGTAAGCGCGACTTCTTTTCAATCGTGAGTCCATGGACATCTTAGGGCGACGCCGCACTGAACGTATCCTGGCGCCTGTTCGGATTCGGGTGATCGGTAACGACGTTTCGGGTGTCTCTTTCGCGGAAGAGACCGTGACCGTGAGCTTCAATCAACAGGGGGCGCGCATCAGCCTGACCCACTCCTTAATGCCTGACGATATTGTGCTGGTCAAGAACCTCGAGAATGGGGTCGAGGAAGAGGTCCGCGTGGTTGGGGCCTTCCAACAAGTCTTTGGAAGCCGGCGCGAGTGGGGTGTGGAAGCGGTCAACAAGGAGAGCGGCATCTGGGGGATAAAATTTGTTGCTGGCGATGAAAGCGCCCAACCCAAGGTGTTGGTGGAATGCGCGGCTTGCAAGACGGCCGCGCAGATCACCCTTTCGAGCATTGAGTACGAGGTTCTGCTGGTCACCGGCCTCATCTCGCGCCATTGCGACCGCTGCAACGAAACCACCCGTTGGAAGCCCAGCGACCAGGTTGTGACCCCGGAGATTCTCGGTCGATCCATGAAAGCTGCTTCCCAGGGACCGCGCGAGGCCCGCCGGTCGCACCGCTTGAGGCTCACCATGCAACTGCGCGTGCGCAACTCCTGGGGCGTCGTGGAAATTGCACAAACGCGCGATGTTTCCAAGTCGGGCCTCTGCTTTGTCAGCACCCAGCGCTTCTCACCCGGCGACGAAATCTATATCACCCTGCCGTTTGCGCAGGGTCAGGCCCCGATAGAAACGAAGTCCAAAATAGTGTGGACGGCGGAAGGCACCGCCGGCCGGTTTTACGGAGTCGAGTACCCGGGCTGACGGCGACGATTGCCCGTGGGGGATAATCCATGACTGCATTTTGGCCGCATCGATTCGGGATCGGTTTGCGCCGGATGGCTTTCCTTGCCGCCTGTGTAGCTTTGGCTTGCGTGGCCTTAGCGCGGGCGGCGCGAGCGCAGCATTCTTTGCCGGACACGCAAAGCGATTACATTCACCACCTCGAGGACCCCAAGCGCGCCGAATGGCAGAAGCCCCAGGAAGTGGTTGCCAAACTCGGCCTGAAACCCGGCGACTCGGTGGCGGATCTCGGCGCGGGCTCGGGATACTTCACCATGCTGCTTGCCCAGGCGGTTGGGCCCCAGGGCAAAGTCTACGCCGTCGATATTGATCCGGAAATGCTTGACTACATCCGGCAGCGCGCCCAAGCTGACGACGTAAAGAACATTCAACTTGTGCAGGCGCTGCCTCATGATCCTAAACTGCCGCCCGCTTCGGTGGATATGATCTTCATTTGCGCCACCCTGCACCACGTTTCCGAGCGCCCCACCTATTTCCCGCTGCTCGCGAAAGCCTTGCGGCCTGGCGGGCGGCTGGTGAACGTCGATTTCTACAAAAAGCCTCTGCCTCTGGGTCCACCGCTTGAAATGAAGATCGATAAACAAGAAATGATCGAGGAAGCGAAAGCTGCGGGCTTCCATGTGGTGCAGGATTTTGATTTCCTGCCGTATGAGTACTTCTTGATTTTCCAGCGGTAAGGCTGCTCAGGCGACTCCCGGCCGGCGGGCAGCGGTTTTGGGGCGATCACGGCGTCGCTTGCTGACGCGCTGCTTTGGAAGAATGAGCTGATTCGACCGGCCCACCCGGACCGTTCTGCTCCAACACCTTGGTGGCAGATTCCAAGCGCTATTTTCCGGTTGTTCCCCCCTCACGCAGTTCCTTCGCTGCGACCTCCGGTGGGGGTAGCGAATTAAAGTAGACTTCCTTAAAGGAGTAGGAGCGGGACTTCCCTGGAATGAGGGGCAGGATTTCAATGTGCCAGTGGTAGTCCTCAGCGAGGGTTCGCCAAATGCCTGCACGGTGAGGTTTAGCGCTGACGTTGGGCGAAGTATGAAGGACCAGGTGAGATGCCTTGGACACCATCGATAAGCGGCGTAAGGTGGATTTCAACAAACGCGCAAGCTGCAACTCTTTTTCCGACGAGGTCACATCCTCCTCGAATGCGGCATGGTGATAAATCGGCAAGACCCAGGTTTCATAGGGGACACGGGAGGCAAACGGGCAGAAAGCCAGGAAAAGTTCATTCCACTCCACGGCTCTCACCTGTTGGTCCATCTCCTGTTTTACGATGTCGCAGAAAAGACAGCGCTCTTTGTTATCGTAATGCGTCAGTGCCGCGCGCAACTCGTAGGCGCTGCGCCGCGGAATGAAAGGCGTGGCAGTAATCTCCGAGTGCGGATGGTCCAGCTCTTGTCCGGCCTCGGCCCCGACATTCCGGTAGAGGGTGACATAACGGAATCGGAGGTCCTTCTTCAAATCCGCGATTCTCGCCACGTAGGCGCGCAGGGCCTGGGTAACCTGATCGTCGCTGAGATCTGTAAATTGCATCGTATGGTCGGGGTGTTCGATCACCACCTCGTGAGCACCCAGGTTGCGCATTTTGTCGTAAAGACCCTCCGCCAGCCGCGCCGGATCTCCTTCAATCTGGTAAATGGGATTCCGGTGCGGAATGACGCGAACTTGCCAGTTCGCGGGGGGAAGCGGATACACATAAACATTCGGCGGGCACAGCGCCTCATGGCCGGGACAAAGAGGACAGATTCCGCTTTGGGCCCAACTATGTTCGGTCATCTGTTGTATCACCCAGCTCTGCGTAATCGGGTCTCTTCTTAATTGCATAGAACCCTCGTCTCGGACAGGATTTCCCATTGCCCTATTCCCGGGACTTGGCGCGCCAGAGCGCCGGGAGGAATCAAGGAGCTTCGGATCGAAAAGTCTCTCGTTCATAACTCCCCTTCGACGGCATGCTCAGCCTGCTTTAGCTTCGGATATCATAAGGTTTTCAAGGCCTTTTGAGTGAAAAAGACCTACCCAAATTTTCCGGCCTGGAATTATACGCCAGTTGCTGGAGAAATGTGGCCATCAAGTGGCTGTGTATTCTTCCGACTTGTTCGAAGGGCGAGCGTCCCTCATCCTGCTTCGCAGCGGGGAACAACGCTCTCGGGGCCGAGGGGACTTGGGGAGGGGGCCGCGGGAATCCAGGTTGGCTCCGCCTTCGGCGCCACTTTATCCGAGTTCCGCATCCGAGCCCTGGCGCGTTCGGAGACGAGCCAGAAAGCACCCAGGGCAGCGGGCAGCAGCACCGCGAATAGAAACCATAACAGCGAAGCGTCCACGGCGGCGCCGGAGGGCACGGCGTACGGTGACAGCAGCAGAGCGGCGGCGCCTTCGCGCACGCCGACCCCGCTGAAGGAGACCGGCAGGTCTCCTGCCAGCACGATATAAGGGTAGGTGGCGAGGGCGGTGGTGAATCCTGCCGGCGAGAAAGCGCGCAGGAGGAAGAAGAATGATGCTAATTCCACCCACATGGCGCCCACCGCCAGGAGGGCGAAACGCGGCGTCTTGACCATGGGCATTCCTGCTGCCGCCTCCATAAAATGCCCGCGGAAATGCCGTGACCTTCGCGCCAGCTTGGAAAGGTGGGAAACCAACGCGGGGAACCCCATTACCACGGGGAGGAAGGCCAGCCATACCGCCACTCCGAAGACGGCGGCGGGGCGGGACGCCAGGAAAAACAGGCTGGCGACCATCGACGTGAGCAACGCCCAAAAATCCAAAAGCCGGTCGAACACCGTGAGGAGCGCCACTTGGGCGCGTTCATTCTCACGAACGAATACGCAGCGCCCCAGCTCTCCCAACCGCCCGGGGGTGATCAGCCCCAGCGCAAAGCCTCCGAAAAGCGTGCGCAATGATCGGCGAGCGTGGCTTTCGCCTGCGGCGGCCATCAAACAGTGCCACTTGTAGGCGCGCAGGAATAGCAATACCAGAAAACCAAAGAGGGCCAGTAACAAGCTGCCCATCTCCAGATTGCGAAATGCCGCCCGCAAGCCCGCGAAAGGGACGCGCCAAACAATCACCAGGATGACCCCAAGAGAGAGAAACATCTGCTTCCAGGGAATTGAGCGCACGACCGTTTGCCTCCTCCCCAAGGGGGTGCACGGCATTCACCAAACTCTTGATATCGGCGAAAGGAGCGAGGAACTTGAATCAGCTTTCGCCCATCTTGCTGATTCGAAGGTGGATGGTCGCTAGAGGTCAAGAGTTATCGCGACCTCCGGAAGGGGCGTTGAGCGTCATGCGGTCGATGCCATTGGCAGCATCCCCCGACAGTAAGGTGTCAGCCAAAGACGACAGCGGGATGGGCGGGGGAAGGGAAGAAGGGCCGCAGCACGGGAGGGGGATAACTCTACTGGCAGGCCGGGATTGACAAACCGCTTTAGAGACTGCATAAAGGCTTTATGAAAACTCTCACTATCACGGAGGCAAAAAAGAATCTGAGCCGTTGGCTTGACGCTGCCGCCCGCGGAGAGGACATCGGGATTATCCGCGGGGCCGAAATCATTGCTCTGCCCAGGGCCGAAATCCACCGTTTACGCGCAAGGCGATTAGGCGGCGACGCCTGAGCAGATTGCGGCGTTGCGGCCGCCACCGATAAGCGTTATCACCGGCTCCAGCGGCCAGAGAAATTGGTGACCGTCTCGACAGAGCAACTGAGGACCCTGATGGAGTAAGCTTCTCCATATTCTTATAGGGAGCTCAAAGCGATGGAAATTCGTTCAGAATCAGGCAAGAGGTTTAGCGGACACACGGCTCTGGTGACGGGAGCGTCGCGCGGACTGGGCAAGGAAATTGCCCGTCGTTTGGCGGGAGAGGGTGCGGTCGTGGGCGTCAATTACCTGACTCGCGTTGCTGAGGCGGAATCATTGGTGAGCGAGATTCGCACCGCAGGCGGAGGGGCTATCGCCGTGCAAGCCGATGTGGGAGAACCAGACCAGATTGCGCGCATGATGGAAGTACTCGGCAAGGAATTAGGTCCCATATCCCTATTGGTCAATAATGCCGGCGTGGTCTTCCGTGGCACGTTGGAGACTTTCGATCAGGCCGGCATGGACCGCATGCGGCGGACGAATGTCGACGGGATTGTTCACATGACACGGGCCGTGATGGGGGGAATGAAGGAGCGCAAATTTGGGCGCATCGTCAACCTGTCCTCCATTGCGGGGCATGGCACCGCGCTGCCGGGGAACGCGTTCTACGCGGCAACCAAAGCGGCGGTTTCACTTCTGACTCGCCGATTCGCCATGGAACTCGGCCGCCACGGCATTACGATCAATGCTGTGGCCCCCGGATTCATTCTTACCGACATGGTGAAGGTAGGTCGAACGGAGGAAGAATACCAGGACATTGTGCGCAGGATCAGCGAACGGTCCATGGTCGGCCATGCCGGAAACCCCCGTGATGTCGCCAACGCCGTAGCCTTCCTGCTGGCGCCGGAATCAGGGTTTATCACTGGCCAGATTATCACTGTGGATGGCGGTCGCATGGATTACATCGGGCACCCGTAACTTGTGGGGGATCTCAGCGAACCTTTGGTTCGGCTAACTCTTCCGGAAGGCGAGCTCCGAACCTTTAGCGAACACGCCGATCTTGTCGCCGGCGCGCACTTGGCCGGTGGCCATCAGGCGATAGAGCGGATCCTGGAACTCGCACGCCAGGGTGTGTTGGAGGTGAGCGGCTCCGTACTCCGTATCGCATCCGTGATGGAGAATCAGCGATTTGGCGCTGGAAGTGAATTCCACCTGAAAAGGCATGGCCGGGTGCTCCAGGAAAACCTGGCAAGCCTTGTCGAGTTCGAGGTCCAGGATTTTTTTCAGGTCGGCGGGCCGCAGCGGGTTGTAGACAATCGTTTCTTCGATACGGCGCAGAAACTCGGGAGGGAAGTGGCGCTTGAGCGCGCGCAAAGACACGCTGCGGAAGTGCCGCGCCTTGGCTTCTTCCTCCGCCAACTGCGGGATGAAGCCCGAGGGCGTGGTGGCGCGCAGGCTTTCCTTGGAGCCGATGTTGCTTGTAAAGAAGAAGAGGCAAGAGGAAAAGTCCACGTGCCGGTTGCGCCCATCGTTCATCTCGGCGCGGTCCAAAACGCCAAGGAGCAGGGAATAGAGAGAGTGGTGGGCTTTTTCTATTTCGTCGAAAAGAATCAAGCTATAGGGGAACTCGGGCGTACGGTTACGCTCAATGTTTTCGCGGGTGAAGACGGGCTCCGTGTCGGCGTGGCCGATGTAACCAGGCGGCGCGCCCACCAGCCGGGCGATTTCGTGCTGCTGCTGGTATTCGGCGCAATGGATCTTGAGCAAGGCGCTGGGGCTGCCCACCAAGACTTCCGCCAGCGCCTCCACGGAATGCGTTTTCCCGCAGCCAGGGGGCCCGAGCAGGAGCACGGAACCCATGGGCCGGCGCGGCTGCCGGGCCTGCACTTCGATGCGCTGAAGAAGGCGGAGGATCGCATTGGCGGCTTGGGGTTGGCCTACTACCCGCGCGGTCCAACGCCGCGCGACGTGTTCGAGCCAGGAACTTCTCGCGCTGGGCCGCAGGGTGACCCATCCTTTGGGTTCGAACTGGACACCTTGACTGCTCAGCATCGCTCTCCTCGCATACTTCACTCCCAGTCCGCTTCCCACCGGCCACTCTGCCGACGGTCTGGGCCTCACCCCTTATCTTCGGCAATTTGGGCAGCGGACATGAGGGTTGTCGGCAGCGGGGGAGCCCACTATATGCGCCGATGGGTCGACCGCCAAGCCGCGAGCCTTTATTACCAACGGCACGCTGAAACTGCCGGGGCGCACGGCGGAGGAAGAGATGGCACGCCTTGTCTGCCCGGCGCCCCCGCCCGGCGCCAAGCGGGCAGCAGGGACGGCAAGGACGAATTGCCACTTGACAGCGGAGCACGTTATGGAATAATTCTCACCCTATGAAAGCATTCAGGGATCCCCCCAACCCGGCCACCTCCTATACCGTAAAGTCGCTGGTCAAGGCGCTGACCATCTTGGTGGTGTTGGCGGACGAGGAGCCGCCTTACACGCTCACCCAGCTTAGCCGGCGGCTGCACCTGCACGTCAGCACAGTGCATCGATTATTGGTCAACCTGGTCCGGCACGGATTTGTGGAAGAGGATGCGGTTTCAGGAGGCTACCAGCTCAGTTACCGCGTCCTACGCATGGGCTTGCGGGTACTTGACCGTCTGGATTTTCGGCGCGCGGCGCATGGGTTGTTGCGCGATCTTAATCTGCGGACCAAGGAAACCGTCCACTTGGCCATCTTGCAGGAAATGCGGGCGATCTCCATCGAAAAGTTCGATAGCCCCCAGCCGGTGGGTTTAGACGCCCGCTTGGGCGGGGTGATGCCCCTCCACTGTACGGGAGTAGGGAAGACTTTGCTGGCTTATCAAAGCGAGGAGATGATTAATAACCTTGCTCAGTCAGCCGGCTTCACGCGCATGACCGCGCACACCCTGACGGGCTTGCCGCAATTGCGTAAGGAGTTGGAACGGATTCGCGAGCAGGGTTACGCGCTCGACCAGGAAGAGGCGGTGGAAGGATTGCGTTGTGTGGCAGGGCCGGTGTTCAACCACACGGGGCAAATTGTGGCGGCCTTCAGCGTGGCGGGGCCGGCCACGCGCTTGACGCCGGCGCGCGTCCCCGAAATCGCCCAACTGGTGCGGGAGACCAGCCAGCAGATTTCCTACCGGCTCGGCTATCGCGGCGAACGGCGGCCTCTGGCCGGACCCCTGGACGGGAACCTGCCCGCGGAGCAAGGGGTGCAGCGCGGGCGGACCAGCAACGCCCGGTAACCTGGGAAGGGAGGGCCTGGGGGTGGAATAAGGAGAGCAGCAAGCAACAGAGCCGGATGGGTCCTAATTGGAGGCTACGGTGGCGGGGGCTTCTGATTTGGGTGCGAAGTAGCCGGGCTTGGTGCGCACCACCAGCTTGTTCTTGGTATGAGGCTGGAAAGCATCCACGTGGATGTTGCGGAAAGTTCCATCCTTCTTGAGATTGCTGGGGCGATAGACGAGGGTGTATTGGTTGCGGATGTCACGGGCAATCTGGCGGCAAGTGCTCTCGACCTCGTCGAGTGATTTGGGGAAGTAGGGTTCTCCCCCGGTCGCCTCGGCAAGTTCCCTTAGGACTTTGGCGGCGCGATGAGCTTCGCCGCCGCGGATTTTGAAGAGGCTGCTGGTTTCGTCCGACCCCAGCAAGCCGATGGTATAAATGACCGCCGGGGATTTCTGCGCCTTGTCCATCAGTTCTTCCATGGTATAGCGGCTGGCATTGTCCTCGCCATCGGTAATCACCAACAGAACCTTCTTATCGCGATTGCCCAGCTTGAGGTGATCCAGCGAAGCAACAACGGCGTCGCGCAGCGCCGTGCCGCCGCGGGAGTCAATCTTATCGAGTGCGGACTTCAGATCCTCAATCGTATTCGCGAAATCTCCGGGGGTATCGAGGTAATACACGTCGTTAAAATTCACCACAAAGACCTGATCCTGGGGGTTGGAAGTCTTGGCGAAAATGAGCGCCGCGGCGTTCACGGCCTGGCGTTTGGGTTGCATGCTGCCGCTGTCGTCGATCACGATGCCCATGGTAACGGGGACATCCGCATGCGAGAAGTGGATGAGGGTCTGGGGCGCACCGTCCTCAAAGACATGGAAGTCGTCCTGATTGAGATCATTCACGATGTTCCCCTTCTTGTCGACCACCGTGGCATGCAGGACAACTTCGTTGACGTTTACGGTGATGGTATATTCCTTGCCCCTTTTATCGGCGGGAGGCGCGTGAGGGGGTGAAGGCTGAGTGGATTGCCCGCCCAGGGCGAGAGGAAGACACAGGAGGAGGGCAAGGAAGCCACTCCGGGCAAGCAGGTTTCGGCCGTGCCAATCATTGAGTCGGTGCATAGTAGCCCGTTCGAGAGTAAACCTGAAGAGGCGGCAACCCTTTGGGGGGATTCAGCTTGACCCGGATGCGCCGCCAGCGGCCGTCGCGAATCAGATTCGAAGGCTTATAGCCCAGCACGTATTGGTTGCGCAGCTCGATCGAGATTTTCTCCGCGATATCCGGCAATTCATTGGTATTTTCGACGCTGAACAGCCGACCGCCCGAAACTTCCGCAAGCTCCGCGAGCAAGCCGGGGCCGCCGGCTTCTTCCACAGTGCGCGCCCGCGAGGCGATGGGCTCGAAGATGCCCACCGCGTAAATCTGCACGTCGGATTCCTTCACCGCGCGCTTGATGTCGGCTTCCGTGTAGCGGCTGTGGTTGTCACCCCCATCGGAGATCACCAGGAGCGCGCGGCGATTGGTGGTAGCCTTCTTCATTTCACTCAAACCCAGATAAATCGCATCGAGAAGCGCCGTCCTCCCACCGGATTTGACCGTCAACAGCCGGTCCTGCAAGTTCTCGTATTTGGCGGTGAATCCCGAAATCAGATCCGGCCGGTCGGAAAAACTAACGAGCATAAACTCATCCTGGGGGTTGGATGTTTTGAAGAACTGAAGGGCTGCTTCCTTGGACTTCTGAATTTTATCGCCCATCGAACCGCTGCAATCGAAGATCAATCCCACGGAGATAGGAGCATCCTCGGTGGAAAAGGCAACAATTTTCTGCTCAACCTTTTCATCATAGACCTGGAAGTTATCCTGATCGAGGCCGGTCACGATCCGATCGAAGGGATCGGTGACGGTCACGTTGACGACCACCATGTTCACATCGACCAGCAGGGGAGTAACATGGACGGGAGGCGTGCGCACGGTGACATGCGCGCCCGCTTGGCCATCGGGAGGTGTGCTACTGGACTTTTGGTCATCCGCACCACACCACACCCCTCTTGCCACAAAAACCGCCAGAGCCATCGCTGCTAACCCCAGCAGGGGAGCGCGGCGCAGTGAAAGAGCTGTCATCTCAGCAGCCCTCTGGGAAAGGACCCGAGCCGCTACCGGCCTAATTCCGGGGGCAGCTCCTCATTCCAGTTTTTCTCCTAGAAGATTCTAACACACTTCCTCGGTGGTTGTTGTGCCGTGCAAACAGCGGAAGGCGATTTGTGATTGACGGGCGGAGTGAACTGACGGATAATTGTCTGTACCGATTCCTTCCGTCCGATCGTCGACTTCGGTACAGGTGCACATTCGAACAGGCTGCGCTGGCCATGCGTGGCGCAGGCCGTACACCATGTCGAGTTACCGGATCGTCAATCCGAGCGCACAATTTGGGGAGGCGTATGGGTGCCAAATACATCTTTGTCACCGGCGGAGTAGTCAGCTCATTGGGTAAGGGGTTGGCCTCGGCGTCGATGGGCGCCTTGCTGGAGGCCCGTGGGCTCAAGGTTTCGCTTCTGAAGTTTGATCCCTACCTGAACGTCGATCCCGGCACCATGAGCCCGTTCCAGCACGGCGAGGTTTTCGTTACCGACGACGGGGCCGAAACCGACCTCGATCTGGGCCACTACGAGCGCTTTACCCGTGTCCGCATGCTCCGCGACAACAACTGCACCGCGGGCCGCATCTACGAAACCATCATCAGCAAAGAGCGGCGCGGCGACTACCTGGGCAAGACCGTGCAGGTCATTCCCCACGTCACCGACGAAATCAAGGCGGCCATCCGCAAGGTGGCCACCGACGTGGATGTGGTGATCGTGGAAGTGGGCGGCACGGTGGGCGACATCGAATCGCTGCCCTTTCTCGAGGCGATTCGCCAAATGCGCCTGGAAAAGGGGCGCGACAACGTGGTGTTCGTCCACCTGACGCTGATTCCTTTCATTGGAGTCTCCGGCGAACTCAAGACCAAGCCCACGCAGCATTCCGTCAAGGAGTTGCGCGAAATCGGTATCCAGCCCGATATCCTGCTGTGCCGCACGGACCACTTCCTTTCGCCGGAGATCAAGGAAAAGATCGCGCTGTTCTGTAGCGTTCCGGAAGAAGCCGTCATCACCGCCAAAGATGTAGACAATATCTACGAAGTTCCGCTGGTGCTGGCCCACGAGGGGCTCGACACGCAAATTCAGCGCTGTTTGAAACTGGAAACGCGCGAGCGCAACATGCAGCCCTGGATCGACCTCGTGGAAAAAATCCGCCATCCGCTGGATGAGGTCAATATCGGAATCGTAGGCAAATATGTGGGCTACCAAGATTCTTACAAGAGTCTTCATGAAGCCCTTTTCCATGGCGGTCTGGCGCGGCGGGTGAAAGTGAACATCTCCTGGGTGGAGGCGGAAGGGTTGGAAGGCGAGGCGTGCGAAGAGCAGTTGCGCGACTTGGATGGCATCCTCGTGCCGGGAGGTTTTGGCAAGCGCGGAATCCTGGGAATGCTGAAGGGGATCGAATATGCGCGCACCCGCAAAGTGCCTTATTTTGGGATTTGCCTGGGCATGCAATGCGCGGTCATCGAATACGCCCGCAATGTGTGCGGCCTCAAGGGTGCGGACAGCTCGGAGTTTGACCCCTCCACGCCCCATCGCGTGATTTACAAACTGCGGGAATTGCGGGGCATTGACGAGCTGGGAGGAACGATGCGCCTGGGCGCGTGGACCGCCCGCTTGAAGCCCGGTTCCTTCGCCGAGCGCGCTTACGGCAGTTTGGAAATTTCCGAGCGCCACCGCCACCGCTATGAGTTTAACCGTGAGTACGAAGAAACCCTGGTGGCCAACGGATTGCAATTGACCGGCCTGACCCCCGATGGCACCTACGTGGAGATCGTGGAAATTCGCGACCATCCCTGGTTCCTGGGCTGCCAGTTCCATCCTGAATTCAAGTCCCGGCCTCTCGAGCCGCACCCGCTCTTCACGGCGTTCATCAGCGCCGCTTACGCGTATCGCCTGGAGCGGTTGAATGCGCGGAGCGAGAACGTCCAGGCGGAACCGCAATCCATGCTCGCCTCCACATCAGCGCGGGAAGAGGGGATGGCCGCAAAGGAAGCCGGCGGCGCGAGTTCCTGAGCATCGATCGTTGACCACCGGAAATTCGTGGTGCTTTGTAGGGGCTGGGCTTGCCCTGCCCGAGGGCACGCCATGGCGTGCCTCCACAAAACGACAAAATGTTCCCAATAAATTTCTGAAAATCTTCGATTGACAAGCCATTATTCAGGGGAGCACAATTCCGCTAATTAGCCCCGTTCTTTACCGAGGCCAAGAGGGAGGGCGCCAATGCAGAGAAGCGTCCACTCCTGTTTGGCGCGCATTCAGATGCGCTGAGGGGTGGTTGGCCCGCGAATGGACCGGCTGGAAGCCGCGTAACAATAACCGCGAAAGAACTTTCGCAGATAGACCTCCAACGATCCCACGGACACTGAGCAACACCGAGGCAGGAAGAAACGATCGAGTGCGTATTAGAGTGCCCTCCCACATAAGTTGCAGGTAGTCGCTGTTAGTTCACGATGATGTCTTGTGCAGGGAAGAAGAGCGCGCCAAGCCGCTGGTGTACGCGTGTAAAGCACGCGAATGGCGGAATTACGCCCAAGCCTACGGTCAAGCCCGAAGGGACTTGCCAAGAGGGCACCAAGATGAACGGACCTGCCTCTTCTCTATCTTCCAGTTATTTCCATGGTTCCAGTTGGTGGCAAAGGGTCGCCCAAGCAAGAGGTAATGGGGAAAAACCCAAAGAAAGCTGGGGTAGCATTCAATGAAAAGAATCCTTACGGTTTTGCTCATGCTCATGATGGGAAGCCTTCCCGCGTGGGCGGCGCTGGGTGACGATTTATCGTCGGTGAAGGCCGATGCACAAGCTCTGGGTGGCCGGTATAGCATCGTGGCCAATACGGGCTACAACGTGCACCAAATCACCCTGCCGGACGGCGGCGTCGTGAAGGAATTCGTCACGCCGGCGGGAACGGTCTTCGGAATTTCTTGGACGGCACATGGCATGCCCGACCTCCCGCAGTTGTTGGGATCCTACATGACCGACCTTCAACAGGGTGAGCGCACGCATATGGTGAGGCGCCGCGCGGTAACCATCCAGACGGATAACTTTGTGTTTACCAGTTTCGGGCACGCGGGATTCTTCCGGGGACGCGCGTATGTGCCGGGCTTGGTTCCGGCCAACCTCACGCCGGAGGTGGTGCAATGAGACCTAAAACTCTTTCTGTAGCTACCCTAGGCCTTCTCTTGGCTGGCCTGGTGGGATTGATGGTTTTGGCGGGTTGCGGGGGCGGCGGTGGATCTTCAACCACTCCGCCGGCTAGCAGCATCACCTCGGTGAGCGCGAGCTGTCCGAGTACAGTGGCGGTGGGGAGCACGATCACATGTACAGCCACGGTAAGCGGAACGGGGAGTTACGCTAGCACGGTGACGTGGACGTCGTCGAACACCGCGGTGGCGACCATCAATTCGTCCACGGGGGTAGCGACCGGCGTCAGCGCGGGGACAGTGACCTTCACTGCCACCTCGACTCAGGACACGACCAAGTCGGGGACCTCGGGGACGGTCACGGTGGCGGCTAGCAGCATCACCTCGGTGAGCGCGAGCTGCCCGAGCACAGTGGCGGTGGGGAGCACGATCACATGTACGGCCACGGTAAGCGGAACGGGGAGTTACGCTAGCACGGTGACGTGGACGTC
>Ga0326728_10007171_pt1 | contig 29080 bp, 35 predicted proteins | sample MB3enrmetagenome_FD_207602 | JGI IMG/M metagenome (GOLD analysis project Ga0326728, IMG submission 207602) | Lab enriched peat soil microbial communities from McLean, Ithaca, NY, United States - MB31MN | ecosystem: Environmental > Terrestrial > Soil > Wetlands > Peat | place: USA: New York... | reverse complement strand
GTCTTGCCGATGACTTTTGTCACGGTTCGTTCAAATGGGTAGGTCATGGGGGTGGGAGCTACTCTGATGAAAGGCTTTCTTCTTCGAGAGCCTTCAAGTTGTAGATGAGGAGATTGCGCCCATCGATCTTCAGCATTCCTTCAGCCTGCAAGCGAGAGAGATTACGGGATACCAATTCGCGGACCGTGCCAATTTGTGCTGCCAACTCCTGGTTGGTGATGGGGAGAGCGATTTCCACACCCTCAGCGGTCCGCTTGGCGGAGTTCTGGGCGAGTCGGAAAAGATAGGAAGCAAGCCTGTGGCGAACAGTGGTGAATGACAGCTCTTCAATGATTCCCACCAAGCGCCGCAGGCGCGCGCCAACGACCCGCAAGACCTTGAGAGGAACCTGGGGATGAGCGAGGCAGAGCGCCTGAAAATCCTGCTTGCTCACAAAAAGCAGGGTGGCGTCGCCCGCCGCGGATGCCGACGCCGGGTAGGCACCTTCATCGAAGACGGGAAGTTCGGCGATGGAACTGCCTGGGCCATCAATGCTAAGCACTTGTTCGCGCCCGGTGGGAGAGCTCTTGTATATGCGGACGTTTCCGGACTCGACCACATAAAGTCCCGAGCAAGGTTCGCCTTCGCCAAATATCGTCTCGCCCGCGGAGTAATGGCGGGGAACAGTACGCTGGGTTAGAAAACCCAACTCGCTTTCCGTGAGCCCGGAGAAGATGGGAACTTTCGCCAGCGTTTGACCCAGTTTATTCGTCGAATCCAGCACGGTGAATATTGTACCAGAGCACCTCGGCCAATGAGAATTTGTGTTCACCTTGTCAGTTGGCCTCTCTGGCAGTCAACTGGGAGGTGTGCCAGGCCATCGAATGCGGGGAGAGGCGAAATCAACTGCAAAGGCCGATTGGGAATGATAAACGCCCTTCCCACGCCGGAATCCAGCCGGCCACAAGGCACTGCCCCAGTTGACGCCTAGGGTAGCACACAGCCCTAGAATTGAGTGTTGATCCCAAGAACGCCATAGACGCGTATTGCGCCAGCCAAATTCAGCCGCTCACGCGGCTTCACGCCTCCGACCGCCAGGGCCGTCGCGACTAAGCACGGCTAGCATGCCCGGCGCTATGGATGACTTGAACCCTGCCGACTTTACCGCCCTGCAGCCTTACCTTGATCCCGTGCGGGTGAAACGGGGACTTCGTGAGAAGGTCCTGGACGATGCCTCGGGTCTGTTTTCCTGTGGGCTGGTCCTCTTTGAGGACAACTGAAACGTCTGCTCCACGCGCCACGTCACTTCGGTTCCGTCCATCCATGCAACTTACCCCCTTCCCAGCCTCGTCAAAAACTTCATTCGGGCTACATATCACAATAATCCATGGTGACAACAAAATCATCCCGGCATCGGGGCTGATGGTAGATCCCCTACCCATAAGACATTACCCCAAACGCCCTGCCCCAACGCGAGCGTGAACTCCCTGCTACAGCCACCTGAGGTTGAAATCCCAGAATCCTGCACTCGCTCAATGGCGTCTGGGGCTCGGGCCTAAGGGTTACGGATATCTTTTGATTACGGCCTAACCCACTACTTAACTCGGATCGGGAATGGGAAACGCCCTTCCATGACCGAATCCCACCGGCCGCAACTCGCGGTGTGCAGCGAGACGAGCGAACAGATTCGTCCGTGGCCACATGCGAGTATTCTCGGAGGGGCGCACGATTCAGGAGTTCAGTGACATCGCTCTACCTTACGCTGTCACAGGGGATCTATCCTGCTTAGAAGGTGACACGGCCGCAAGTTGTGAAGCGCCTGGGACCGAGCATTGCTGGCCCAATGCCCCGCCTTCGCGCCTTAACGCGCCCGGCGCGATGCCGTGGGACTCGAAGACTGCGGAGCCGGTCGACGAGGCCGATAGGTGCCTGCGTATCTGTCACATAAGAACAATCCAGAATTTACGGTAAGGCCGCGCGCGGCATCAGAAAGTTCGCGAGAAGAAGAGGTGCCGCGACGTCCTCTTCCTCTTCAAGGGACGACTCGAACATCCGCGTCAAGGGCGTTGTCCAATGGGCGAACTTCTTGCGCCTCTTGGCGAGCGCGGCGAAGCGGAAGGGCGAGTGAGATTCCAGGTGCGCAAGATAGTCGCAGGTGAAGTGCCTGGCGGAATCACCCGCGGACCAGATCGGCAGCAGTGAACAACTCATGCGGATCATCTCTTTCAAAGGTCTGTGATTGAGGGCTGTGCCGCGGAGAGGCGGGCGATTCGTGGGCATGCACTCAATCTGCCGCATGACCCGGTTGCCAAAATGCAGCATGCGTGTCGTGAGTTCGTCCAGTGAAGCGCTGCTCCACGCACAAGAACGCGCGTCCACAACTGCCTGCGTGAAAATCGTGCGGTTGCCTTCGCGTAGATCCTGCTGTAGATCCTGTAGGTCGTCCTCCAACTGCAACAGCACTCCCCAACCAAAAGCGACCCGAGCCTCCTCGGGCGACAGCGAGCCTGCAACCAAGCAGGCGTCCGCCGCCACGGAGGTGCCCCCCTTCTCAAAACTCAGTCTGAGGATGTCGACATTCTCGGGCGAGGAGCCGAAACGCAGCATGCGAACGCTGTTTTCTTGCGCCTCGTGAATCGCCAGCAGGCTTGCATAGACTTCCGGCCAGGCATTGCGGGGATACTCCTCCTCAATAATCTCAACAAGGCGCCAAATGGTGGCTTCCTGCTCATTGAGCGCGGTGATCGCGTGTCCTTCGAGGCGCTGGCGAAGGCGGCCACTAAACGCGAGCTTGGCCGCCAGAGAGGCCGACGGGTCGTCGAGATAATTGTCGGTGTATGGGTAAAGCATGCTGTAAGCGAAAATCGACGGCGTGAGGCGCATCGGTTGTCCCATGAGAGCTTGCAGAGCACACGCGGTCCACGCGTTTCGGCAGGCCTGAAAAATGTCCGCCGCGCTTATGGCGCGATCCAGATGGCGTGCTTCCCGGGCAAGTTGCGTTGCAACACCGGAGAATCCATGGTCCAGCAGGAGTTCGAGATGGGAATCACCAAGGTCCAGACAAGTTTTCGCAAAACAGGTGAAAGCAAAAGTGATGCGGTGTTGCGCGGCGCGGCGCTCTGATCTGGTACTGGGCCTATCACGCAACTCCCTTTCTACCGACTGCAAAAAGCGGCCGAGGTGAGCTTCGCGGGTGGCTTGCTCGTCGGGGGTGAAGGTGCTGCCGAGAGCCGGAAGCGGCTGCGAATTTTGTTTCCAGACACAGAGCCAATCTTGAAAAAGTTCTTGCACGAGGATTCCCATCCTTGGGTTTAGATACGCAGCTGGCGGCAGGATTGTTCCGTTGGCTTGCTGGTCGGTAAAGTGGGTTATATTACGGACTTTACCGATAATCCGACTCGTGCTTATCCGGTTGTCTCAGCCAACCGCGCTATGTTGTGGTCGAGCCTGGAAAGGCGGCCCGAAAGGAGCGTCGTGCGATTCGCGAGCGTGCGAACTGCGACATCCGGTGTACACTACGAAGGCCTGTGGTGCTCTGGAAGGCAGCCGCGGTTCCGTTCCACCACGATCGCATCGGGCGCGTTTCCCGATGCTGAGCTGCTTCCTAGTGCTCGCACTTCGCCGAGTGTGCGGCTGGGGCACGGCTTGCGCCCAACTACAAGTTGTAGTGGCTTGCTGAACCAACCTGATAAGCACGAGTCGCTAGCCTTGATCGGGAGTGACTTGGCCCGTCACGATTCTGCATTCCCCTACGCCTACACCTTTGGGCCAAGTCACTCCCGATCAAGGCTAGCGACTACTCATTACTGATGTCTAGCCGATGGGAGTCTGGCCCGCCTTCAAAGTACAGTCCAATTCTCCAGGACAGATGTTTCCCAATCCAGCGGCGCAGTGGGCTCGACCTGCCCGGACACTTCTCGCCCCAACCGCCAAACAGGAGTGATAGACTACTCCCACATATGCGCAGGCCAAGCAATACGGGGGTTTTCGTCTCCTACGCCCGAAAAGACGGCGTGCAACTGGCCAAGCGTCTGCAAGCGGACCTATCTGCGAGAGGCTTCAATGCTTGGCTCGATACGCAGCGGCTCGCCGGCGGGGCTACCTGGACCACCGAGATCGAACGAGCAATTGACATATCTGACGTGCTTCTGGCACTGCTCACGCCGGGCTCCTACGTCTCGGAGATTTGCCGCGCGGAGCAGCTCCGTTCCCTGCGCAGGGGCAAGCGCGTCATTCCCCTGCTCGCCCAGCGTGGCAGCGACGTTCCGTTGCATCTCGAGGCGAAGCAGTACCGGGACTTTACCGGCGCCAAGCCTTACGCGGCACAGTTCAAGCTTCTGCTCGAAGATATTCGCCTGGGCAGGAACGCCGTCGCACTCCGCCCCGAGTTCCGCACCACCTACGTCACCGCCCCACCGCTGCCGCGCAATTACGTGGAGCGGCCTGACGCGCTCGCCCGCCTGCGCAACGCCGTCGTCACCGACAGCCCCGGCCCCAGCATTGCCCTCACCGCGCTCGAAGGCATGGGCGGCATCGGCAAAACGATTCTGGCACAGGCGTTAAGTCATGACGAGGTCGTACAGCAGGCGTTTCCCGATGGCGTTATCTGGAGCACCACAGGCAAGGAGCCTACCTACGACCTGGCGACGCGGCTGCAGGAGGTTCGGCGCGCCCTCGGAGACGAGCCGGGAGACAGGGAATCCGAGCTCCAGTGCATCAACCGCTACCGCACCGCCATGCGGGACAAAGCCGCGCTGATTGTGGTGGATGACGTTTGGCGCTCGGGGGACGTCGAGCCGTTTCGTGCTGAGTCGCTCCGCTCGCGCTTGCTGTTCACCACTCGCGATGCCTCCATCGCAGCGGCCGTGGGCGCGGAGGAGCATATCGCCGATCTCCTGACCGAGCAGCAGTCGCGGGACCTGCTGGCCCGCTGGTGCGGCTCGAAGCCGGAGGACCTGCCGCCCAAAGCCGGGGACCTCATCCAGGAGTGTGGTCACCTGCCCCTGGCCCTAAGCATGATCGGGGCCATGTTGCGCGGCAGACCTCCGGCGTATTGGAAACACGTCGGAGGCCTCCTCCGCCATGCGGACCTCGCGAGAATCAGAGCGGAGTTCCCGGACTACCCCCACACCGATCTGCTGCGCGCCATCCAGGTAAGCGTGGAGGCGCTCGATGCGAAGGTGCGCGAACGATATCTGGCGCTCGCCGTTCTTCTGGAAGACATGGCGATTCATCCTGCCATCCAACAAACGCTTTGGGGCGTGGACGAAGGGGAGGCGCTCGAAACCGCCGAGCAGTTTTTGAGCCTCTCCCTGGCGCAGCGGGACGGAGATACCGGCAGCATCCGCGTGCACGACCTGCAACTCGACTACGTGCGCGCCCAGTACCCGGACCGGGAGGCGCTGGATACGATTCGCGCCGCCCTGCGGCTCTCCACTCACGTCATCTACCGCGATCCGCGGCAGTTTGCGTCACAGACGCTCGGACGTCTTCTCTCCCACCACTCGCCTCACGTCCAAAAACTCATGCGGTCGGTCGCCGAATATAGGGCCACACCCTGGCTGAGACCGAAGACGGCGAGCCTGACGGCGCCCGGCGGCCCCCTGGTGCGTGTGCTGGCGGGCCACAGCGAGTCAGTTGACGCCGTGGCGGTGACACCGGACGGGAAGCGCGCGGTCTCGGCCTCTTACGATAACACCTTAAAGGTGTGGGACCTCGCCAGCGGGAAGGAGTTGCAGACACTGGCGGGCCACAGCCACTGGGTCAATGCGGTGGCGGTGACGCCGGACGGGAAGCGGGCGGTCTCGGCCTCCCGCGATCAGACCCTGAAGGTGTGGGACCTCGCGAGCGGAAAGGAATTGCGGACGCTGGCGGGCCACAGAGCTGAGGTCTATGGGGTGGCGGTGACGCCGGATGGGAAGCGCGTGGTCTCGGCCTCGAAGGATCGGACCCTGAAAGTGTGGGACCTAGCGAGTGGGAAGAAGTTGCAAACACTCGCGGGCCACAGAGGTGAGGTCTGTGGGGTGTCGGTGACGGCAGGCGGCAGGCGTGCGGTCTCGGCATCGTGGGATCGGACCCTGAAGGTGTGGGACCTAGAGAGCGGGAAGGAATTGCAGACGCTGGAGGGCCACAGCGAGGCGGTCATGGCGGTGGCGGTGACGCCGGACGGGAAGCGAGCGGTCTCGGCCTCTTGGGATAACAGCCTCAAGGTGTGGGACATCGAGGGCGGGGAGGAGTTGCAGACGCTTGCGGGCCACAGCGACGCGGTCGAGGCGGTGGCGGTGACACCGGACGGGAAGCGTGCGGTCTCGGCTTCGGCGGATGAAACCCTGAAGGTGTGGGACATCGAGACCGGAAAGGAGTTGCAAACGCTAGCCGGCCACGGCCGCCATGTCAACGCGGTGGCCCTAACGCCGGACGGGAAGCGCGCGGTCTCGGCCTCCTGGGATCTGACCCTCAAGGTGTGGGAACTCGAGAGCGAGAAAGAGTTGCAGACGCTAGCAGGCCACAGGGACGGGGTCACTGCGGTGGCGGTCACGCCCGACGGAAGGCGTGCGGTCTCGGCGTCCTCGGATCAGACCTTGATGGTATGGGACATCGAGAGCGGGAAGGAGTTGCACACGCTCGAGGGCCACAGCAATCAGGTCTATGGGGTGGCGGTGACGCCAGACGGGAAACGCGTGGTCTCGGCCTCTTGGGATGGGACCCTGAAGGTGTGGGACATCGAGAGCGGGAGGGAGTTGCGGACGCTGGTGGCCCAGGGGGGCGGAGTCGATGCGGTCGCGGTGACGCCCGACGGGAACCGCGCAATCTCGATCTCTTTGGATCAGTCACTGAAGGTATGGGACCTCGATAGCGGAAAGGAGCTGCAGACGCCGCTGGGCCACAGCCGCGGAGTCGTGGCGGTGGCGGTGACGCCGGACGGCAAGCACGCGGTCTTGGCCCTGAATGATTGGACCCTGGAGGTGAGGCACCTCAAGAGCGGGAAGGAGTTGCAGACGCTGGCGGAGCACGGCGAGGAGATTAATGCGGTGGCGATGATGCCCGACGGAAAGCGTGCGGTCTCGGCTTCGGATGATCAAACCCTGAAGGTGTGGGACCTTAAGAGCGGGAAAGAGTTACAGACGCTCGCGGGCCACAGCGACGGGGTGAATGCGGTGGCGGTGACGCCGGACGGCAAGCGCGCGGTCTCGGCCTCCGCTGATTCGACCTTGAGGGTGTGGGACCTGGGGACAGGGAAAGTAGTCGCCGCCTTTATTGCTGATGCCCAGCTTCTCTCCTGCGCGGTCGGGCCGGATGGCCGCGTCATCGTTGCCGGCGATATTTCGGGCCGGATTCACTTCCTCTCGCTCGAACTCAAAGAGGACGACTAGCCAGCAGGTCAGCACACATTCCATTCGCGGGTCGCGGGCTTTGGGATTCGGCGTGCGGAGTCCCCCCATCTGGAAAACGGCTGCCCCCCAGCATAGGTCCTGGGTAACGGCGTAGTGTAGACCTATCGCAATTCAATTCGACGGTTTGTCGGCTTATCGGTGAAGTGAGAGACGCGGTCGAGTGTGGTTGCGGATGCAAGCCGGTGCGGCCCGCCCATCGTCGGACTATGTTCGGGGGCGGACCCTGCAGGTACATCCTTGTTAGATTAGGTTGCGATCCCCGTTCGCGTCCGATTGGGCGCCCTTATGCCTGCCGCGAACCACTTGCCCAAAAACCCTACTCTTCGGGTGACCGCAAGCGATTGATTCTCAAGTGCCGGTTTGGGCGGATTCCGGTGCCCGAAATCAGACACTTGTAGGCAAGATGCATTCTTGCTCACGTCCAACTTCGTTTCGCGTGATTCTAATGCAGCGCGGCCAAGCGAAGCCCTGATCAGCCGTGCTGGAAGAGGCTTTGATCAACTTGGCGTGCTGATTTTTCAGCTTCGATTCCTGTGAGTCTTCTGCTTTGACACCGCGGGTTGGCTATAGCCTCGACGCTTGGTTTCCTGTTCTCCACAAGCCGATTGGCTTCGATCCAAGCTTCTTACCTGCATTTCATCACAATCGGCTCACCATAGTCTTTACTTCTGAGGAGAGCGACGGTTTTGCTCACCCGGTTTTGGTCGCACCGCTGCCTATCCCAAACCGCAAATGGGTCTTCGCTGAAAAAAAGAGCTTCGGCTACAGCCCCGGCATAGGCTTGGGTCATTCGTCGCTTGCACGCGTCGGGTATGGTTGAGGCGGCGATCCAGCTTCAGAATGCACTCAAGTTTGATCCGTTTTATGCCGATCCAATCATAGTGTGGTGAAGGAAATCTCCACCGTGAGGACGCTGCTTCACATTCCCATCATTCACACCCAGGCTGACATGGGAGCTTTGAAGGAGCGGATACGTCTGTTGAGAATTGAAAAACTTGGCAAGGAAGGCTGGGAGCGCAATGTCAAGAGTGCTGACCAGATGTGGGAAGTGATCCGCCAAGTGATCGAAAAATGGGAGTTGCCGTACGAGCAGGTTCGGCTGTACCAAGACGGGCTGCCGAATTGCGGGCGCGAAGTGGAGATTGTGACTGAGTTGGCGCAGGCAGGCAGCCCGAATCACACGCTTCTTGTCGAGTTGATCCAGAAGGGTGCCACTCTCATGGGGACGGAATCCCCCGACCTTCTGTTGCAAGAGTATCAATTGATTCAGCAGACGTTGGCGCGGGACGGCGGCCGAGCCAGCGGAGTCGAAGGTGGCTTAGCGAGGCTTGGTCGCTCTTTACTGGAGAAGCGGGATCGATACATCGCCGCCCGCATCTCGGAAACCCTTGGCAGGGGAGAAACAGGGATTATTTTCCTCGGCCTGTTGCACTCATTGGAAAGATTAGTGGCGCCGGACATTCGGTTGCACTACCCCCTTGGCCGGCCCGCGCCCTTCGGGAAGGTGGGGGCATCGTAAAGTTTCGTGACGCAAGAGGCCCTTCGCGCGAGCGGTTGAGCTCCTGCGAAGCGAGGACACACTGCTGAACGACGTAATTAGGGCGGAGGTCAAATGCCCCTAGTGGGACGCGTCATCATCGCGGATGATCTCGAAGATGTGCGCTGGGCCCTGGCAGAATTGCTGCGCCGTGAAGGCATGGAAGTCTATGAAGCAGAAGACGGAGCTAGCGCTTTACTGATGATGGGGGTACACCGTCCTCACGTCGCGGTATTTGACGTGCGGATGCCAGGCGTGAACGGAATCGATGCCTTGCGGCAGGTCAAAAGGCTATATGCAAATCTGCCGGTCATCCTGTTCAGTGCTCACGCCGGAGTCCAGGAGGCCGTTGAGGCCATCAAAGCCGGCGCCTTCGATTACCGAGTGCGGCCGTTTGACCACCAAGAGATTGTTAGTTCCATCCAAGCCGCTTTGCTAAGCTGCCGTCTCCAAGACGGCCTGCAAGAACCCGGGACGCTGCGCGCACCTCTTCTGGTCCAGCAGATGGGACCGAGCGACAAGGTGCGCCAGCTAAGCACCGAAATCGCCCGTGTGGCCCCCACCGATATCACCGTGCTCATCAGCGGCGAAAGCGGCTCGGGCAAGGAGTTGGCGGCCAGGGCCATCCACAGGCTGAGCCACCACGCTTCGAAACCGTTCATCGTCGTGGACTGCGGGGGGATCCCGGAATCCTTAATGGAGAATGAGCTGTTCGGACACGAAAGGGGCGCGTTCACCGGAGCCGATCGGACCACGATCGGAAAGTTCGAGGCAGCAGAGGGAGGCACGCTTTTCTTAGACGAGATCTCCAACCTTCCGCTTGGCCTGCAAAGCAAGTTGCTGCGCGGGCTGGAGACCAAAGAAATCTTCCGCATCGGAAGCACTACGATGCGGAAAGTGGATGTGCGGGTGGTCGCAGCCTCCAATCGCGATTTGATGTCCCTGGTAGCGGCAGGGAATTTTCGCGAGGATCTTTTCTATCGCCTGAACGAATACTCCATTGTCGTTCCCCCGCTGAGGGAGCGGCGGGAAGACGTCGTTTTTCTGGCCCAGCGTTTCCTCGACAGCGCCAACAAGGAATTCCGGGGCAACCTGCGCGGTTTCACACCGCCGGCTATCGAGCGAATGCTAGGCTACGGTTGGCCAGGGAACGTGCGCGAGCTTCGCAACGTCCTTACCCGGGCGGTGCTTCGGGCCGTCGATTTGATTGATGCCGAGCATCTTGGCTTGCCAGAGGGAAAGAGCTGGGAGTCAGAGTCGCCCAACCGCTTCCTGCCACAAGCGGGCTGGCCGCTGCCTTTGAAGGAAATCGTGCATCGCCAAACAGTGTACTTGGAGCGACAGGTCCTGTGCGAAGTGCTGCGGCAAACCCTGGGAAACAAGGCCCAGGCAGCACGTCTGCTGGGGATTGATTACAAGACAATGCTCACCAAAATCCGGCAATACGAGATCGGACCGCAAGGCGTCGCGCGCCCGGGAGAATCCTCACTTTCCTCGGAGACGGGAAAACGCGGGGGAATCGCTCAATCCCTGAAGGGGTTGAGCCGGCTTCCCTAGCCGGCGGGAGCGAAAAGGAGATGCCGGAGCGAAGCAGGGAGAAACAGAGGTGAATGCGCATGAGTGAATCAAAAGACAAAGGCGGCGCCAGTCGCCGTTCAAGCGGTGGGTCGGAGGCAGGTTTTGGAGGCGTGCTCCACGGACTCGCTGACCTGATTGAGAAGCTGGGAGAACTGGCCGACAAAGGAACTGATCTTTCCAAGACCGGCCAGTTCGGTGAGCAGAAGGGGGTCAGCGGGGTCTATGGTTTTTCGGTCAAGGTGGGCATGGGCGGCCAGGGCCTCAAAGTAGAGCCTTTTGGAAACATCGCCAAGGATAAGGCTACAGGAAAGAGTGTGGTCCAGGAAGTGCGGGAGCCGATGGTAGACGTCTTCGAGGAGGCCGACCATACGCTGGTGGTGGCAGAAATACCAGGGATCAAGCTGGCGGACGTTCATGTCGAGGTGCAGGACGACGTTCTGACCATCTCGGCGGAGGCCGAAGACCGAAAGTACCGACGGGAAGTCCTGCTCCCGCGGGCTTACCCTCGCGAGAAGATGCAGATCACTTGCGGCAACGGAATCCTCAAGATCAAGTGCGTGGGCTGAGCCCGCGCTGAGCGGAAGTGTGCCATGGTTGAAGTTCCGGAGGCGACTCTCAAGCTTCGTGTGACCGAGGCCCTCACCAAGGATGTGGGGCGCGGATTGGTTCGGATGGACCCCGAGGATCTGCGAAAGTTAGGAGTCGAAATCGGCGACGTTATGGAGTTGGCTGGGAAGCGGCCCACGGTGTCAAGAGCGATGCCAGCGTACAAGGAACAGCGAGGTCAGTCCCGTATCCTGATGGATGGAATCACTCGTGAAAATGCCAAAACCGGGCTGGATGAGTTTGTCCAGGTGCGCAGAGTTCGAAGTCGCCCCGCCGAGCGGGTGGTTCTTGCTTGCTTTACCATCATGCCCTCGGACCGTGATCTGGGTTACATCGCACGGCTGTTGGACAATTTGGCTCTAGTCGAAGGCGACCGCGTGAGGGCAACCTTGTTTGGCAGCCGTTGGGCGGATTTCCAGGTGGACGCCACGACCCCGAAAGGCCCCGTCGTCATCCACTCCGAGACGAAGCTGGTGATCGGGGAAAGCAGGCAGGCAGAGGAAGCCCGGGCTCCCTCGTATGAAGACATCGGGGGGCTGAAACGGGAACTCATGCGAGTCCGGGAGATGATAGAGCTTCCGCTACGTTATCCCGAGGTCTTCCAGCGACTGGGCATAGACGCTCCCAAGGGGGTGTTGCTCCACGGTCCTCCCGGGTGCGGCAAGACGTTGATTGCCCGCGCCATCGCCCACGAGACAGAGGCCCAGTTCTTCGCGGTCAATGGCCCGGAGATCATTCACAAGTTCTACGGGGAGAGCGAAGCGCACCTGCGCAAGATTTTCGAGGAGGCTACGCGAAAGGGCCCAAGTATTATCTTTCTGGACGAGATTGACGCGATCGCCCCTCGCCGGGAGCAGGTGACAGGGGACGTCGAGAAGCGGGTCGTGGCGCAGTTGCTGGCGTTGATGGACGGGCTCAACAAGCGCCAGAACGTGATCGTGATTGCCGCCACCAACATCCCCAACGCTGTTGATCCCGCGTTGCGCCGCCCGGGCCGTTTCGACCGAGAGATTTCCATTCCCATTCCCGACAGAAATGGGCGACTGGAGATCCTGGAGATTTACAGCCGTGGCATGCCGCTGGCTGCGGACGTGGATCTGTCACATTTGGCGGCGATTACGCACGGTTTCGTGGGGGCAGACCTGGAGGCGCTGTGCCGGGAAGGAGCGATGATCTGCCTGCGGCGCATCCTTCCGGATATCGACTTTGCCTTGACCCGAATCCCGTACGAGCAGTTATCCAAGCTGGAAGTGGGCATGGGGGATTTCCTTCTGGCCCTGCGGGAGGTTGAGCCTTCCGCCATCCGGGAAGTGTTTGTGGAAGTTCCGGATGTGACTTGGGACGATGTGGGAGGAACCGGTGAGCTTAAAGCTCACCTCAAAGAGGCGGTCGAGTGGCCCCTCAACTATGCCGCGTTTTACGAACAGGCCAAGGTTGCACCCTCGAAGGGCATTCTTTTGTCCGGGCCGCCCGGATGTGGCAAGACGCTGCTTGCCAAAGCGTTAGCCCACGAAAGTGGAGTCAATTTTATTTCGGTGAAAGGGCCTGTTCTCTTATCCAAGTACGTGGGCGAATCGGAACGAGGGGTGCGGGAAGTATTTCGCAAAGCGCGCCAAGCAGCGCCCTGTATCGCTTTTTTTGACGAAATCGAAGCGCTGCTGCCGACGCGGAGCGCCGGGGTGTCGGACTCGCACGTCTCCGAACGCGTCCTCAGTCAGTTCCTGGTGGAGTTGGACGGCGTGGAAGAGCTCAAAGGGGTACTGGTGCTTGGGGCGACCAATCGCCCCGATCTGATCGATCCCGCGGCGCTTCGGCCCGGCAGGTTTGATGCGCTCATCACAATCCCTCTGCCGGGCCAGGAGGGTCGCAAAGAAATCTTCGGGATCCATCTGCGGGGCAAACCGCTGGAAGTTGGTATCAATGTGGAAGAGTTGGCAGTGGACGCGGACCGATTCACCGGGGCGGAAATAGCCGCCGTGTGCCGCGAAGCTGCGCTCAAGGCCATTCGGCGAGCCGTCGAGGCCCTGTCGAGCAACTCCTCAGCCGAGCCCGTATTACTCATCAAATGCTCCGACCTTCGGGTGGCGGTGGAAGAAGTGCGGCGAAGGAACTTGACCACACAGGAGGCGTAGGCATGCCGCAACCGCAGGAGCACGCTCAGGTAGGCCCGCCATCGAACTCTGCAGTCGGTACGCCGGGCATTTATTTGTTCTGTTTCGCTCGCCCTGTTGTCGCAGAGGGGCTTGAAGGGGCGGGCATCGACGAGCGCTTCCCATTAGAAGTGAGGAAGTTTGAAGGGAATTTGGCCGCCGTATCCAGTTGGGTGCTGATCGAGGATTTCTGTGGGGCGGAAGCCGAAGTGAGAATGCAGGATCTGCAGTGGCTCGGACCCCGCGCCTGCCGTCATGAGGCGGTGATCGAGCGAATGATGCGCCTTTCGCCCGTGTTGCCCGTGCGCTTCGGGGTGCTTTTCTCTTCGCCAGAGCGATTAGCTGAGTTTGTGTCCCGGCATCGTGCCGGAATCTCGAAGTTCCTGGATTCCGTCATGGGCTTGGAGGAATGGGCAGTCAAGGCCACGCTGGACCGAGCCCGGGCTCGGGAACACATTCTTTCTGAGGTTCTTCCGCCTGAAGATGGAAAGTGCGCCGGAACTCCGGGAATCCGTTACTTTCAGGAGCAGCGGGCCCGCGCCCAGGCTGAGAAAGAGGTGAACCGCTGGCTGAAGACGGTTTGCGGCCGGGTTGTCGAGGGACTGAGTCGCCCGGCCTCCCGTGCCCATCAGCGGAAGGTGGTTCCTAGGGGTTCGGAGGTGCGCGGCGGAGATCCGGTTCTTAATTGGGCATTTCTGGTGGCGGAAGGGCAACTGGCAGCCTTTCAGTCGGAGGTGGACCGGGCCAATGCCGATTACGAGCCCTATGGGTTGGTTCTGGAGGCCTCCGGGCCGTGGCCGCCTTATAGCTTCTGCCCTTCGTTTGAGGAAAATACGTGAGAGAAAGGAAGGAGTGTTCCCTGCTCCGCTTGTCCAGCGGCGAGGGTCTCGTGCATCGATGTTGCTGCTATACTGCGTGTTTCAAGCCGAGATTACCGAACTCGATGTGCCGCTGGGCGTCGAAGGCAGCCCCGTAAGGGTGGTTTGCAGCAACGGCTTGGGCGCTGCCGTCTCAGAGATAACCCCCTCGGTCTTATCCCCTACAATTCGAATGCTTGGGGCCTATGAGCGGGTCGTCGAAGCATTCCACCGCCACGACACTGTAATCCCGATGCGTTATGGGTCTACCTGTGAGACACGAGGCCAGGCCCTGCAGCTCTTGAAGGATCGCGGTGAGGAGTACCGGGCGCTCCTTGACAGATTAGGCGACTGTACCGAAATGGGGATTCGCGTCTTGTTGCCGCTGCCTCCCGCCCGCACGGGATCGCCTGGCGACGCTGTCGTGGTGGGCGTGAGTCCGAGTGGCCGGGCGTACTTAGCGGCCCGGCGGGAGCGGTATGCGACCGAGAGGCAATTTGCCGCCGAGCAGGAAAGACTCGTGGAGTCGATCCGCACCAGCCTTGGTGGTTTTTTTGTGCACAGCCGGAGTGAAAGTTCTTCATGTTCCGGCGGCCGTTTGGTCTCGCTGTACTTCCTATTGCCGAGGAATCGGGTTGAACCCTTTCGGCGGGCCTTTCGGGATCTTAGCCTGAGCGACTCGGCCAAGCTGTTGTTGACTGGTCCCTGGCCGCCTTACAACTTTGTCTTGGCGAATGGGAACCAGAAGGAAGAGGGCGGGTACGGCTCCGAAGGGTGACGGATGCAACGCAATGAACTGAAACCAAGCGTTCGGGAAATCGAAACGGGTGGAGTGTCCAAGGATTCTCAGGGGCGCTATGAGGTACTCTACAATACCCTGCTGGAAGCCATTCCTTCCTCAGTTCTATTGATTGACCGGGGCCTGCGGGTAATCTCGGCGAACCGAAATTTCCTGGAAAAGGCGAGGCACTCGGCATCCACCGCCATCGGCGCACGTCTGGAGGATGTGCTGCCATCGGCGATGCTGGATCACGTGGACATCGGGCGGCGCGTTCACCAGGTCTTTGAGAAAGGCGAGGCGACTCTGGGAGAGCGGATGGTGTATCAGGCGCCTGGAGTTCCGATGCGGATCTACTACTACCGTGTGCTTCCCTTCCGCTGGAAGGGGTCCATCGAGAGCATCGTGCTCTTGATGGACGACGTAACGGAGCAGGTCCACTTGAGCGAGCAGATCCGTCGGGTGGAACGACACTTGGCGAGTGTTGTGCAAAGTGCGAGCGACATCATGCTGTCGACCGACGTCGAGGGCAGGATTCTGACTTGGAATACGGCTGCCGAGAAGCTCTCGGGCTACCCTTCCGATCATATGAGAGGCCAGTACTTTTTCGCCTACTGCGGCCCGGAGCATCAAGAAGAGGTGAAGAGCCTGTTTCGCCGCATGCAGTTCGAGCTGAATCCAATGGCTGCAGAGTGGACATTGCTCTCAGAGGATGGCTCGGTCGTTCCCGTCTCTTGGGTCCTTTCTTCGATGAAAGACGATATGGGCCGAACGACTGGAGTGGTCGCGGTGGGAAGAGACTTGACCGAACACCGCAAGTTAGAGAGGCAGCTACTTCAGTCCCAGAAACTTGCCGCCCTGGGGGTGATGGCGGGAGGGATCGCGCATGAGATTCGCAATCCTCTGGCGGTCTGTGCATCCGCAGCCCAGTTTCTCCTGGACGACGTGGTGACGGCAGAGTCTCGCCGAGAGTGCGCAACCAGAATTTACGCTGCCATTCATAGGGCCTCGGTGATCATTGAGAACTTGCTCAGGTTCGCACGCCCTGCAGGCCAGGTCGAAATGAAGCACACGGATCTCGTGTCGGTGCTGCGGGATACTGTGGCGCTAGTCGTCAATCAGGCTAAAGTTCAAAAGGTCGAAATGGACTGCAGTTTTCCCGCCAACCCCCTGGTAATTGATGGCGTGGCCAATCTGCTCCAACAAGCCTTTCTGAACCTTTTCCTCAACGCCCTCAACGCCATGCCGAACGGGGGGCACCTAAGCATCTCGGTGAAAGAAGAGGGAGGGGCATTGTTGGTGTGGGTGGCCGACGATGGCTGTGGCATCTCCCCGGCGGACATTGACAGCATTTTCGATCCTTTCTACACCACATCGGCTCCCGGCAAGGGGACCGGTCTGGGATTGTCGCTCTGCTATTCAATCATCAAGCAGCACCTGGGCTCGATTGAAGTCGACAGCATCGAGGGCAAAGGCAGCACGTTCACGGTGATTCTGCCCCGCTGTTTCTCCAACTCCATTGGTGGAAAGAGCCATGCCTGAAGACCATTCGGAAATACTCATTGTGGACGATGAACCCGACGTTTGCTGGGCACTTGGGCGCCTGCTAAGCAAGAGCGGCTTCGTGGCCAGGACGGCGCAGAACGGACACGAAGCCCTGTTGCTGTTCAGCGTCGGACATTTCGCCGTGGTCTTCCTGGATGCCAAGCTCCCCGACGTTGATGGGTTGGAACTTGCGCAGCAGATACGACGGATTGATCCGGAAGTGCATATCGTGCTGCTCTCGGGCTATTTTTCCGGCGACGACCAAGCGGTGCGCGACGCGCAGGCCGGGGGAGTCGTGCAGCATTTCATCGGCAAGCCGTTTCGGCATGAGGAAGTCATCGAGATGACTAGGTCGGCGACTGCCCGGTGGGGAAGATGAAAGCTGCTGCCATGCTGAGGAGTGGATTCCTGATAGGGATTCGATTCCATGGAAGCGATTCCTCTCTCTTGCCGTCAAGGCTTCGCCTTAGAGCTTAAGTCTTTGAAAATACAGAACGGATTCTCTTGCGTTGCGCCGTATGCCACCTCAGATAATGGTACGGCACGTGCCCAGGTAGTTAAGGGGTTGGGTGTGAACATGCCAGCCTCTGATTATTTCTATGAACTGAAGAGAAAGGAGACATCCAGTGGCAAAAGTCCAAAAGTCAACAGACTCGTCCAGTCTGGCCGAAGTTGTCGACCGTATTCTGGACAAGGGGATCGTGATCGATGCGTGGCTCAAGGTTTCCCTGGTCGGCATCGAGTTGCTGTCCGTCGAGGCTCGGGTGGTGATTGCTTCGGTCGAGACCTACCTGAAGTACGCCGAGGCCATCGGCCTCACCGCCGCCGCCGCCGCCCCAGCGTAAGACCTAAGGCGGCGTGGTGTTGCGGTTCCTCTCGCGTCGGATCAGGAGCCCCGAAAAGGGCTCCTGTCCGGCGAGGGAGTGGCGAGGGGACGTGCTGCACGTGAGAATCAAAGTTGAGGAGGCATCAGATGGGGCGTTTGAACGACGACGTAGAACGATTATGCAGAGAGATTCGCACCTTACGCAAAGCGCGGAAACGGTTCATTGGAGATCTGCGCGAATCGACGGGTGCTCTGCGCGGCGCGGTCTCGGAAATGCGGACGAGGTTCTCGCGCAGCCATGCCGAGCAGGCCCAGGCAGCGCAGTTACAACGTTCAGCGTTTCTGTTGCACCTGAGGGGTGGGGTGGCGGCACAAAGACGGGAATCGGCCGCCGACTTGGCCGGAGCTCGCCGGGTTTGGCACGGCAAGAGGGCGTGAATGCCAATCGCTGAAAGGGGTTGTCCATCGATGTGCAGAGACCGTGTTTCAGGCCGGAGGGTGTCTTTGGCCAAGAGTTTCTGCGTGAGGAGGCTTGCGCCTCCCAGCCGTGCGCCACTTCGGGTGCGAAAGACGGCGGATTAGCCGGAGAGGAGGGTGACTGTGGGAGTCCTTATCGAACACATGACGAGCTTGTGCCTCGAAATCGCGACCCTGCGTAAGGCGCGCCAGGCGCTTCTGGCGCAGATGCGACGCACGACCCAGGTGCGCAGCGTGGAAGTGTCGGAAATGCTCGCGAGCTTTTCCAAGGCTCAGGCGGAGACGGGTCGCCGAGTGAAAACTAATCTGACGTCCTCCTTGCACCGCCTTCGGGGCGATGTTAACAGATTGCGACAGGGAGTTTCCGCTGACCTCGTCAGGGTCCGCCAAGCGTGGCTGGGAACGGTTCCTGTAGAGCCCGGAGCCATCCCAATTCCGGCGCCACCCGGCGTGATCCCATCGGCTGAGGGGATAGAGGCAATGCAAGGTGAGCCTCCGGTACCACCGGGAGCAGGGGACGGGCCCGAAATCGTCGAGGAAGTACTGGAAGCACCGGAAGAACTCGGGGAGGTAGGCACTGAGGAAGGGGAGCCTGAGGTTGCTGCGAAAATGGAGGGGCGGGTTCGGAAGAGGAAGAAGAGGCATTGATTTTTCAGTGGCCGAGTTCTGTCGTCACGTGGAGTTCGTTCTGAGATGTGGCCTTGGCGTAAGGAACTGATTAACTGAGGGAGTGAACGCGGCATGGTCGTAGAAACCACGTCTGTGAGTGTGGGAAATGATGGCGATCACATGTTGCTGGAACCCAGCAATGCGTTTGTCTCTACCCCCACCATTGAGGAAGTGACGGAGAGGGCCCTCGCCTATCTGGAGGCGGGATACGCTGTGCACTTCGCCGGACCAGCCGGAGTGGGCAAGACCACCCTGGCGTTTCACACTGCCGCCAAACTGGGCCGTCCGGTCACGCTTATTCATGGGGATGACGAGTTCGGCAGTTCCGATTTGATTGGAAAAGATGCCGGATACCGAAAGTCCAAGCTGATCGATAACTACATCCATTCCGTCCTGAAGACGGAAGAGAATATGAACGCCCTTTGGGTGGATAACCGGCTTACCACCGCGTGCCGCAACGGGTTCACCTTGATCTACGATGAGTTCACCCGCTCGCGACCGGAGGCAAACAATGCGTTGTTGAGCGTGCTGGAGGAGAGGATCCTTAATCTGCCAAGCCTGCGCTGGTCCGGCGAAGGCTACTTGACAGTGAACCCGACCTTCCGGGCTATCTTCACATCGAACCCGGAGGAGTACGCTGGCGTTCACAAGACCCAGGATGCTCTCACGGATCGGCTTATCACCATTCGGCTGGACCACTTCGATCGCGAGACCGAGATCGAGATCACGAGTGCCAAATCTGGCCTTCCGCGACCGGATGTCGAGAGGATCGTGGAAATCGTCCGGGAATTGCGGGGAATTGGTGTCAATAACAATCGGCCCACCATCCGGGCCTGCATTGCTATCGCCCGCATTCTCAGTCGCCGGAACGGGCATGCTCGTTGGGATGATCCGCTCTTCCGTTGGGTGTGCCGGGACATCCTGAGCACGGACACGGCGAAAGTCACCCGCGACGGTCAATCTATGATGTCCCAGAAGCTGGAAGAGGTGATCCGGGAGGTCTCAAGCCGGCAATCAAAGGATGGGAACGTTTCAAAGCAGCACAGAAGCGCAGGAAAGGAGTAGAGAGATGGCCATCCCCCCTCGCAGCCTACGGGACATCCGGACGGTCTCTGGGAGAGCCCGAGAAAACTTGCAGCCTCACATGGCATACATGCGGATCACTTGCCTGGAGATGGAAAAGGCCAGGCGGAGCAAGGAGAGGACGAGCGCCATACGCTTGGTGGAAAAGATCAACGCACGGTTCAAGGAAATCGAGGTGGAGAAAGGTCGGCTCCTGCGCGTCGTGGGCGAGCGAAACAGCCAGAGTCCGGATGCGCAGAGCCCCGTGCCGAAGCCCCCGCCTCATGGAAATACGGCTGGAATGAAGTTCAGGTATTGACGGGACCATACGTGTATGTTGACCCTGAGGAGTTGCGCTCACATCCGAACGGCTCGGCACATGAGAAGTTTCCGATCCTGCCGAGCCAATACGGGATGGCAGATGTGCCTGCCTGAGATCCAGCGTAGACGGCAGGAGGAGCTGCACTTGGCGCAGAGGGAGTGGCGTCGGGTGTGGCTCGCCGAGCGGTGGAGGGAACATCTGGATCGTTCGTGCATCAGACGTCTCGCGCAGGGAATAGTGTGGCTTGGGCGAGAGTCCTGGCGACCCATGGGACTTGGTCGCAGCGGAGAGCTGAGATGAAGATTAACTGCCTTTCTTGTGGACACGGCGTCAATCTCGATGACGCTTACGACGATTACGAGGGGCCCGTCAAATGCTTTGTTTGCGGTGTCATCCTTCAGGTCAGGACAGAGCAGGGTTACATCAAGCAGGTAGGCCTCACCGACAGCGCCCACTGGGCTTCTCCCCAAAAGTCGCTGGAAAGGCTGATCTCCCCCGTGCAGGACACGAGGAGCTAGACCATGGCTTCCGGTTCTTCCCGCGCATTCGTCGAGAAGCTGAGGGAGGCCTGCCGCTCGGGGCAGTCCGTGGAGGAAATTGCGGCTAGGATAGTCGCAGCAGAGCCGCAAACGGCTGAGTTCTGGATTCGGGCTCTCGTCGAGACCGCTCTGGAATCCTCGTGTCGTAGTGGTCTGGAGCAGGATGCGTGAGAGGGGCGCTTCTCCTCTGGAAGAGGGGGAAAGAAACGTGTCCGAGGAAGCAGCCCAAAAGCAAGGAAGATACCTGTACGCGATCGTGCCGGGCAAAGGGAGCCGGAGCTACGGCGACTTCGGCCTCAATAACAGCCGGGTTTATGCCCTCTCGGACGGCCATGTGGCAGCGGTCGTCAGCGACAGTCCCGATGGCAAAATCCGCCCGGAGCGTCGGCATCTGGCTGCCCACCAGGAAGTGCTGAAGCGCTTGATGGCGGAGACCGCAGTTCTGCCAGTCTCCTTCGGCGTGGTCGCAGAGGGTCCCCAAGCGCTGCGAAGAGTCCTGACTGAGAACCGGGAGGCTTTGCTCGAACAACTCGACCGACTTGCCGGCAAGGTGGAAATGGGCCTGCGCATCACCTGGGACGTTCCCAACATCTTTGAGTACTTCGTGACCACGCATCCCGAGCTCAGGGCGGCTCGCGACCGGCTGCTGGGGCCGCAGGGCCAGCCCACCCAGAATGACAAGATCGAGCTCGGTCGAATGTTTGACCACCTTCTCAACGAGGACCGGGAAGCTCACCTCAGCAGGACGGAGGAAGTGCTGGCTCCCCGGTGTGTGGAGATCAAACGGAACCCGCCTCGCACCGAAGGGGAGGTGGCTAATCTGGCCTGCTTGGTCGAGCGCACGGCCCAAGCTAGTTTTGAGGAAGGCGTTTTCGAGGCGGCGAAATCGTTCGACAACAATTTTGCGTTTGATTTTAACGGTCCCTGGCCCCCTTATAACTTCGTACAAATCCGATTGGACCTTTGAGCATAGACCGTGGTGATTGTTGACGACATACTGCTTTTCCCGGTTCGAGGCATCTTCTGGATCTTCCGGGAAGTGTGCAATGCGGCCGAGGAGGAAGTTGCGGCCGAGGCCGAGTCAGTCAAGACGGAGCTGATGGAACTGTACATGATGCTGGAAACGGGGAGAGTCTCTGAACAGGAGTTCGCAACCCGCGAAAAGGCCCTGCTCGACCAGTTGGAACAACTTCACGAACAGGACACCGGATTAGAGGACGAAGAGGGGAAAGAGGAGGAAAACCTTAAGGACGATACTTAAGCTGGGGCACGCCGATGACTTTGCCATCTTTCCTCGCCGATCCGGCACTGCGACTACTGCTCTTTGGCGGCAAAGGCGGTGTGGGGAAGACCACTTGTGCTACCGCGACTGCCTTCCGGTTAGGCCGATGCCGCCCCGGGACGCCCCTGCTTTTGGTTTCAACCGATCCCGCACACTCGCTGCTGGACTGTCTAGCCGGTACCAACATCCCCCCCAATCTGACAGTCCTGGAATTGGACGCCCAGGGGGACCTCGCCCGGTTCAAGGCTAAGCATCAGCAGAAGCTTCATGAGATTGCATCCCGCGGAACGTTTCTGGACGAGGACGATATTACCCAGTTGATGGGCCTGTCATTGCCCGGGATGGATGAGCTGATAGCGTTTCTGGAAATCGATAGCCTCGTAAGAAGTGAAAAGTACGGCTGTATTGTGGTGGATACGGCGCCTGCCGGACACACCTTAAGGCTCCTGGCGATGCCTGAGCTCATGCGCACGTGGCTAGGTGCTCTGGATGCCTTACTGGCTAAGCACCGCTATATGAAAACCAAGTTTCTGGGCCGATACCGTCGCGATGAGGCGGACGCGTTCCTTGAGGAACTCACTTCCTCCGTGGAGCAGATGACAGCATTATTGCAGGACGCTTCACGCTGCCGGTTTGTGCCGGTCATGTTGGCCGAAAGCCTGAGCATTGAAGAAACGTTAGTTCTGCTGGAGGAATTACAGCGCTCCAGGGTACCCGTGTCCGAACTCGTCGTGAACAAGCTCTATCCCACCAGCGGCTGCGGGTTCTGCCAGACTGCGCGTGCGCGGCAACTTGGGGATCTGGAGGTAGCCCGCGGGCGGTTTTCCAGGTGTGCGTTGTGGAGCGTGCCCATGTTGCCGACGGAGGCCCGCGGGAGGGAAATCCTGGATGTATTCTGGCAGAATGTATCGGCGCTTCCCCAAGCCTCCCTAGTGGCTTCGGCAAGTCCGCCCGAGCTCTCTTGCCAGGTCGAAGCGCCGGGCAGGCTGCCGTCGCCCCGGATGCGGCTGGTGGTCTTCGCTGGCAAAGGGGGTGTGGGCAAGACCACCTTGTCTTGCGCGACGGCCTTGCGCTTGAATCAAGAGTTTCCCGACAAGGAGATTCTGCTTTTTTCGGCCGACCCGGCCCATTCTCTCGCGCAGTGCCTGGAGCGGCCCGTAGGAGCGATTCCCACCCGTCTCTTGCCTGGCTTGACGGCGTTGGCAATCGATGCCGAGGCCGAATTCAGGGCGCTCAAGCGACTCTATAGCCAGGAGCTCAATGCGTTCTTTGAATCCGCCCTGCCCAACTTGGACCTCACCTTCGACCGCAGGGTGATGGAAAGGATCATGGATCTCTCCCCTCCAGGCTTGGATGAGGTCATGGCACTCACCAAGATAGTAGGTTTTTTGCAGGAAGGCAGCTATGACCTCCTGGTCCTCGACTCCGCCCCCACCGGACATCTGATCCGGTTGCTGGAACTCCCCGACTTGATCGACCAGTGGCTCAAGGTCTTTTTCGGCCTTTTCTTGAAATACAAGCGCATCTTTCGGCTGCCCAGAGTTTGTGAGCGCTTGGTGGAAATGTCTCGAAGCATAAAGTGGTGGCGGGCGTTGCTGAGTGACAGGAACCGCTCCGCTGTGTACGCGGTGAGCATCCTGACGGAAATGGCGTTGGAGGAGACACGTGACCTGCTTGCCGCCTGTGGGCGAATGAGAATGGCTGTGCCGCAGATATTCCTCAATCTAGCCACTCCGTCGGTGGACTGCGCCCTGTGTACCTCCCTCCACCATTTAGAACAGGGCGTGCGCCGGAAGTTCTTCGAGGCGTTCCCCGCGCTGCACCACACGGTGAGTTACCGCCAGGGAGAACCGCTGGGAGTCGAGCAGCTCTCCCCGTTAGGCCACGCCCTGTATCGGCCTCTGCATGTGCCAAGTGCGAGCGCTCTGCCCAAAGGCAGACCGTTGATGGCGAGGAATGCCTGAGTCTATGGCCACGCCGCATTTTGACAGCGTCGGCAAGCAAGGCGGGGAACTGGATCCGGACGCCTTTGACGAGGACGAGCACGTCAGCCTGTGCGAAGCGCTGGATCGAATTCTGAACAAGGGCGCGGTGGTTCAAGGGGATCTAATGATCTCTGTTGCCAATGTGGACTTGCTCTACCTGGGGCTCCGCGTGGTCCTGACCTCCATCGAGACCGCCATGCGAACGGGCGTGGCCTCGCCACCAGCGGAAGCCCGCCACGGGAGTTGACGGATGAATGAAGTCGAATCCAGAAATGTGGAGTCCCCGGAGATGCATGACTTTGCCAGTATCATGCGGACAGGGGAGCCCCCCGGACTTGCACCCGGCGGGAGCCGCCTGAACCTTAAACCCGAGGACGTGAAGAACGGGTTGGGACAACTTGTTCTCACCCTCGTGAAACTGCTCCACGAACTGTTGGAGCGGCAGGCCATCCGACGCATCGAGTCCGGGTCGCTTACGGACGAGCAGATCGAACGTCTCGGCATTACCTTGATGAGACAGGCCCGGGAAATCGACAGGCTACGGAAGGAATTCGGGCTCGAGGAAGGGGACCTCAATCTCGACCTGGGACCTGTTGGCAAGCTATTTTGACGGAGGTTGACGCGATGGCAGTCCAACGCGCAGTTACACATGCGGTGGAGACGTCCACGTTGGCGGACATCCTGGAGCGTGTGCTGGACAAAGGAATCGTTATCGCCGGCGACATTAAGGTGAAGCTCGTGGACATCGAATTGTTGACCATCCAGATTCGCCTCGTGGTCTGCTCAGTGGACAAAGCCGTGGAGATGGGAATGGATTGGTGGTCTCGAAATCCGGAACTCGTTTCGGGGGCGGGCAAGAATGGCGACGAGCTGAGCGAAACGCCGTCCGGGACGGCAGAAGCCCCGCCTGGCCCGTCGGCTGCCGCCGGGCGGGATCGGCATAAACGGGAGACTGGAGAGTTGGTTGGGGGGTAGACCGTCAGATATTTGACTGTGTGGAGGATCTCAGCCCTTCGATTATGAATGCCTCATGACGTGCGGGCTAAAAGCTTTCGAGTACGTAGCCGTCAGGGTCGTACTCGCGGGCTAGAACACACTTCCCTCCATCGAGTGGCGCGCTGCTCTGAAATTGCCTGTCATTCCGAGCCCTTCGCCTGTCATTCTGAGCGGAGCGAAGAATCTCGCTCTGCCGCTCACGGTAAACTCCGCGAGGAATCTCGCCCCGGTCCCTGTTCACTGAACCACTCGACGCAGAGCGAGATTCCTCGCTTCGCTCGGAATGACATTTCATGGTTTCCGGGCGTTCGTCGGCTGACGAACATGAGCGACTGCTCTGGAATCCGCGTTTTCACCCCTTCCACGTCTACACCGGAAACAAACACCGAGAGAAACTGAACCCGGTCAGGCGCGGGCTGGTGAGTTCGCCTGGGAATTGGCCGTGTGAAAAGGGTACCTGACACCCTTTCCTCCTGCGGCGTATCGACCAATGCTCGCCGCCGGCGAGACGATGAATTTCGTTGATCTGCTCAAGGTTCAGCATGCATGCGGTTATAAACCGGCGAGAGGAGCTGCACCAGAGGGGTGTTGTTGGCAAGACGCCGGCGGCATCGGCACAGGTTGGACAGGGGATTGAAAAATCAGTAGTTGGCAGGCAGCCAAGTTGTTGTTTGCAAGATGCCTTGCGGTGGGGCCGAAGAGCCAAACCTCGGCCGCAGAACGCTTTAGATCCACAGCCAGGTTGTTGTTGGCAAGCTTCAGCAAGCGGCGCTTTTGGTCACGGCGTTGCTGTCGCTGGCGATTGCGTTCCGCTTGCTGAGGGTGATTCTGCCGGTATTGCTTCCAATAGCCCGGGTGAGCCTCGCGCCACTTATGCGCACTCTCCCGGCAGACCTGCCGGTAAAGTGAGTCGGAAGCGACCTGGCGCCGGTGATAATCGCGCCGGCGCTGCCGCTGGCACTCCCGCTGGCCGCAAACGAATTGTTGGGGATGATATGGGGCAGGCTGAAAGACTTGCTGACAATAAAGACAGCGGCGATCACTCATCAGGCGGCTCCGGCTCAGAATGCGATGGAATCATTCTGTTCGAAGCCAACACTAAACTTGTGTTAGCACCGGCCTGCAAGGGAACCAATTTTCGCCGGCTTGGAGGGAGTCACTGGGACGCGAAGGCTGTTTGCCCGGCAACTTGATTGTACCTATCCGACTTCCGGGTAGCTAATCAGGAAGTAGAATTCAATTCTTGCTTTTGCGCTTCGCAACTGTTTCGTCAAAATAGGTTCTGTCCCCTTCTTTCGAGACCCTACTGAAAATTCCGTTCACCAATCTAAACGTCTCGAAGCCGCTGACCTTTCTGCTTCTCCTTCGAGGAGTTGAATCATTTAGAGGAAGGTCAGTTCCCGACAGTTTTAATTCAATATCGTAGTATTCGGTTCCGTCATGACGGACGAAACTGATTGTGCGATGGTTCTCGTAACATGGGAGTCCCTCTGGGTCACACACGCCCTTGTCGTCATCCGCGATAACACGCCGCAGACCCAACTTCACCGTGCGATTCCAAGGCACCAATATATCCAAGACCGCAGTCGTTTCGCCGTTTCCCTTGCCAACTTCGACGATTTTGACAGCCGTCAGGTTCGACCCGATCTCCACCAATTCAATGTCTCTCGGTGGTTTTCCCCACTCTCCAGCGAATGTGACTGCTCGATTAGACGCATTTATCATCCACGTCCCCCCGTTGTAAGTAAAAACGGACATGCCAATCACAGGCGCACAAGCGTGGCAATCGTAGGTCTCATCACCGCTGGGAATGGCGTAGGTCAGAAGAAAAAAACTTCGAGCACTTCGTTCGCCGACGAAGGAGTTGAAGAGAACTCTAATAGTCATCTGCTCCTCGCCCGGGGCGGGAAGGCTGGTCGTGTTCTTTGGGAGCCGCGTGATTGATGTTTGGGTTCTCACGTCGTAGTTCCCGTAGAACATTCTCATTGCTTGTGCAACGTCAAAAGCGTCGGCGATCTCTGAGTTTTTGGGAAGAGAAATGGGCTCTTGCCTGCCATGAGAGCCTGGCGCAAGGACCAGAAAACTCAGCAATACACCGAGGTCAATTCGCACGAGTGTTCTGCACCTCCGACTATGTCAAGAGTAGTCTCTTTCAATTCTGGTAGATAACTGTCCGAGAGTAAAGTTGTGATTTCTCGGTTGGTGCCCGGTAAGTCGGCCTGCCGGAAGCTGGCCGCTGCGGGGTAGACGTACCCTAAACGCGTTCTCGCTTCTCGCCTTCGTCACGAACGCGCAGTATGTGATTCAGTTCGGAGTGCCCCACTTCTGAAGGATCTATAGAGTCTGCTATAGAGTTCTTACCGCGTCCCCGCCGATGGGGCTGCTGCTCATGAAACTGGCGCGAGTGCTGCTCTCTTACACCGGCCCCAACAGGATGTCGGCGTAGCACCTCCAACTCCACCCGTTCAGGCTCCGCAGCCAGAGCACTTTGGATTGACCTGGCAGGACACTCAATTGTTCGGCGGTTTCGCCTCTTCCTTACCCCGAGAAGATACATGGGGGACTGTGGCGATAATTGGCGCAGTGATGGGATTCCTTTTGAGCCTCTTCGTCCCATCTTGGGCAGGCAGAAGTGGGGACATTGGGTTCTGGGTCTGTTGTTTGATTGCGGGTCCTTTTGTTGGGTCTCTTCTTTTCTTTGCGCCACCTTTTTCAATTGTCGGCATGACTCTTGAATACGCCTTCAGAAGAATCCGCCACCGGCAGCCTCAACAGTTGACGCGCAACCACCCACGCTTTCCGAATTATCTTCGCTACCAGGAAGCCTGTCGGGCGCACTCGGAACGTCTTGCAGAGGTGTCCCGAGTGGAGAGGCAGAAAGAGATGGCACGGCAGCAGCAGCTACGCCAGACTGTAGCTTGGTGGAAGAGTCTTGACGGCAAGAGCTTTGAAAGAGAACTGGTGGGACTCTTCAAGAACAGAGGCTTCGAGGTTGACTGGACGGGCCGTTACGGATGGGATGGGGGCGTCGATATACTTCTCAAGGCAAACGGAAAGAATATTATCGTTCAACGCAAAGCACACAAGGATTACATTGGTCCTGGGCCAGTCCGGGACCTATACGGCACGTTGATGCACAAAAAGGCCGATGAGGCGTGGCTCATAACCACATCTGGATTTTACGGCGGTGCGGCCTCTTTTGCATACGGAAAGCCAATTCGGTTGCTGACAATTGAAAATGTTCTCGCAGAACTGGGGCTGGAAGATCCTCCAGCACGAGGTCCACATGGGACTTAAAGATAGGGGGGAGAAACGGTACCGTTTTTTTCCCTTTCTCCCGGCGCCTCGCACGTACGAATGGTAGGGACGAGGCGCCGCCTCGCCCCTACGGTCATCGCGGTTGGGGGGTAGGGGCACAGCAGCACATCATGGAATTCAACCCGAAAATGCATCATCGGCGTTCGGTCCGTTTGAGAGGATATGACTATACCAGTCCCGGACAATATTTCGTGACCGTCTGCACCGATCAGCGGGTATTGCTGTTTGGCGAAGTGATCGAGGGACAAATGCGCAGGAACGCGCTGGGAGATATCGTTCATGCACAATGGTTTGCGACGGAGCGAATCCGGTCGGAAATACGGTTGGACGCGTTCATCGTCATGCCCAACCATTTTCACGGAATCATTGAAGTCACCCCCGTAGGGGCGAGGCGGTGCCTCGCCCCCACGCGGCCCCTCGGCCCCACCGGACGCCCAAGCGGCCCCGCGCCGGGATCCATTGGTGCGATCCTGGGACAGATTAAGTCTCTCAGCAAGAAAGCCATCAACAAGATACGGGCAACCCCGGGCAGACCCGTGTGGCAGCCGAATTACCACGAACACATTATTCGCAACGAACGGGAATTGAATCGGATTCGTGAGTACATCTGCAACAATCCTTTGAGATGGCCCTCCGACCGCGAAAACCCGACGCGTCAAGCTGACACCCCGGATGAAATCGCAGACATCGTTTCGTGGGACGATGACCCCTGGGAACAATGGTCGGAGCGAGGCGGTGCCTCGCACACACGCCCGCGGCGCCCGGGTGATTAGGAATCCAGCCAGCGTTTCGCCGGGACGGGCGAGGAGCCGCCTCGCCCATACAGCGCCAGCTTCGCAGGGGCGGTTCGCGAACCGCCCCTACCAACCCGGCACGAATTGCCTAAAGGTGTAAGTTTACTAGTTGGCTATTGACAATAATTGGCCCGCGTTGTAACCTGTAAGGGCTGTGAACGTTCGCTTCACCTCGCGTGGGGACGGCTTGCCTGCCGCCCCTGCTCCCAATCTTTCAATTCATGGAGTTACTATGTCCTTACTCAAATCTACTTGTCCTACTCCCCAGCGGCTCGACGCCGCACGGCGCAATTCGCTGCACTCCACCGGGCCTCGCAGCGAGGCCGGAAAAGAGCGCATGAAAATGAACGCCCTCAAGCACGGCTGTGATGCCGCGCCCGAAAACG
>Ga0326728_10007169_pt1 | contig 29092 bp, 18 predicted proteins | sample MB3enrmetagenome_FD_207602 | JGI IMG/M metagenome (GOLD analysis project Ga0326728, IMG submission 207602) | Lab enriched peat soil microbial communities from McLean, Ithaca, NY, United States - MB31MN | ecosystem: Environmental > Terrestrial > Soil > Wetlands > Peat | place: USA: New York... | reverse complement strand
CGTCCCGCACGAGGGCCTCCGTCGGGTACCGCTCGCCGACCGGGTTGACCCCTCCGTCGACCTCGTGGACGACGTGGTTGTCGGTCGTCATGACCTCGGCGACGTCGACCACCTGCTCGAGCTCCTTCACGATACGCGCCCGGAGCCCCGCGACCAGGTTGTTGCCGTCGATCAGGACGTAGCCGGTGGTCGACTCGCCCGTGCGCACGACGAGCGCGCGCAGGCCGAGCGGGGCGATCCCGTCGCGGCCGATCGAGTAGCCGTCACGACGGGCGGTGCCGACCTCGAGGGGCCCGTCGCGGGCCGCCCGGAGCGCGGCCGCGATCGCCGCGCGGGCATCGGTGAGGAGCTTCTCCGCCGCCGGGCTTCCGAAGGCGATGTCCCCTTCGTCCTCGACGTAGGAGTTGTGCGCGTCGATCAGGAGCGGCAGCGGCCCGCCGTCGCGCGACAGCTCGCGGACGATGTGGTAGGTCACGGAATAGGCGATGTCGTCGGTCGGGGCCGGGGCCTGGCTCACGACGACGAGCGCGACGTCGCCCAGCAGCTGGGCGCGGGCCGTGCTCCCGGCGTACGGGGCGACCAGGGGGCTCGAGCGCGCGCGGCCGGCCGGGGGGAGCGAGCCGAGGAGCTCGCGCGCCGCCGCGCCGACCCGCTCGACCTCGGCGCCGCTCGGAAGGTCGAGGTCGTGGTCGCACGGCGTGTGGGGAACGAGGACCGTCCCCGCCTCCGGCCCGAGGAACCCCTCGAGCTTCCTCGGCAGGTCGCTCGAGCCCAGCGCGGCGAACGGCCCCGGGTGGACGGTGGGAAGGACGACGGTCGCCGCCGGGCGGCCCTGGCGGAGGAACGCGAGGAGGTTGACGCGCAGGTCCGCCAGGACCGGCGATCGGAGGAAGAACGCCTCGAGCGTCCGCGTCGCCTCCTCGTCCCGCCGTCCCACGTGGTCGAGCAGCGGGCGGATCATCGAGACCCCCGAGCCATGGAACTCCCGGCGGATCGGCCGGTCGGCCGCGTGGAGGACCACCACGGCGCAGACGAAGGCGAGGACCAGATCGACCACGACGCTCGCCAGGGACGCCTCGGTCGGGACGACGACGAAGGAGAACCCGGCGAACTGGAGGACCGGCTGGACGAGGGCGCTCGCCAGCGTGCGCCCGTGGCTGGGCCGGGAGATCCCGTAGAGCGTCAGCTCGCGGAACCAGAACAGAGGGGCGACCAGGAACGGGCCGAGGAAGACGACCCCGGGGACGACACCCGGCCAGAGGTCGAGCGCCCCCCGCCAGGCCGCCGCGAGCGGGAGCTCGACCAGGAGCGCGGTGAACACCAGGAAGATCCCCCGGTGGAACTCGAACCGGCCCCCGAGCACCCGGGCGAGGGGCGAGGTGAGGCCGGCCGTGAGGAGCGCCGGACCGAGGAAGGCGAGCAGCCACCCCTCGAGCCACGGCGAGCCGGGCGGGGGCCAGACCAGGACCGCGAGGGCGAGGCTGACGACCGCGATGAGCCCGGCGGTCACCAACGGAGGCGGCGCGCGGAACAGCACGCTGGGCCTGCGGTGCGGGCTGGCGGGCGGGGGCGGCGGGGAGGGAGGGTCAGCCGACGCGGGCACGGAGCACCTCCTCCACGATCGACCGGAACCGATCGCCCAGGCCCTGCTCCTCCGTGATGGTGCCGGTGACCAGGACGTTGGCGCCCGCCGCCAGCAGCGGCCGCGCATCGGACGCGGAGCGGATCCCCCCGCCCACGACCAGCGGGACCTGGATGGCCGCTCGGACCGCCCGCACGATGGCGGGCGGCACGGGCTCCGGGGCCCCGGAGCCGGCCTCGAGGTAGACGAGCCGCATGCCGAGCATCTCGGCCGCGAGCGCGTACCCCGCGGCGGTCGCCGGGGCGTCCCGGGGCACCGCGTCGACCTGGCCGACCTCGCCGACGCGCATGCCGGGCGCGATGACGAGGTAGCCCATCGGGATCGCTTCGAGCCCCATCGCGCGCACGACCGGAGCCGCCCGGGCGTGCGCGCGGACGACCAGGTCGAGGTTCCTCGAGTTGAGCAGGCTCATGAACAGCACGGCGTCCGCCTCCGGGGCGAGCGAGCTCAGTCCCTCCGGGAAGATGATCGTCGGGACCTTGACGGCGCGGCGGACCGCCTGGGCGGCCCCGCCGACCAGCTCGCGGGAGATGCCGGTCGAACCGCCGAGGAGGATGGCGTGGCTGCCGGCCTCGACCGCTCCGCGGGCGAGCTCGCCGGCGCGCTCGCCCCGGGATTTCTCCGGGTCGATCAGCGTGAAGTGGACCGGCCCCGTCTCGAGCTGCTCCCATAGGCGACGCTCTACGGGTCCCAGCTCGTTCGTGAACCTCATCGGAACGCCACCGCCAGGAACGCCCCGAGCGCGAGCGCCATCGCCCCCTTGCTGACCGTCTGCTCGAGGCGGAGACGGCGGGGGAGCCAGGCCACCGACGCGACGAAGAGGAGGTCGGCCGCGAGCACCACAACGGCGTAGGCGATCCCGGCCGGCGAGCGGGGGCCGAGGTACCACAGGAACGGCGTAACGCTCAGCGCGATCGCCGCGCCGACGGCCCCCCGCGCGAGGCGCGACGCCGCGCCCATACCGAGGACCTTCGGGACCGTCCGGCGCGACGTGTCCCCCGCGACGTCCTCCATGTCCTTGATCACTTCTCGGCTCACCGTGGCGAGGAACGCCATCGCCGCGAACGGCAGCACGACGACGGGCCTTCCGGCCGCCGCCCCGCCGTACAGGAAGACCATTGCCGTGAGCCCGCCGACGGCAAGGTTGCCGACCAAGCCCCTCGCCTTCCAGCGAAGCTCGTAGGCGAGCAGGCCGGCGATCGCCACGGCGAGGATCACGCCCACCCAGGGCTCGACGAGGGCGACCGGCACGGCGATGACCACCCCGGCCACGAACAGCCCCACCGCAAGGCGTCGCGCGGCCCGGGGCGTCACCTCGCCTGTGACGAGCGGCCGCTCCGGGTGGTTGAGGCGGTCGCCCTCGAGGTCGCCGAGGTCGTTGAGGACGTTGCCGGCCGCGGTGACCAGGCCGGTCGAGGCCGCGGCGAGGAGCAAGAGGGAGGCCAAGGTCCGCGACGGCTCGAACCCGACCGCTGCCGCCGCCAGGCCGCCGACCACCGTGCCGACGAACGCGACCGCGACGTTCGCCGGACGGACGAGGCGGAAGGCTGCCCGCACGTGCCGCGATGCTCACGCCGGCACAATAACGGTTGTGCCGGACGGCCGCCCGCGCCCCACGCGCCCTCGCCGGCGCGGTCCCGCGCCCGCGGCGGTCGGCCGTTATAACCCGCGGCGGCTCGGGCGCGGAGATGCGCTCCCCCCGCGTCCCCCGGCCGCCGACCCGGGGCTTTTCCCTGGACAACGGGCTCCGCGTCCTCCTCGCCCCGGACGGCCGGAGCCCCACGGCGAGCGTCTGGGTCTGGTACCGGGTGGGGTCCCGCAACGAGCACCCGGGGATCACCGGCGCCTCGCACTGGGTCGAGCACATGCTCTTCGAGGGCTCGCCGCGCTACGCCAAGGGGGAGATCGATCGCGCGGTCGTACGCGTCGGCGGCGAGCTGAACGCGTTCACGGACGCCGACTTCACCGCCTACTTCTCGACCGTCCCCCGCGAGCACCTCGGGGTCCCGCTCGACATCGAGTCCGACCGGATGACCCGCGCCCTGATCACGGACGAGGAGGTCGCGCGCGAGCGCACCGTGATCTTCTCCGAGCGCGAGGGCAACGAGAACTGGCCGGAGTTCCGGGTCGAGGAGGAGCTCTACCAGCTGGCGTTCCGCGAGCACCCCTACCGGTGGGACCCTCTGGGCCGCCGCGAGGACATCGAGCGGATGAGCGCCGAGCAGCTCCGCGAGTACTACCGCCGCTTCTACGGCACGCGCAACGCTTTGCTCGTGGTGGCGGGCGGCTTCGACCCCGGCGCGGTCGCTTCGGAGGTCCGCCGGAGGTTCGGGCCGCTGCCCGAAGGCGGCGAGGACGTCACCGTCCGCGTGACCGAGCCTCCGGCGCGCGGCGAGCGACGCGCCGAGCTCTCCGGCCCGGGGACGACCCCGTACCTCCAGCTCGGCTTCCACGCGCCCGCCCTCGGCGACCCCGAGACCCCGGCCACGATCGTCCTGGACGCGATCCTCGGCGGGGAGACCCGCCTGTTCTCGGCCGGGTCCGGCTGGGGACGCTCGGCGGAGCATCCCAGCTCTCGGCTCTACCAGGCCCTCGTCGACCGCGGCCTCGCCGTCCGCGCCACGAGTGACTGGCGTCCGAGGAGCTACCCGGGCCTGTTCACCGTGCAGGCCCAGGCGGCGGCAGGTGTCTCGCTCGACCGCCTCGAAGGGGCCATCGTCCGCCTGCTCGACCGATTCGCGCGCGAGGGACCGCGGCCGGCCGAGATGGAGGAGGCCCGCACCAAGGTCCGCCGTGCGGCGGTGCTCGCCTACGAGGGAGCCTCCCGGACCGGCTTCCGCCTCGGGTTCTTCTCGACGCTTAGGTCCCCCCGGTTCGAGGACGAGATCTTCGCCTCGATTCTGCGGGTCACCGGTCGCGAGGTCCGGACCCGCGCCCGGGAGCTGTTCCGTCCCGAGACAAGGGTCGTCGTCCGGTACCGGCCGACGGGGGAGGCGAACGGTGGCTGAGGCGAACGACCCGCTGAGGATCGAGTACCTCCCGCCGGTGGACGGGCTGGCGGTCGTGCGGCAGGCCACCCCCGCCGGGTCCGGGAGCTTCTCGGCGACGTACGTGGGGCCGGCCGGCTGGGGGTTCGACGAACGCGGCGCGGAGGGGGCCGCGCGGCTCGTGAACCAGCTCGTGACGAGCGCGGCCGGGCCGTACGACCGGGTCGCCCTCGCCCGACGCCTCGATCGCGCGGGGGCGACCCTGAGCCGGCAGTGCGCCCCCGAGTCGTCCGAGGTCACCGTCTGGGGCCCGGCCGACGCGTGGGAGAAGCTTCTCGAGCTGCTCGCGCTGGTCGTCCAGAGGCCGAGGTTCGACCCCGAGGACGTCGGACGGGCCCGGCGCCAGATGGTCGAGCGACAGCTCCGGGAGGCCGCCCAGCCCGCCCAACGGGCCGAGCTCGAGCTCCTGCGGGGGATCTTCCCGCCGGGCCACCCGTACCGCGGCACCGGCCTTGGGTCCGCGCGCTCCCTCGCCAAGCTCTCGAGGGAGAGCCTCGTCCGCTTCCACCGGGATCATTACACGAGCGGAGGGGGCCTCCTCGTGGTCACCGCTCCGGCCCGCGGGGAGGCGGTCCGGCGGGCCGCCCGTCGCTGCTTCCGGTCGTTCGAAGGGCCCCGCGGCCCCACCCTCCAGCTCGCCCGGGGTCGGGGCACCCGGGGAGGTGTTCGCACCTTCGACCTCCGCGGCCGCTCCCAGGTCGAGCTGCGGCTGGGCGGCCCGTCGATCGCCCGCCGCGACCCGGTGTTCCCGGCCGCCTTCCTGGCGAACGAGATCCTCGGCGGCCGCCCGCTGCTCAGCCGGCTGTTCCAGAGGGTGCGGGAGCGCGGGGGCCTTGCCTACCACGCCTCCAGCGACCTCGAGGCGATGCGGTTCGGGGGATACTGGCTCGCCCAGGCCGGGACCGGGGCCGACCGGTGGAAGAGGGTCGTGGCGATGCTCGATTCGGAGCTCCGGAGGATCCGGGAGGTGAGCCCCACGAGCCAGGAGGTCGACCTCGTCCGCGAGAGCGCGATCGGGGAGATTCCGCTGTCGCTCGAGACGACCGCGGAGGCGCACGAGCTCGCGGTCGACGCCGCCTATCACGAGCTTCCCGAGGACCACTGGCGGACCTGGCCGTCGACCCTGCGTTCGGTCCGACCTGCCGCGGTCCGGGACGCCGCCCGGGAGGCGCTCGGGGCGACCGGGATGGTCACGGTCGTGGTCGGACCGCTCGGCGCGGCGTAGGACGGGGCCGCGGGCGGTCGCGACCGGCCGTTCGCGGGACGGGTCCGGGGCCGTCACGGTCCGCGGGCCGGCCGGAGGGCCGCGGTCCGCACCCATGCGCATTTATACGTGGACGCAGATGGGGGGGCATGCCGGCCCGAGCCCGAGTCGAGATCCCGCCCGCCGGAATGCTGCGGAAGAACATCACGATCACTCCGGAGGAGGCCGCGTTCCTCGAGCGCCACCCGGAGATCAATCAGAGCGCCCTGTTCCGCCAGATCGTCGAGAGCATGATGCTCGCCGAGAGGTCGCCGTCGGTCGCCTCGACGCAGGCGCTCCGCCTCGGCAAGGCAGTCTACCGCTCGGGCGCGATCATGTTCCAGAAGTCGGAGAGCTCGTCGAGGTAGGGCGCGCGGGGCGATCGTCCCGCCGCGGCGCGTCCGTTTCCCGCAGCGCGGGCCCGAGCCCGGCGAACGCCGGGAGTTCCCGGTCCTGGGCCCGGGCGTAGAGGACCCCTTCGGCCTTCGGGGTCGCCTGGCTCGCCGCGCGGGTTGTCGCCGCATCCAGGTCCGCGAACGCGTGCCGGCAGAGGATGTGGCCGAACGCCCAACGCCGGTCCATCGCCAGGTCCGTGAAGCGCGGGGCATAGTGCCCCCCACCGACCGCGAGGGCGACCCGGTCCCTGGGGTCGGGCACCGCCGCGCGGATCGCCTTCGCGAGCACGGAGACCTCCGCATCGGACGGCTCCGCCCCCTCCGGAAGGGCGACCTCCGCGAAGAACGCCGGAAGGCCCAGCTCGGGGCCATGGTGGGTCGCCTCGAACGTCGCCGGGAGGCCCAGCGCACCGGCCTCCTCAGCAAGCCCTCTCAGGGTCGCCGTCATTCTCCAGGGATCGGTCGGGACCAAGGTCCTGGGGCGTCCTCCGTGGTCGGCCTGCCCGCCAGGGTTGCCGAGGGGGTGGACCGTGAAGCAACGGATCTTGCTCTCGCTGCGGTGGATCGACGGGAACACGAGCGTAGGGCGGCGGTCGAGGAGGGGGCCCGGGAGCCGAAGGTCGAGACGCTCGTCGTAGAGGTGGGGCCCTGGCCGCCGGACGCAGAGGAGCCCTCCCTCCAGCTGTCGCACGGCAGCGCCGTCGACGTGAACACCGGTCGATTCGGCCGTCCCCCACCTCGCTTCCACCGCGCGGGCCACCGGGTCCGACTCGCTCAGGACGACCAGCGTCGGTGGGGGCCGGGCCGTGGCGCCTTGGTCCGCGGTGGCCGAACCGGAGGGCCCGGGGTCGACGGCCGCCCCCCCGCGACGGACTCGTCCGGCCACGGGGCCTCGAGAGCTCAGCGCTCGTTGTCGCGGTAAGCGAGGTCGCGGGCGTAGTAGTCGTCGCCCACCGCGTGATCGTGGACCCGCACCACGTCGCGCTCCTGCACGCAGAAGATCCAGCTCGACTGGTAGCAGATCGGGCACTTCGTGAACAGGATCCCGATGAGCGCGCCGATGAGCAACATCCCCCCGGCGAGGACGAAGACGACGCCGAGATGCAGTCCCTTCTCGTGCGGGGCCTCCGGGCTGATGCCGTAGAGGACGAGGATCGAGCCGAGGAAGATCATCGGCAGGAACCGTCCGATGACGTGCCAGCCTCGCCAGACCGGGGGCGGGGCCTCCTCTTCGGCCATGCCCACGGCCCCTACTCACCGACTTCGGCGGACGACGGCGCCGGGCAGGCGTAGTCACTCGTGCATTCCGTCACGAGGGCGCTCGCGGTCCCGACGGCCCCGTAGATCTCCGGCGCGGTGGACGGCGCCACCTGGCCGGTCATGTTGTACACCGGATCATAGAGCCAGGCCGCCGTCAGGTCAAAGACGAACAACACCGTGCCCGGTCCCAGGTCCGAGCCGTGGACCTGGTTCAGGAGGAAGAACGTCTGAACGGTCGGCGTGACGCCGGCGATGGCGATCGACACCTGGTAGAGCCCGTCGGTCGAGGTGCTGTTGCTGAAGGTCACCGGCAGCTCGTACACCAGGTCGGACGGCCCGTACCCTATCTCGTCCGGCGCCCACAGCGTGGAGTTCGCGTACTCCGGGAAGCCCTCGTAAGGCCCGCTCGGGAAGAGCCCCAGGTACTCGCCGTAGAAGGACGGGAGGTAAGTGGTGTTGTTGTTCATCTCGTAATAGGTCGGGCACGGGGTGAAGTTCGCGTTGTCGATGTGGGTGAGGTTCCACGGGCTCTGGCCGTTCGGACCGAGCGTCCAGGAGTTGCAGGAGCTCACGTTGACCAAGTTGTTGTTGAAGTACGACCCGTTCGCCATGAAGTTGGTGGCGCTGTAGTTGTTGATGGTCCACGGGCTGCCGAGGGAGTTGAAGTACCAGGTAGCGCTCACTCCGCCGCCGTACGGAAAGTCCGGTGTCACCCCTACCGAGTTCAGGCAGACAAGGGTGACGTTGCCTCCCGTGACGTTCACCGAGCTGCTCGCGTCGTCGTAAGGGTCGTAGATCCCGCCGGAGCTCGCGTTGAGCACGCCAGAGGCGTTGCAGGGGCCAGTGAAGAAGCCCGAGGCGTCCGTCCAGTTCCACTCCGGGTTGTCCATGGTGGCGTTGGTCAGGTCAAGCTGCGTGGCCAAGATCTCCTGACCGCTGCCGAAGGTGACCCCGACCGGAGGTGCCCCCAAGTCCGAGCCGGAGAGCTGCCGGTGCGGGGTACCAAGAGGCCCGTAAACCAATAGAGCCGATGCAAAACCGGAGACGAGAGCCACGGTCGCCACGATCGCTGCGATGTGCACCCCTCGGTGACCCCAGGCGCCGGCCCGGCCCCGTCGCACCGCCCTTCGACGACGGTGACTTTCTCGCCGCATCAGTCGAGTGCGGCCTGGCGTACGCCTCTCGACACGCTCGACCCACCGCCCAGCGCCAAGGCGCATGCCCATATAGACCCTTAGGGGGCCCCCGCCGGTGGCGCCCGCGATCGGACCCGGATTCCCACCCACGCGATCGTCGCACTCTCAGGTGGCGTAGTTCCTGCTTGACAACCGAAGCCCCGCCTGTCACCGTGGGGGGCCCGCCTGGATCGATCTGATCGGACTCAGAAGCTGAAGAAAAGAAAGGGAAGGAAGGGGTTGACCCCCGCTGTTGCGCGGGGGCTTTCGGACACGTCGTAGACCGTTGATCTACCTTAGGTCTGCACCGGGCAGACGCCGTCAATCGTACACTGGGTGATGACGACGCTCGCCAGTCCAATCGCACCGTAGATCTCAGGCATTGTGGAGTTAGCGGGTGCCGCTCCTGTCCCGTTGAAGCCGTAGGTCGCGTCGAACAGCCAGGCCGCGGTCATGTCGAAGACGATTACGACCGTTCCGCTGGAGGCGCCGCCCTGGACCATGTTGTTGAACAGGAACGTCTGCGGCACTGGGGTCACGCCTGCGATGGCCACGCTGATCTCATAGAGCCCGTTGGTCGAGAGGTTGGAGAAGACGACCGGGATCATGTAGACCACATCGGTGCTCTCGAAGCCGTTCGCGGTCGTGTTCAGGACCCACGCCGTGGAGTTGGCCATACCGTCGAACGACGGCTCAATCGCCGTGTTGTTGTTCATCTGGTAGAACGTGTTGCACGGCGTGAAGCTCGCGTTGTCGATGTGCGTGGCGTTCCAAGAGCCGTCCGTGAAGCTGTTGCACGAGCTCACGGTCTGCCCGTTAGCCGAGAAGTTCTGCCCAGACGGGATACCCGTCGCGCCCTGGAGGTCCGTGAGGTAGCTCGGGGTGCTCAGGCCGGCGTACCAGGTGGAGTTAAGCGAGCCACCCGGCATGACGGCGTTCAGGCACACGAGAGTGTCGTTCCCGACCGTGACATTGCCGTACGTCGCGTTGTAGACCCCGGCGGTCAAGACGCCCGAGGTGTTACAGGGTCCCGTGTTGTTGATCCCCATGTTCCACGTCCAGTTGGTGAACCCGCTCGCGTTGACCAGAGGGATCCCCGTTGCCATGAGCTCCCCACCCGTGCCAAAGCTCACTCCCACGGGCGGGCTTCCCAGCGTGCTGCCCGACAGTTGACGGTACGGCTGCCCAATCGGTCCGTAGACCAACACGGCCGCGCCGAACCCGGCAATCACGGCGGCTGTTGCCACGACCGCGCCGACATAAACCGCGCGGTGGCCCCAGCCACCCGAACTCGCTCGATACGCTCCCCTTCGCCGATGACTTTCTCGACGCATCAGCCCACCTATGCGGCCCGAAGGCGAGGCCATATTAAAGCCTTCATCCGTCGGTTACTGCCCCTCGGCGAACTGGGGGCTCGGTTTCGAAAGGACGGAACGCTGGAGGACACGCTCGGGCCACCTAAAACCCTGCTCGGGTTCCTAGAGGGAGGGCTTGGCTCCAGGCCGCAGAAAAGGGGCTCGGGGAGGCGCCACGAGCGACCGATGACGCCGAAGCATCTCCCTTCCGAGCCCCCCCGCAGCGAAGGGGCGAGGGAACCGGGTACGTTGCAGGGACCCGCTTCTGCCGGCCCTGAAAGGCCTGCCGAGAGGATGACCGCGCGATCGGGACCGCCTCGGTTCTCTCGGCGGAGGCTGGCTCGGGCGGGGTCCACGACCGGAGAGCGAAGGATTATAGTGGGTGCTCTCCTTCGCGCCCCGAGCGGGGGGATCCATGGCGCGGGTCGAAACGAACGCCGGCTATGATCACCACGACCGGCACGTCCACGTCCATCTCACGGACGAGCGGGCGACGTACTACGACCTCGTCACCGAGTTCCTCCAGGCCGCCGGGAAGGCGCCGGACTGGTACTGGCGCCTCGTGGGGGCGTTCGGGCCCCAAGAGTCGGACAAGCTCGAGGAGATCATCTCGACCGCGTTCGAGTCGGGCGCCTTCGTCGCTCACGACCACCCCGAGGACGTCGAGTTCGAGTGGGTCACCGAAGAGGAGTGCGAGGAGGAGCGGAAGGCCGCGGAGGAGCCGGTGCCCGTCAACGGCACCAACGGCGTCCACAGCAACGGTGTCCACACGAATGGTGTCCACGCAACCAATGGCACCAACGGCACGAACGTCGAGGCCAACGGCAGGGCGTCCGCGCCGAGGCGAGCTGAGAACCCATCCTCCGTCACCTGAGAGCCGCGGCTGCGCTCCAGGGGACCTACGGCGTGGCCCGGAGGGCTGCCACCTCCGGTGAGGGCGTGGCCCGCCTCGAGCGGCTCGAGGGAGCCTGAAGGACGTGTCGACGGTCGCTGACCTGGCCCAGCCGCGTCGGCCCTCGACGGCTGTTGCGGGGGCTCCGAGAGCACGCGGGGCGCGACGCGGGTCCGCCCCCATGAACACGTAAATAGGGGCGTGGAGTTCGGCCCTCCCGCTCCGGACGGTGCAGCGACATGAGAGCTTCGCGGATCGTCGGCGACGAGATCCGGCATCACCGCCGGAGAGGCCCGTCCCTGGGGCCGCCGCCTAGCCGTCGCCGTTTGTACGTCGTGCTCGGGGTAGCGGCGGCCATCCTCGCCTCCGTGGGGGCCCTCTCGGTCGGCTCGCTCGTCTTCTCGACGTTCTCGTCCGTCCCGCAGCAGACCGGGGCCACCGGCATCCCGAACGCTCCGCCGGGGGTTTCGTTCCCCCTCGCCGAGGGGCAGGTCGTCTCCGGCACGAGCACGCCGGCGACCGGAGGTTGCGCTGTGGGGAACCTCGGGACGCCCACGAGCCCCACGCTGCTGACGAACGGGACGTCGACCGTTCTGTGCCTGAACGCCCCGGTCGGAGGCTTCGCGGCCGCCGACGACATGTTCGAGCTCGAGATCGCGTGGAGCCATGCGGCGGCGAACGGCACGGTCTTCAAGCTTCAGATCTCCGTCGATGTCACGCCCTCGGCCAACGACATCGCCGCGACCTCGTACGTCAACACCTCGGTGCCGATCGTCGTCTCCGAGCAGGCGTTCTACGCGGTCGACCTGACCCAGGCGGGCGACACGTCCATCACCGGGTTCAGCGTGCTCGTCACCGAGCTCTAAGCGACCCAGGGAGCGGTCGGTCCGCGGTGGGCGCGAGCGCGCCACGGCCTCCGGCCCTCGGCGAAAGCCTCTCACGTAAAGGGATAAATACCGTCCCGCGGCCTCTGCCGGCGATGGCTCGAATTCTCCGTTCGACGGCGCGGGTTCCGCGCGTCGCCTTCGCGGTCTCGGTGTGCGTCCTCACCGCCCTCCTCGCGTTCCCCTCCTCCTTCCAGGGGCCCTCCGCACTGGAGGCTCCCGGGGCGGGGGCGAGCGTGGTGCCCGCCGTCTCGGTCAGCGCTCACGGTCACGGCACGGGGGCGGCCCTCGGGCGCGTCGCCCCGCCCACGGCCCCCGCCCGCGACGGCGCATCGCTCGGCAGGGTCGCCTCCCGCGAGGTCTTTCCACCGTCCCCGCCGATCACGACGGGCGACTCCACCGGGGGAAGGGAGCAGCCCGGCTACGAGCAGAACCCCGCGCCGATGGGGCTCGCCGACCTAGGCGAGCGGTCGACGGGGCCGTACATCTACAACTCCTCCAGTTTCCAGGCGGCGATCACGTTCCAGAGCCGGTTCTCGGTCTACGACCCGGGGTACGCCGCCTTGGCCGAGTCGCCGTCGTGGTCGACGATCCAGCTGAACACGGTCGCCGTGGGGATCGGCTACCCTGGGGCCCCGAGCGGCCACTACGGGACGTTCTGGGTCCAGAACGTGGTCCACCTCAACGGCTCCGTCCTCGAGTTCGAGGACAACCTCTGGAACTTCACGACCGCCGGCTCGAGTGTCTTCCCGTGGGACCTGATCCACCCCGCCGGAACGTTCGGTCCCAGCACGTCCGGCCAGTACTACTTCCGCAGCGGGCCGACGCTCGCCGTGCCGTCGTCCTATCCGTTCACGCTCGACCTCTACAACAGCGTCTCGCTCGTGGGCTACCACGCCACGATCTACCTCAACTACTCCCTGGCGGGCGGGCCCATCAGGTCGTACGACGCCGTGACGTTCGCGACGGTCCAGACCGGGACCCCGGCGTTCCAGGTGAGCGGGCTCGGCGTCGACGGCTCCGGCCACTGGAACGACGCCGAGCTGGTCCTTGGAGGGGACGGCTCGGGCTCGAACACGATGGTCCAGCAGCTCAACGCGACGGTGTCGCTCCAGCGCTGGAACGCCACCCTCTCGAGCTTCGAGAGCGTCCCTTCGGCGTACGACTACGGTGTCGACTCGGGGGAGACCGCCGAGGGGATCGCCGCGACGTACGCCGGCACGACCGAGACCCTCGAGCAGGGACCCTCGATGCTCTACGGCCTGTGGGGCACCGCCTCCTCGCCGACGTACGGCCCTTCGGCGGCCCCGGGCGCGATCCGCGTCGCGCTGACCGTCGTCCCGGCCTGGGGGTTCGTCTTCGCGACGGACAACATTTCGCTTAGGACCGCCCCAACGCTGGCGGACGCGAAGCTCGCCTACTTCCCGACCGACGCCAGCGGGGTCGGCAGCACCGAGCTCCCTCCCCCTTCGGGGACCGACCCGTACGAGCTGCTCGCCTGGGCGGCCGGGTACGCCAACTCCTCGGCCAGCCCGGTCCCGGTGAAGGCCAACTCCACGGGCCTCCCGCTCAACCTCGCCTTGGACAGCTCCTCGCCGTTGCAGGCCCCGGTCTACCTCTTCGGGGACGCCGAGGCGGAGGCGTTCGGCAGCTCCGGGATCCCCTCGGTGACGTACACCAGCTCGAACCACACCCTCTCGATCGCACCGGCCTCGGACGCCCTGGCCGCGCCGTTCCTCCGCCTGAACGACTTCCGCTTCCCCACCTTCGTCCTGTTCGCGGCGGACGACCTCAACATCTCGGTCCAGGTCAACGGCTTCACGCAGGCGCCCGGCGCGTCGACCTACGCGATCGACCTCGGGAGCTCCGTGACCTACTCCGGCTACAGCCAGGGGTACTTCTTCTTCTACGGGGCCGGCGCCTTCGACGTCACCCACACGACCACTCCCGGGAACTCGACCGGCTACTGGGAGAACGGGGCCTATCCCCCCGCGGCGGTCGAGTTCTTCGACACCACCGGCAGCCGTGCGTCCGACATCGTCAGCGATCAGGAGTCGTTCGGGGTCACGTTCGTCAACGCGACCGGAGGGACGGCGGCCAACCTGACGAGCCGGCAGGGTGCGAACGCGGTCGACGCGATCTACTCCAGGGGTGTCGAGGCCACGAACGTCTCGGCCGTGGGCCTGGATTACCGCAACTCGCCCAGCTGGGGCGCGTACGTGCTCAACGCGTCGGCGGTCGACCTTAGCCGTCTCTCCGCGGTCGATGAAGCGGCCGCGCTGGTGGGGTCGAACTCGTCGTGGAACGTGCTCTCGCTCTCGGTCGACAACGCCTTCGCGATCGAGGCGTTCAACACGTCGTCGTCGAACGTCACCGGCCTCACCGTCTCCGACACGAGCTCGGTGGCGTACGCCGGCTACTGGTACGACAGCACGGGCATCGACATGAGCCAGGTCTCCGTGGTCGGGGAGGGCCTGGACCTCGAGGGGGACTCGGACGTCTCCATGGTCGGCGTCACCGCCTCCGGCTTCGGCTCCGAGGCCCTCTACGATTTCCTCGGTTGCTCCAACGGCTCGTTCTCGTACGTCAACGCCACCGACCAGGCCCTGGGCCTGAACCTGAGCGGCGGGACGAACGTCTCCGTCCGGTCGGTCACCGCCACCGGGGGGAGCGTCGGGGTCTACATGTTCGACGCGAACGAGACCGAGGCGACGGGCGTTCTCGCGTCCAACCTGTCGGCCGGCGTCGTGTGGCAGTTCGGCGAGGACGGCACGATCGTGAACGCCCAGGCCTCCGACGAGTCGCTCGCCGTGGAGGTGACGAACGCCTCCGACGTGAGCGTCGCCGAGATCTCGGCGCGCAATGCCACCGTGGGCCAGGAGTACTTCTACAACCCGGCGATGGGGTTCCTCTTGCCGGACGCCGCCCTCGAGCTCGGTAACGACTCCAACACCTCGGTGACCGGTCTCTCGGCGGACGGGTACGCCTTCGGCGTCCAGGCGAACTACACGAACGGGGTCGTCCTTAGGAACGCGACCGTCTGGGACGGCGGAATCGCGCTCTCCCTCAACGCCACGAACAACACCACGGTCTCCTCCCTGTTCTCCTACGGCGAGGACGTAGGGGTCGACGACGTCAATTCCACCAACGTCACGTTGATCTCGAGCACGCTCGAGGACTCGGCCTCCTACGGATTCGAGTCCCTCAACGGCAGCCTGGTGGCGATCGCCGGCAACAACTTCGTCGCGAACAACGGGGCGAGCGCGACCGGCGCGTTCTCCGGCGCGCACGTCCAGGCGTCGGTCACCGGCACGACCAATGTGACGCTGAGCTCGAACTACTGGTCGGACGCGGCCGGTAGGTCGTCGTACACCGTGAACAAGACCCGCGTCGACCGGACCCCCGTCGCGAGCTTCCTGGGCAACTGGCTCGAGTTCCAGGAGAGCGGGCTCCCGGCCGGCCACCGCTGGACGCTCGGGGTCCTGAACGTCCTGTACGGGACGGCCACCCCGGTCGTCTACCTGCCCTCCTGGGCCGTCCCGGATGGCACGTTCGCGTTCCTCGTGTTCCCCCCCTCGGGGTACGTCGCCACGCCCCCCAGCGGGCCCGTCACGTTCTCCGGAGCCAACCTGACGGTCACGATCCAGTTCGCCTCCTCGGGCGGAGCCTCGGGCGGTTCGGGCGGGTTCCCGCTGTGGGGGATCGCGGTGGCCGCGGGCCTGGGGGTCGTGGCCGTGGTGGTGGCAGTTCTAGTGATCCTCAGAAGGTCCCCGGCGCCCCCAGGCGGCCGGCCCAGGACCCGCCGGAGGCGCGTTCGCTCCCGGCCCAGAATGTTTGAGGACCGCGGGGCCGGAGAACAACGTCCACCGAGCCCTCCCCTCTAAGCTCGCGGGGCCGGCCCCACGTCAGGGTGCGGTTCGCAGCGGCGGAGGAGCCGAGGGACCGCTCCGGGCCATCCTCGCTCGCCCGTCCCTTCGCCCCCGGATCGGAGGGGAATCCCGCGGCGGCGTGCCACGCGCGTCTGCGCCAAGTCACCGGAAGCCCCCACCGGCCCAGGGCAGGGCCCTTCCCGCCCTACGACGCTGACGTTAACGGCTTTCCGCGGGCAGGCCCCGCTCTGCCACGGCCGGAGAGGCCCGTAGGAACCCTCGCGAACCTCGACGGGACGGAGCGCTGGGGGCCCCTCCGCAATCCTTTCGGAGGGGAGGTGCAGGTCGTGGGTCGGCTCCCAAACCGCGGAGGGTCGCCATCACCACGGCCGGTCCCGCCGCGGGACCTGCCGGTCCGGTAGAGCGCTACCCCCTTGCCCTGCCGACGAACGTGCGCGCGGACCGGTGGCGTCAGGACCGGACCTCGCCCTCGTTCGCGCGTCCCCCGGGACGGACTCCCCCCCTGCGGGTAAGGGCCACTGACCCGCCAGGACGGCAAGGCGGCGCACCACCGGTGGTTCCGCCACCACGGCCCCGGGTCGGCCCCTCCACCGCGCTCTTCCCGGACCGAGCCGAGGGCTCGAAGGCTGGGGCACGGCCACGGCCAGACACGTCGGGACGATGGCCGACCCGGTCGACCCGTCGCAGGACGGGGTGGCTCGACGGTCGCGGACGCGTTCCCCGACACGTGAGGGCAGGACGTGGGGACCTATCCGCGGAGGGCCGCGGGTCGTCCGTCGCGTTGGGGGGCAGGTGCGAACGACGGTCGCGTGGACGGCGAGCGAACGAGCCCGCCGAGAGGGACCGGCCGGAGGGCCCTGAGGGCGCGGGGAACCGGAGCCCTGGCTCAAGCTGCAGGGATTCCCCGACCGTCCTAGGGTCGGCTTGGCGGTCGACCCGGCCCCGTCCCATCACGCGTGAACGGTGGGGTGGCTCATCCCAGCTCGCTCCCTTGACGAACTAAAGATAAAGAAGGGCAGGAAAGGGTTGGCTCGCTCTTGGCGCGTCGCGCCAGGAGCGAGCGGCCGGTAGGAGGTTCAGCCGACCTAGCTCTCCTCCGCCTGGAGACGGGCCGTCGTCTCCGGTGCGTAGAGGCCCGGTGGGTGGTACTTCGGGTCGATCGCGCCGATTCCGATCGAGACCGCCTTGCCTGGGCTGAAGTACCCCGACAGAATCGTGGGGACGTAGTTGGTCTGCGACGTGTAGAAGTTCACGACGAAGTAGTACACCGCGGTCGTGTTCTGTGCGATGTGGAACACGATGGTGGGGTTGTGCTTAGCAGTGACGACCGCGAACCCCGTCTGGGTGAACGCCATGTTCGGCCCGACGTAAGTGTACACCGTGACGTTCCAGGTGGTTCCGACCGGTAGTCCGGCCTCGGAGAACGTGATCGGCTCGAGGACCTGGTAGAAGTACACCGTGTACGGCGTGGGGCTGGACGTGGTGGCGGCCACCGTGCCGGTCAGCGCCGTGAGCGTACCGATCGTCGGGCAAAGGCTCGCTGGCTTGACCTTTACCGTACAGACGGCGAACCCTGCCGGGACCGTGATCTTGTACGTGTAGGTCCCCGGTGCGATGGTCACGACACCCGTGCTGTTCGTCGCATTGATCGACGTGGGCAGGGCCGGATTATTCGGGGTCGCGCAACCGTAGGTGCCGGGCGGGCCGCTCGTGCCCTTGGCAAGGCCGCTGGCCGTGAGACTCAGGCACCACTGTCCCGCCGCGGTCGCGGTCGTTCCTAGCCCATACTCCGTGACGGTCAGGTTGTCCGCTGCCCCGAAGTTCAGGGTCACGGTGAGCGGCGTGACTCCGACGGTCATTGGGTTCGTGACGCTCGCGCCCGTGTAGACGTAGTTCACGGAGTGCGGGGCCTGGGCCGTAACGGCCACGGTGAATGACTCGGCGCCCTTGCTCAGGTTGGTGTAGATGTTGTCCCCCATTCCGGGAGAGGGCTCATTGGCGGTGTTGCTCCCGATTACGACGGTCCCACTTGTGCTCGTGGTCGTGATGCTGTACGAGGCACCAGCCGGGAGGCCGTTCTCGTGGAAGGTGACCGGCGTGGTCGCCAGGTAGGCGATGTGGAACCAGAACTGGTCACCGCCGCCACCCTGCATCACGTTCGTGTTGATCGAGGCGGGATCGATCCACGGTGCGAAGGTGTAGATCTGGTTGGCCTGCCCCTGCCATGCGTAGATCGCAAGCGAGTTGATGATGTGGGTCGCCAGGTTGTAGTACAGCGTCTGCAGCGCGATCTGGGAGAGCGGCATGCCGTCGGCCAGCTCGAACCAGTAGACCGCGGTTTCGTAGGCGTATCCCTGGCACGCGTCCGTGATGGAATAGGGATGGGTGGCCCAGTAGACCAGGTTGAGGTACTTCGTGGGGTCTGTGTGCCCACAAAGGATCGCGTTCGCAGGGCTCTCGGACGCTAGCATGTTCTCATTGATCCCGTCCGAGGCCGTGAACGTCTGGTCCGGTAGCACGTAGGGCACGACGAAGTCCGCCGGCAGCGAGTAGTCGGGGGCCCAGCCAAGGTCCCAGCCCGTACAGGGGCTGGAATTCGCGGGGGACGTGAAGCAATAGGCCAGATCGGAGAAGGTCACCGTGCCGATCACGTAGACCGTGATCGCGTGGTTGGTGTCCGCGTAGATGGCGTTGGCCCAGTCCTGGAGAGCAGTGTTGAGCGATGTCGCGCCACCTTCCCCGAAGAACGTCATGGAGCAGGTTCCGGGGCTGGCAGCGCACGCGACGGCCTCAGGGTCGTAGAAGGCGCTCGTCGGGTTGAGCAGCTGGCTCCACCACCACGCCTCGCCTCCGGCCACGGTCGGGTTGGTAATCGGGTTCCCGTTGTTCACGGTGCATTGATAGCTCACGTTCGTGGGGTAGTAGCTCCCCATGTTCTCCGGAATAGGCCCACCGGCGCAGTACTGTAGGGTAACACCCTCGGTCCTATACAGCGAGGAGAACGCCAACCCGTACGGGAAGGCCGTCGTGAGGAAGTTCCTCATCCCGATATCCCCTAGGAAGTTGGCCGGGACGGTCGCCCCGGTCCCCGGCAGCGAGTCGGTTGCCCAGTTGGACTCGTCGTAGAGCATGTTGTACGTCATGAAGAAGTTCGAGATCGTCGGGACGCTCTTCCACTCGCTGATGCCCAGCGCCTCGCCCTCGAGCATCAGGTTCAGGTCCGCGGCGGTGTAGCCCCCGAAGTCCAGGGAGCCCGACTCGTACATCTCGAACGTTGTCGGGTCCGTCGTGGGCCCGGCAACGTAGTAGGTCACCGAGACGACCGGGATATACTTACCGGCCGGCGGGTAACAGTACCCGGTGTACACGGCCAGCTTAACCGAGCCACCGCTGCAGCCGACAGGCTGCTGGTAGGCAGGGTTCGCGTGGAGAGTGTAGCCCCCCGTCAGGGACATCGATCCCGGGGCCGACGGGTTGTAAAGGAAGTACGGTCCGCTGCCAACGGCCGTGTAGCCGATCGGCGGGGTCGGGTCGTAGTTCTTGGACGAGATGGAGTTGGCCAGCTGTTCGAACGTGTCCCAGTAGGTCATGTTGTCCGTTACGGTCGGCGAGTTGCTGTTCAGGGCAGCCAGGTAGTTGGTCCAGGCCGAATTGCTGGTGGTGGTCTGTCCCGTGGGCAAGGCACAGGGCTTGTCCGTGCCGTTCCCCCAGCCGGGCATGCCGCCGCCCTGAGCGCTGGTCCATCCGCACGACATGATCGAAGCGCCCATGTTGTCCGAAAGGAAGTCGAGGAAGGCCGTCCAGTAGGTCCCGCCGCCGTTCACGTCGAACGTGATGCAGCCGTTACCGTAACCGGGGGTCATCGCCTTCGCCGGACAGTAGGTACTATCGTTGATCAGCATCGTCGAAAGGACCTGTCCAGGAGTGTTGTTGAACGGCGCGTGAATGCCTGAGTCCCAGCCACCGTCACCGTACTGGAGCAGGGCCTGGGCCTGAATCCAGTCGGCCGTCGCCGCCGCGTACGGAAGATCGGCCCATGCATTCGACCGCGCAATGGAGAACATCACATCCGTGGGGTAGACACCCCACGAAGCGCCCGTGGCAGCGTCATAGAAGTGCGCGTTGGGGTCGATGACGAAGGTGTAGTACTGCGCAACGCCAAGCGCACCACCGTTTTGAGTGTTAGTGAAGTCTACGGTGAGGTTCGACCCGTAGTCCTTGATGCACTGAGCTGTCCCGGGAATGCAGGTTGCTAGAACCGGCACGTAGCTCGAAAGCGCCGGACCTCCGCTCGCATTGTTGTACGCGACCAGTGTCTGATAAAGGTTGAACACCGGTTCGGCACCGACGGTATCGTACGTTACGTCAGGGTCAATCGAAGATAGCACCGGCCCGCCGCCTTCGCGGACATACAGCGTGCCTACGTGGTTGTCGCTCGCCAAGATACCACTCTGCATCGCGAAGTTCGTTCCGACCGGAAGACTGCCCGTCGTCCCCACGTTGCTCACCGCGGGGGCCGCAGACGTGGCTGGCGTGCCCGCCGCTGTCGCGGTCGCCGTAGCGCCGCCACTCGGCCTCGCCGCGACCATCACCGTAAACGAGAAGCCCACCACGGCCATCAATACGACCGCGAGGACTAGCCCCCGGTGACTCGTCGTCGTTCGTCCCACCCAATTAGACCTTTTCATGGTCGACCCACCAGCCTCCCCCAGCTCCTGGAGATATTTAGTCTTTCATTTGGCGAAAGAGGGCAAGCGGTCGGGGTTTCGTCCCTTTGGCCTGCTCGTTCGTGGGTCGGCTCGCGAGCCCGGGACGCACCCCCACCCCGTCGTGCCAAGGTGAGCGTCCTCGTGCGCTCCGCCCCACCCGATCGAAAGGGCCCGGGGACGTTCCCGTGGTTTCGTGGGCTGGCCCGAGACGCCCCCCGGTGCGGAGCGCGCTTCCTCGGCCGCGGATCGCCCCCGGCGCGCTCTGCCGGGTCTGGTCGCCCCTCGCAGGTCGATGGTCCTGGGGGTGCCCACGTCCACGCTGGGCTTCACGGCCCCCCCGGCTCGGGGCGGCCCCGCCTCGCACCGGGGGCCCTGCGCCCGACGGCCGTGCGGGGACGCCCACGCGACGTGCTTCCGCGGCGGCCCACGCGGTCTGGACTCGTCCCTGACGGGGCAGGATGCGCGGGACCAAGGCCTGTACTACCCGGGACAGTTCGCTGGGCGCCCCCGGGACTGCGAGGGCGCCCTCCTTGGCGGGGGCGCTTCGGCTGACGGGGGGGCATGATCGATGCCGAGAACGTGGGTCGCGGCCCGACGACCTGTCCTGACCACGCTCGCAGGAAGGGCGATGGAACGATCGTCAACCTGGGGGTAAGGCGTTCTCCGGGCGCCGGCGCTTCGGGTCGGGCGGGCCCGCCGAGCCGTCGGTCGACCGTCTCGCGGCGGCTCGGTTGGCCCGAGACTCGCCGCGGCCCCGGGCCTGGGAGCTGGTCCTCTTCGCGGGCCCGCGGTGCAGAACCGCCGAGGTCGTGGGTCACCGGCGGGGGCTCCGCAGCTCTCCGGAAGAGCCCCTGCGCCCGCAAGCCTCGGAACGTCGGTGGCGCGGAAGAGGACCGACACGGTCGGAGCGCGCGGGCGGCCTCGCGCCAAACCGCCCCTGGCGTGAAACGGGAAGCGTTCCGTCGGACGGGGTCGACCGGCCCGACCGCCTTGTGTCGGCCGACTCCCTCGTTGCTGAAACCGCTCGCGGACTTACCGACCTACCCGTTCGCCTGGACCGTCACGAAGCTCCATCGTCCCGGAGGGTGCACCCGGGGCGCCCCCCGCGGACTCCGCAGGGGCGAGCCAGGCCCCCGCGACCGGCCGTTGGCCATCGCTGGCGCGGCCTTCCTAGCGGCTCGCCGCCTCGAGAGCCAAGGCGTCGACGCTCACGGTCTTCCGAATGCCGGGGGCCGGCCCTACCACCAACATCCCGAGCTCGTCACGCGAGGCCGGAGCGATGGTCCGGACCCCAGCCACCCGGGATGGGAGGACGACCCGAAGCAAAGCCGCACAGCGGGGAAGAGGCCCGGCTTGCCGAGGATCCGTCAGGACCCCGATCGACGGACGGCGCTGGCCGACGTTCCGGCGCCCGAGGGCCCGACGGCCGAGACGAGACGTGCCGACCACCGAGCGCCTCGGATCGCCGTGCCGGTAAGCTCGCGCTCGTCCCCGCACGCCGTAGTAACGTTCAAGGAGGGGAACGGCTACGGACCGTAGGCGCTCCCGTAGTCTAGTGGTCAAGGATAGAGGCCTCTCGAGCCTCTGACGCGGGTTCAAATCCGGCAGGCGTAGGGCCGACCGGGGAAACTCCCGCCGGGAGCACCTCTCCGCTCGGATCCCCGTGGCCCCCGCGGCGCGTCGACACGCGGAGGGCGACCGTCGGTACTAGGGCTCGGACGCTCGCGGTTTCCCGAGGAGAAGAGCGCGTTCTCCAAGGGCTAAATACCTCCACCCTCTAGGTGGCCGTAGGGTCTGGCTCCCAGGCCCCCGGGGACGAAACGCCATGCAGATGTGGCTGTACATCGTCCGGCGTGTCATCCTCCTGTTTCCGGTCATTCTTGGCGTCATGACCATCACCTTCGCCTGCATCAGCGCGTTGCCGGTCGTCGACCGGATGGACTCGGCCTTCGGGCCGCCACCGACCCGATATCCTCCGGGCTATCAGCCGACCTACAACTGTTCCTACTTTCACATCGACAAGCCCGGTCAGTGCCCGAACCCTATGTATGACAAGTATGCGCACCTGCTCGGCCTCGACATGCCGGTCTGGGCCCAGTGGGGCACCTACATGGTCCGGACCTTGACGTTCCAATGGGGATACGTCGACAATTACAGCGCAGCCGCCGGCCAGTTCGAGTTCATGAAAGGGCAGACCGTGATCACCGCGCTGGGGGAGCTGCTGCCGTACACGTTGGAACTGGCGGCGGTCGCTCTCCTGATCGTACTGGCCGTCTCCATCCCCCTGGGGAACCTCTCCGCCGTCAACCGCAATCGACCGATCGACCAGATCTCTCGCGTCGTCTCGTTCTCGGGGTACGCGTTACCGGCGTTCCTCTTGGGGGGTTTCGTCAGCACGGGCGTCGTGATCCTGCTCATGGGTCACTTCGGCCATACCATGACCACGCCGTGGTGCCCGCGTGGTGAGGCGCCGTACCTCGAGGTCAACTACTCCTGGCCCACGGCGAACATCTGCTACACGGGGACGCTTTCGCTCCAGGGGTTCCCTCTCTGGGTGGGGAACGGGGTGACCTCGACGCCGACCGGCTTCCCGACGGTCGACGCGTTCGTCCACCACGATTACTGGCTGGGGCTCGACACGCTCATCCGGATGGTTCTCCCGGCGCTCGTCATTGCCTACGGGTCCATTGCGGGCCTCCTGCGCTTCGTGCGGAACAGCATGCTCGAGGTGATGAACCTGGATTACGTGCGGACGGCACGGGCCAAAGGGGTCTCCGAGAAGGTCGTCGTGAGCCGCCACGCCGGGCGTAACTCGCTCAACGTCACGATCACCATCTTGGGTCTGACGTTCGCCGGGTTCATCGGCGGCTTCCCGATCATCGAGACGGTGTTCAACCTCTGGGGGGTCGGCCGGCTCCTCGCCCTGGCGATCCAGTTCCCGCTGGATTACGGCCTCATCTTCGGCTCGACGATCCTCTTCACGTTCATCGTGGTCTTCGCCAACCTCATCGTCGACATCTGCTACGCCTACCTCGACCCCCGCGTCCGTCTGGGGTGAGCGCGCCCGATGAACGCGACCGACGCCACGGTCACGGCCCCGCCGCCCCGGCGGCGGCCGCATCCTCAGCTCGATCAGCTGAAGCGTCGGTGGTTCTTCTTCCGGCGTAACACTCTGGCGGTGATCGGGCTCGGCGTGCTGCTGGGGCTGGCGGCGATCGCGGCTTACGGCGCGAGCACGAAGATCGATTGGTACACGATGACCCCCTACTGCCTGTCCGATTACGGCCCCGGGACCTCCGCCCAGATCCCTGGGGAGTGGGTCGGGGAGGGGACCGGCTACTGGCAGTACAACTTCACCTACCACTACTGGATGGCCGGCGGTCCGTTCAACGACTCCGATATCACGGGCTGTAATCCCATCTGCACCTACGAGATCACCCCTCCTCCCAACGCCTCGGACTGGTGCGGTGGCGTGTGGTACCAGACCCCGATCACGGGCTCCGGGGTCCACACGATCACCTACCCGGCCCTGCTCGCGCCGACGCTCAACATGCGGACCCTTTCGCCGGGGGCGATGCCGCTCGGGGACCTTGCGACGTCCATCGGGACTTCCGACCCGGTGTACAACGTCGAAACGGCGCTCCTGAGAGGCTCGGACTGGTCGTTGGGGTTCGCGCTGGGGATCGTCGGGATGGGAGCGTCGATCGGGCTGTTCCTCGGCGCGGTCGCGGGGTTCTTCGGTGGGATGGTCGACGACGTTCTCATGCGTCTCGTCGACATCTTCCTGTCGATCCCGGTGATCCTGTTCGTCATCGTCGTGATCTCGGCCCTGAGCACGGCGGACTCCGCCGGCCTCTTCGGCCTGGGCCCTACGAACACTCCGCTTTTCCTTTTGATCATCAGCTTCGGAATCGTCTGGTGGCCGCTCTACAGCCGCATCGTTCGGGGCCAGGTGCTGGTCACCCGGGAGCAGAAGTTCGTCGAGGCCGCGCGCGCGAGCGGCGCCGGCCAGGGGCGGATCCTCCTCCGCCACATCATCCCCAACAGCATGCAGCCGATCTTCATCCAGTTCTCCCTAGACGTGGGGTCGGTGCCCCTGCTCATCGGGGGTCTGCAGTATCTCGGGTTCGGGAAGCTCATCTTCCCGCCCCAGTCGAACGGGGCGTTCCCCGAATGGGGAGCGATCTCGGCCATCGGGGTCAGCGGTCTCCCGACGGCGCTCATCACCTGCGGGAACGGCGTCTGCCTGCTCCCGTGGTGGCAGCTCCTCTTCCCGGGGATGGCCCTCTTCGCCTTCGCCATCAGCGTGAACCTGCTCGCCGACGGCCTGCGCGACGCCCTCGACCCGAGGCTCCTGAGGTAGCCGAACGGCGTTGGCGACGAGCGAGGGGGCGTCAGGCTCGGTTCGGCGGGCCCTGCCGGCGGTGGGCCACCGCGAACGTCGGCGGCTGGCGTTCCGCCGGGCACCGACCCTCACGGGCCCGGCCCCGACCCCCCAGGCCGGGAGGGCCGGAGGCAAGTCCCACCCGGTGGTCCTGGACGTGAAGGACCTGAGGACGTACTTCTTCACCTACGACGGGGTCGTGCGCGCCCTCGACGGGATCAATCTCAAGGTCCGTGCGGGCGAGACGACCGGGATCGTCGGGGAGACCGGCTGCGGGAAGAGCGTCACCGCCTTTTCGGTCACGCGGCTGGTCTCCGACCCCGGTCGCATCGTCAGCGGGGTCGTGCGTTTCCAGGGCGCCGACCTTTTGTGGGACCTCGGGCGCGAGGCGAAGTTCCGTCGGATCAAAGGGACCGACCGGATCAAGATCATCCGCCGCTTCCGCAGGATACGGGCCGCCAACGAGCGGATGGCGGCGGTGCGCGGCCGGAAGATCGCCATGATCTTTCAGGAGCCGATGGCGGCGATGAACCCGGTGTTCTCGGTGAACAACCAGCTCGGGGAGGCGCTCCTCGTCCACCGCGGGGCGGAGGTCATCGACGACCTTTTCGCCGCCGACCGCAAGCTGCGCGAGAACTACACTGCCCCCGAGTTCCGCCTTTCCCTGGCCCTGCCCGGGTCGGCGGGCGGGGAACAAGCGTCGGAGGAGGCCTTGGTGGACGTCCCCCTCGCGGGCGCGCCCAGGCCGCGTGCCGAGGCCCCCGAGGTCCCGGCGGACGCGCCGGAGCCGGTGGCTTCGACCCCGATCGATCGGTTGACGGCCGCGGTAGGGAGCCCCGTCGAGGAGCTTCGCGCCGCCGCGAAGAGGTTCTCGGAGGCGTTCGGGCTCTCCTCGCTCGCGACCCAGGCGTTCTATGCGCTCCGGACCGCCGAGCCGGGGCACGACTACCGACCGAGGATCGTCTTCGCCCTTCGGCGCCTCGAGCTGAGCCGGCTCGCCCGGCTCTACCTACGCTACCAGCGCCGCTTGGTCGTGCTCCAGCAGGCCTTGAACGAGGTCTACCTCAAGGAGATGACGTTGGGCAAGGCCCAACGGGCCCGGCGGGGCGCGTTGCGGACCCAGATGGCCCTGGAGAAGGCGCGCCACCTCTACTTCATGATCCCCGGTACGGCACGCGCCGGCAAGCGAGCCCTCGCGACCGAAACGTTCTGGCGGGTGGTCCAGATGCTCGAAGGGGTTCGCATCGCGAACCCGGTGGGGGTCGCGAAGTCCTACCCCCACGAGCTCTCCGGGGGGATGCTCCAGCGCGTGATGATCGCCATGGCGCTCTCGTGCGACCCCATCCTCCTCCTCGCCGACGAGCCGACGACCGCGCTCGACGTGACGATCCAGGCCCAGGTCCTCGAGCTCATGCGCCAGCTCAAGGATGAGGTCGGGACCGCCATCGTCCTCATCACCCATGACCTCGGCGTCGTCGCGGAGGTCTGCGACCGCGTGAACGTGATGTACGCGGGCCGGATCATCGAGTCGGCTGGGGCGTCGGAGCTCTACCGACGGCCGCTGCACCCGTACACCCAGGGGCTGCTGTCGTCGATCCCCCGGTTCGACCAGCCGGACAAGGAGCTCCAGTCGATCCCCGGGTCCGTCCCGAACCTGATCCGGCCGCCGCCCGGCTGTCGGTTCCAACCGCGGTGCCCGTACGCCATGAAGGTCTGCAAGGAGCTCATGCCGCTGGAGAGCGACCTCGGGGACGAGCACATGGTCGCCTGCCACCTGTACCAGACGCACGAGGAGGCCGACCTCCAAGAGGCGGCCGACGTGAAGGCCGCCGCGACCCCGATCGCGGCCGTCCCGGCGACGGCGGCGCCGGCGTAGCCGCTCGCCGAAGAGCCTAAGACCGCCGGCGAGGTCGAACGGCCGTGAGCCCCCCGGTCAAGGCGCGCAGCGGCCACATCCTTCTCGACCCGAAGCGCTCGTACCGGGACCTGGTGAAGGTCTACCCGGAGATCCACAAGCGGATCGTCGAGATGAACCGGCCGTTCGTGCGGGAGGCCGACCCGCTGCCGCCGGAGGTCCTCCTCGACGAGAACCTCAGGGACCTGAAGAGCGACCGCAAGCCGGTCGGCTACAACCGCCAGGACCCGTTCGGCCTCCGCCTGATCTTCCCCCTGGTCGACGAGCGCCGGGTCGAGCTGTACTTCACCAAGCCGGCGCGCTGCCAGGAGGTCGTCCAGATCACCGAGCACGTGTCCCTGCTCCTGCGCCGGCGGGGGATCCGGCACACGGTCGAGTACGACCGGCTGTCGCTCGGCCCGCCCCGCCTGCCCCCGCCCCAGGTCGGCCTCGGTTCGCCCGGCGGGTTCGGCCGGAGCTGACCGGCCCGGTCGGCCGGCCCTAGCCCGGGGGGCGGCGGAACGGCCAGACGCCCCCGGGGACCGGCGTGCCCGGCTCGCTGACGGCGATCCCCTGCTGCTGGAGGAGCCGCAGCGCCTCCCGCGCCTTCTCTAGGGCGGCCCGGTAATCGGTCGCGCGGAGCTGGAGGGACTCGATGAGGAGGCGCTTCGCCTCGGTGGCGTCCACCCCGCGCTCGTCGGCGCGGGCGAGCGCCGTATCGAGCAGGTAGTGGAGCGTGGACAGCTCCCGGTGGAGCGACTTGCGGAGCCCGAGCTCCTCCTCCGCCTTCAGGACCACGGCGGCCGCGTCCAGGGGCCGGCCGCCCGCCACGAGATCCTCCGCCTCCTTGAGGCGGTCCTTCACGGGGCCGACGCTGACGTGCAGGCCCCCCTCGGCGAAGGCGACCTCGCTCGCGAGGTCCTTGCGGCGCTTCGCCACCGCGCTCCTGACGGTCTCGGTCAGCGCGTCGCCCGCGCGGCCGAGCAGCGTGCGGGCCTCGTCCGGCCGCCCGGCGTCGAGCGCGACGCGGGCCTCCCCGAAGCGCTGCATCACGGGCGTCGTGTCGACGCCGAGCCGCTCCCCGACCCACAGTCGGTCGCGGAAGGCGGCCATCTCCTTGGCGACCGCCTCCCGCTCGCGGGCGCGGGCCGTCTCGAGCTCCCCCTTGAGCAGGCGGATCGCCTCGCCGAGGACGCGCTGCTGCCTCAGGCGGTCCAGCTGGGCCCTGAGCTCGGCGCGTCGGGCGGCCTCGGCCGGGGCGTCCGCGCCCGCGGGGGCCGGCTCGGCGTCGAGCTCCCTCCAGCGGGCGTCCACGAGCACGGAGAAGAGGCGGCGGCTCGCCGAGTCCGCCCGGGCGAGCGACGCCCGGACGCGGCCCCAGTTGCCGGCCCGGAAGGCGGCCTCCGCGTCGGCGACGGCCAGGTCCAGCGGGTCGGCCTCCGGGCCGACCCCCTCCGCCCGCACCGCCTCGACCTCGTGGCGGAGCTCGCCGAGCGGGACGCTGAACATCCGCTCGATCGCCCAGCGGGCCTGCTCGACGGTGTCGCGGGCGAGCTGGGCCGCCACGACGTAGTGGCCCGATTCGGACTCGGCCCGGGCCTCCGCGAGGTGGGAGCTCGCTTCCTTCAGGTCCGCGCCGAGGGCGTTCGCCTCGGCGACGTGGCGGTTCGCCACCGCGAGCGCCTCCCGGGCGCGGCGGTAGCTGTCGCGCATCTCGCCGAGCGAGTCGAAGACCCCGATCGCCTGCTCGAGCACCCCGACGAAATCGCCGCGCGCGAACGCGTCCTGCTCCGCCTTGAGGCGGTCGCGGAGCTCGGTCGCGACGATCCCGTCCGCCGCTGCGCGCTCGATCGTCCGCTCGGTCGCCTCCAGCGCTCCTTGGGCGAGCCGTTGCTGGAGGTCGACGCGCTCGAGCTCGCTCTCGCTGCGCGAGGCGAGCTGCAACGCCTCGACCGGGCGCCCCTCGTCCAGCGCCATCCGCGCCTGGAACAGGAGGTTCTCGGCGACCGACGCGTTCCCGCCCGTCCGCCGGATCTGGGCGACGGCCGCCTGGAAGCCGGCGAGCGTCTTCGACACGCTCTGGTACGTCGCCTGGATCAGCTCGCGCTCGACCGAGGCGCCGAGCTCGACGACCTTCGGGTACTGGCGGGCCTCCAAGGCGCGGTCGACCGCCTCGACCTGCGAGCGGACGGTCGCGACGTCCACGTGGAGCAGCTCGGCCTCGGCGAGCGCGTCCCGGACGCGGCGCGCGACCCGCTCGGCCTGGTCGACGAACCCGCGGCTGGCGACGAGCTCCGCGCGGACCTCGTCGAGCAGCCCGGC
>Ga0326728_10007168_pt1 | contig 29094 bp, 24 predicted proteins | sample MB3enrmetagenome_FD_207602 | JGI IMG/M metagenome (GOLD analysis project Ga0326728, IMG submission 207602) | Lab enriched peat soil microbial communities from McLean, Ithaca, NY, United States - MB31MN | ecosystem: Environmental > Terrestrial > Soil > Wetlands > Peat | place: USA: New York... | reverse complement strand
ACCGCGATCTCGCGTAGCCTCTGCGTGATGTCGAGGCCCTGGCGCACGTAGTCCTCGGAGACTTTGTACTGGTCCTGGGCCCATGCGGCGTTCTTCTCGTAGCGCTCCAGGCGCGAGGTGACGGAGTCGTAGCGCACCGCCCGCGCGGCCGCGAGCGGATCGTCGCGGAGGTTCTCGATCCTGGTCTGCCTGGCCATCTTGGTCTCTGCGGAAGACATGTCGCGCTCGCGGCGCTGAGTCCAGAACTGCATGTCGTCGTTCATGAGGTTAGAGCTGACGCGAGGTATCATTTATCATGCTCCCAATCGGTTGATGATCGTGTCGAGCATAGAGTCGACCTTGGTGATGAACTTGGCGGCGGCCTCGTAGCCGTGCTGGAACTTGATCATGTTGGCGAGCTCTTCGTCCATGTTCACGCCGGACAGTGACGAGCGCAGGTCCCGCAGTTCCTTGCCGATGCGCTCGTGGCTGGCCATGGCGATCTGGGCCCGCTCTCCGGAGAGGCCGACGCGGGCTACGGCCTCGGCGAAGTGGTCGTCGAAAGTGCGAAGGCCGCCGACCATCACGCTCTGCGTCCTGATCGCCGCGATCGCGAGGGCGGCGGAGCCGTCGCCCGCGGCTGCGGCCTTGCCGTTCTCGCCGAAGCCAGCGGCTATCGAGCCTATGTCCGACTTGATCTCGGGTGCCACTTCGATCCAGCCGGCGGGGTGGGCGAGGGGGGCGACCGCGAAGTCGACGCCATCGGCCTTGAGCGCCGCGGTCGCGTCGGCGTGGCCCCAGTCGTAGGATCCTGCCGCGCCGCTCGCCTTGAGGAGGCCCGCGTAGCCCGCGAGGAAGGCCCCTGAGTCCTCGACGTGACGGATGACGAAGTCGGGGGTGTCTTTCTCCGCTGCGGGGGTCGCCCGCAGCTCGAGCTTGCCCTCTCGCGTGAGCCTGGCGGTCACCTCGCCTCCCGCGTGGTTGATGCGCGAGACGAGGTCCGCGACCGTGTCGGTCGGATTGTAGGGAACGTCGGTCGCGCCTGCGGCGGAAGATATCTTGATTGTGCCCGCTAGGCCTATCTGCTCCTGGGCGGTGAGGGCGTTGGAGCCGGTCATGCGGTATATGTAGGTCGAGTCGTACTTTCCGTCGCCTGAGCGGTCGTAGTTTCCCTGCACGTTGTTGATGAAGGGCCACTCCTTGAAGAAGTCCTGCCCCGTCTTGCCGTTGGCGCCGTAGGCTGCGCGATGGTTCTCGTTCACGAGGTCGGTGAAGCTGAGGGTCATCGTGTCGAGGGTCTGCAGCTCCTTCTTCGCGTCGCCGTCGCGAAGCTCGATGAGGGCGCCGAGCTGGCCGCCTTTGATGTCCGCCGCGAGAGAAGTGTCCTTCCAGTACGGTCGAGCGAAGCCATCTTCGTCGGCGCCCTTCATCTCGAAGCTCCGGGCGAGCTTGCCCTGCACGAGGATGAGGCCGTCCGCGTGGACCATGAACTCGTCCGAGCTGCGCTGGTCGACCGTGATCGGCATGAGGTGCCCCAGCTTCTCCACGAGGACATCGCGCCTGTCCATGAGGTCGTTGGGGTTGTCGCCTATCGCCTTCGACTTCTGTATCTCGAGATTGACGTCGGCTATCTCTTTGGCGAGGTCGTTCACCTGGGCTACAGTGCCGCGTATGTCCCCGTCGACGCTCGAGCGGAAGTCGGAGATCCGGCGGTAACGGTCGCGCATGCCCGCCGTGAGGGTCTCGCCGCGGGAGAGCACCGCCTCTCGGGCCGCATTGTCGGACGGGCGGAGGGAAAGTTCTTGCCAGGAGTCCCAGAACTTGTCCATGAGCGTCCGCACAGAGGAGTCGGAGGGCTCGTTGTGGACCTGCTCGAGCTGGAGCATGTACTTGTCCCTCGTGTTCCAATAGCCCTCGAGCCCGCTCTCGGAATCGATGCGGCCCTCGAGGAGGTCGTCCTTAACGCGTTCGATCGATTGGACGTTGACTCCTTGGCCGAGCTGGCCTGGGGTCTCCTCGCGGCTAAGATCGGGCGCGTAGAGGGGGTCGGTGGCCGAGAGGTTGACCGTCTGGCGCGAATAGCCATCGGTCGAGGCGTTGGTCAGGTTGTGGCCGACGGTATTGAGAGCCTGGCTATGCGCGTTTAGTCCGCGCTTGCCGATCTCGATTCCCATGAAGGTAGAAGGCATAGCTTATCTCCTTCGCTGTCAGAGCGCAGTATTGAGGAGCAATGCGTCCAGGTCGGGCTGGATTGTCTTTCCCGAGCGGCCGTACATCCTGTGCTTCTTCTCGGGGAAGAGCTCCTCGAGGACGGCGCGCAGGAGGTCTCGGTTGCCCATGGCGTAGTCCCCGGCGGAGGCGTTCTCGAATTTAGCGCGCATCGCCGTTAGCTTGAGTCGGCGGAAAAGGTCGGTGAGCTGTGTGCGCTCGGGCTCGGGCACGCAGAGGGCGACGCGGTAGAGCCCCGACTCGTCGCAACCCGAGTCCGCGCGCAGTCTCTCGAAGGCTTCGGCCCGCTCGCTCTCCTTCTGGGCGATCGCGCGGGTGAGTTCGTCCTGGGTCCCGATGGCCGTCTCGAGAGCCTTCCAGTCCCTGTCCTTCATAGCCGTCACAAACGAGTTCTGGGCGGTCACGTAGGCTTCGAAACAGGCGATCTCGGCCGACATTGCGGCGGAGAGAGCTGAGACGGTTTCCCTCTGCGTCATCTATGGACTCCTTCATTTCCTATTTTCGGAATCCATAATGGCGGGATTAGCGAAATCGGAGCTCGTTGTCCGGCCTACGCGATAAAGGTCTTGTAATCCGTCCAGTTGCGCTCGAGCAGCTTCGGCGTGTCCAGACCATAGGGACAGCGCTTCTTGCACTGGTCGCAGTGCAGGCAGAGCTCGATCATCTTCATCTTCGCTCTCCCTTCGGGCCCTAGGTAGGCCGAGGTCGGCGCGCGCCTTAGGAGGAGCGACATTCTCGCCGAAGTGGGAATGTCGATGCCGGCAGAGCAGGGCATGCAGTAGCCGCAGCCGCGACAGAACTCGCCCGAGAGCTCCGCGCGATCCTTCGCGACCACGGCCGCGAGCTCGCCGCTCAGTGCGGGAGGACATTCGCCGCAGGCGAGGAACTCGGAGAGCTCGCTCTCGCGCTGGATGCCCCAGATGGGCAGGACGTTGTCGTACTGGTCGATGTAGGCGTAGGCCGCCTTGGCGTTGGTTATGAGGCCGCCGGAGAGGGCCTTCATGGCGATGAATCCGACCTGGAGCCCGGCGCAGCGCCGGACGAGAGAGACTTCCCGTTCGTCCGCGAGGTAGCTGAAGGGAAACTGCAGCGTCTCGTAGAGTCCCGACTCCACGGCCTCGGTGGCCACTGCGAGGCGGTGGTTGGTGATGCCGATGTGCCTCACCAGGCCCTTCGACTTCGCCTCGAGCATCGCCTCGTAGAGGCCCGTGCCGTCGCCCGGCTTCGGGCAGAAGGGCGGGTTGTGGAACTGATAGAGGTCGAGGTAGTCGCTGCGCAGCGCGCCGAGCGTCGCCTCGAGCTGCTTCCAGAAGTCTTCGGCCTTGAGCGCCATCGTCTTGGAGGCGATGAATACCTCGCCTCGGACCTCGCCTAAAGCCCGGCCGATTTTCTCCTCGCTATCGGTGTAGACTCGCGCCGTGTCGAAGAAGCGTATGCCGCCGTCGTAAGCCTTGCGCAGGAGTGCCGTTGCCTCGTCCCGTCCGATCCTTTGAATAGGCAGAGCGCCGAAGCCGTTCTTGGGCACGCGGATACCGGTCTTCCCGAGAGTTACCTGTTTCATGTCTCTCCCCCTAGAGTACGGTGAGTCTGCCCGTCGCTATGAGGGCGCCAAGCGCCACGCTCATCTCGAGGCAAGCTGGGCGAAAAAGGAAGCGGCTTCGGCGCTGTCGTACTCGGCCCCGCCTACCTTGCCCGCGATCGCTTTCCCTGCTTTGTTAAGGACATAGGTCGTCGGAATCGAGCGCGCGCCGAAGCGCGATCCGAGCTCTCCGCTCGAATCGAGGAAGATGGGGTAGCCGTAGCCTTCCTTCGCGATGAATTCCTTCACGGTCCTTTCGTCTTCGCCGACGCTGATGCCCATGATAGTGAAGGCCTTGTCCTTGTCTTTCTTCCATAATGCGTCGAGGGCGGGCATCTCGGCCCTACAGGGCGGGCACCAGGTGGCCCAGAAGTTGAGAATCACCACCTTGCCGCGCAGCTGGCCGAGGCTGACCTTGGACCCGGACAGTGCTTGGGCGCTGAAGTCGCCGACTTCCTTGGGCTGCGCGAAGACAGTGAAGCCGAGCTTTTCAAACTCGTTCGCGTACCAGGCCCGCTTTTCGATCAGGTTCTGCGAGAAGAGCGGGGATAGCGAAAGGACGAGAGCCGCGGCGAGCGCTATGCGAATGCGCACTTCATTCCTCCTTGCCCTGTCCTTCGATCATGTCCGAGGTCGAATAGAATCGTATCGCCGAGTTGCTCGCCTTGATCTGCTCGAAGAACCAGGGGGTGTCCGATATGAATATATAGTTTTCCCGGATATCCTTGAGGATCCTTCGCGGATAATCGTCGATGAATTTTTGCAGCGCCTTTTGATCGCTCGAGGTTATCCAATGGGCTATGGTCGCGTCGATGGGACGATAGGCGCACTTCGATTTGTACTCGTGCTCCATCCTGTATTGGAGCACCTCGAGCTGGAGCTGGCCAACGACACCGAGGACGCGCACGTTCGGTTGGGTCGGCCGCGAGAATATCTGCGCGACCCCCTCCTCGGCCAACTGGTCGAGGCCCTTGTGGTATTGCTTCTCCCTTTCGGGATCGGCGTTCACGATATAGCGGAAGATATGGGGCGCGAAATTGGGTATTCCCTTGAAGTTGATCGCCTCGCCCTCGGTGAGGGTGTCGCCTATCTTGAAAGTACCGGTGTCGTGGATTCCGACTATGTCCCCGGGCCAGGCGCGGTCGATGATCTCGCTGTCCTGGGCCATGAAGGCCGTCGGGTTCGCCGTCCTGAAGGGCTTTCCCGAGCGCACGTGGTAGTAGGTCTTGTTCCGCTCGAAGGTGCCGGAACAAATGCGGAGGAAGGCCACGCGGTCGCGGTGCATCGGGTTCATGTTGGCGAGGATCTTGAAGACGAAACCCGAGAATTTCTCTTCCTCCGGCCGTACAATCCGCTCCTCGGTGGCCTTGGGCGTCGGACAGGGCGCCATCGTCGTCAGCGTATCCAGGAGCTCTCGGATGCCGAAGTTGTTCAGGGCCGAGCCGAAGAACACAGGCGTCGCCTTGCCCTCGAGATATTCGTCGAGGCTAAAAGGCGGGTACACGCCCGAGATGAGGGTCACGTCCTCCCGCAACTTCGAGGCGAGGCTATGCCCGACCTTCTCCTCGAGCAGAGGATCGGCGAGATCCTCGATCGTGATCACGTCCGTAGGCTTCTGCACCTGGCCCGGCACGAAGAGGATAAGTTTCTTCTCGACCAGGCTGTAGACGCCCTTGAAAGCCCTGCCCTGCCCGATGGGCCAGGTCACCGGCCTCACCCCGATCGCCAGTTCCCGCTCGGTCTCGTCGAGGAGCTCGACGGGCTCCTTGCCCTCGCGGTCGAGCTTGTTGATGAAGGTAGCGATGGGCGTGTGCCGCATCCTGCAGACCTCGCAGAGTTTGCGCGTGCGATCCTCGACTCCCTTGACCGAGTCGATGACGAGGAGCGCGCTATCCACCGCGGAGAGGCCGCGGTAGGTGTCCTCGGAGAAGTCGGCGTGGCCCGGCGTGTCGAGGAGGTTGACCTTGCGACCGTTGTACTCGAAGCCCATCACCGATGTGCTGATGGAGATGCCGCGCTCCTTTTCCATCTCCATGAAATCGGAGACCGCGGCTCTCGTGTTCTTGCCGCTTTTGACCGCGCCCGCGATGTGAATCGCCCCCCCGAAGAGGAGGAGCTTTTCAGTGATCGTCGTCTTGCCTGAGTCCGGGTGCGATATGATCGCGAAGGTAAGTCGCCTGTGTAGTTGTTTGTCGAGTTCGCTCATGTGATCTCCATTATATAGGGGAAGGGATATTTTGTTCTATGTCGTCGGCCTGAATCGAGGATTGCGCCTTCCTTGACCTGCCGATATAGTGGATGTAAATGTTCAGCCCCCTAAGCGGCCTCCTCTGGCTCATCAAAGGAATCCGCGTCTATGCCCTGGTTGGCGAGAGTGGCACGGGGAAGAGCTTCCGCGCCAAGCTCGTCGCGCAGAAATACGGCATCGACATGATCATCGACGATGGACTCCTCATCCGGGGCGAAACGCTCATCGCCGGACGCTCCGCTAAAAAGGAGCAGCTGTACATGGCCGCCGTCAAGACGGCCCTCTTCCACGACAAGGACCATCGCGACGAAGTGGCGCGGGCCCTTCAGCGCCAGCGTTTCCGCAAGATCCTCGTCATCGGCACTTCGGAGAAGATGGTCTTCAAGATCTGCGAGCGTCTCCAGATCCCCCACCCGGTCAAGATCATCAAGATCGAGGAAATCGCGAGCCGCGAGGAGATCGAGAAGGCCCAGCGCTCGCGCAAGGTCGAGGGCAAGCACGTCATCCCCGTGCCCGCGCTCGAGATCAGGCGCAACTACCCCTCGATCTTCTACGACTCGGTCCGCGTCTTTCTCAAGCGCAACTTCGGCGCCGCGCCCATGAGGCCCCGCGTCTACGAAAAGTCCGTGGTCAGACCCGAGTACTCCAAGCGGGGCAGGGTGTCCATCTCCGAGGCCGCCCTCTCGCAGATGGTCATCCACTGCGTCGACGAGTACGACGATTCCTTGCGCGTACGGCGCCTTGCCGTGCGCTCGGACACGCAGGGCTACCGCATCACGATCGTGCTCGAGGTTCCCTTCGGCACCAAGCTCGCCTCCAACGCGCACGCTCTGCAGGAATACGTCATCGACAACATCGAGCGCTATACCGGCATCCTCATCGAGGAAGTGAGTATCGTCATCGATCGATTCTCTCCGAGGAAATGAGGCAAGAGGCCTCAAAGGCGTTCTGCGATAAGTTTGACAATTAGCTTGCAAGCGACTAAGATATCGTCAACTTCGCTCGGGGGAATCATGAAGAAAATAATAACGTTAGTGTTGATTGCGCTCATCGCAGTTACCTTCGCCGCCGCTCAGACAGCCGCCGCAAGCGACACTTCCACGGCTCCGGCCGCTACAGCCGTTCCGGCCGCCACCGAAGCGACTGCTGTACCTGCCGACGCTTCGGCGCCCGTCGACGCTTCGGCGAAAATCGGACAGGTCGAAAGCGCCCACTACATCGTCCTCTCCGAGTTGGGGCAGGATCGCGCGGCTGCCCTCTCTCGACAGCTCGAAGCCCTCTTCGGCCTCTACGACGGATTCTTCCGCTTCGACGCCTCGGACCTCAAAGCTAAGCTCAATGTCCATGAGTTCGCGGACAAGACCGGCTTCAACACCTACATGACGCAGATCGTCGGGCAGAGCAAGGACGATTTCGTCTACCTCCACTACGCCAGCCCCGAGCGTTCCGAGCTCCTCCTCTTCCCCAAGGCCGAGCCCGACTACTCGGCCAGCCTCGCGCACCAGGGTTTCGTGCAGTTTCTCAAGGCCTTCATCCCCAACCCGCCGCTCTGGATTCGCGAGGGTGTCGCCGTATCCTTCGAGTCCGCGGTATGGGACGACAAGGCCGGCAAGCTCAACTTCCCCGAGAACCTCGCCTGGCTCGAAACCGTGAAGTCTCTCAAGGCGCGCAATCTCCTGATGGGCCTCGATAAACTCCTCACGATCGGGCCGGACGAAGTCCGCGCCAATCTCGACGTCTTCTACCCCCAGGCCTGGGCTTTCACGTCGTTCCTTCTCAATAGCCCGGATAAATCCTACAACCGCCTGCTTTGGGATTCCGTCGCCGCGCTGCGCAAGGATGCCAGCCTCGAGGACAACGAGGCCTCGGTCGCTAGGATCGTCGATACCTGGTACGGCAACGATGCGGTCGACAAGGCCTTCGGCGCTTATCTCGCGGACCGCAAGACCTTCCCGGAGCTCGTCGCCTTGGGCGTCCGCAAGTACGGGGAAAAGACTTGGGGCGAGGCAAGCGCCGCTTTCGTCGCCGCCCAGTCGTTAAACGCCGCGAGCTACGTCCCCGACTACTACCTCGGCCTCATCGCCTACGCGCAGAATCAGTTCGATGTGGCGGATGGCCACTATAAGCAGGCTCTTGCCCTTGGCTGCGATCCCGCGATAACGAACTACGCCCTCGGGGTCAACGCCTACGCTCAAAACAGACTCGACGACGCCAAGGGCTTTCTCCAGACCGCCAAGACCGCCGCGCCCGATCGCTACACAGAGAAGGTGGATTCCCTCATCGCGAAGATCGGCAAGTAAAAGCCTAGGAGTCTAGGCCGCCTGATGACTACCGAGTTATCAGGCGGCCTGAATTTCAGGCTATAACCGCGAAGCAACGCGAACGCACATGAAGGAAAATTCTGAAGGTTACTCCATTAGAGTCCCTTTCTCATGAAAAAGCCGCCCCGAGCCGGGGCGGCTTTTATGCGCGCTGAAGAGGATCGGCACCTAACGCTTGAGGACAGCGAGGATGCGCTCGAGAACCTTCTTGCGATCAAGGGGCTTCACGATATAGCTCTTCGCTCCGAGTAGGAGGGACTTCTTGACGACGTCCTCCTTGCCCAACGCACTCACCATGACGATGCAGGCGTTCTTATCGAATTCGAGGATCTTCTCGAGGGCGGTGACTCCATCCATCTTGGGCATCGTTATGTCCATGGTGACGAGGTCGAGGTTCGGGCAGAGCTCTTTGTACTTCTCGATGCCGGCGAGGCCGTCGCCGGCGGTGCCTACGACGTCGAAGCCTTCCGAGGTGAGTATCTGCCCAAGCTGCTTCGCGATGAACATGGAATCGTCGACGATGAGTACGCGGTAAGGCGCTCCATCGGTCTTAACCCCTTCGGGGCGTTTTTCATTGATGCTCGGCATGTCGGACTTGGCGATCATACGCTTCAAAGCTCCTTTTACCGGACGGAACCACTTAAGGCCGATCGGCCAATGTTCCACTGCTACGGTTATAATAGAAGCGTTTGGGCTTTGCAAGGCCGCTCGCCGATGTCAGGCCTTAGCGAGTGCGGCCAGGCTTCCAAATGCTTCCTAGAGGATGTGCCCCATCCTATCGCGTTTCGTCGCTAGGTAGCCTTCGTCGTTCGGGTTCGGGGAGATGACGATCGGGATACGGCCGTCGATGACTACGCCCTCGGCTCCGAGCTTCTCGATTTTATCGGGATTGTTCGTGAGAAGCCTGATCGACTCTATCCCGAGGAGGGCTAGCATTTTGGCCGCGACCTTGTAATCCCTCATCTCGTCAGGATAGCCGAGGTAGAGGTTGGCTTCTACCGTGTCGAGCCCCAGTTCTTGCAGTCTATAGGCCTTTATTTTGTTGAGCAGGCCGATCCCCCGGCCTTCCTGCCGCAGATAAAGGACCGCTCCCGCCTCCTGTTGCCCGACATAGCGGAGGGCTGCCTCGAGCTGGTCGCGGCAATCGCAGCGCAGAGAGCCCAGGACGTCACCCGTGTGGCATTCGGAGTGCACCCGCACCGGTATGCCTCGCTTTCCCTCTACGCTTCCATGGACCATCGCAGTGTGCTCCTTGTCCTCCCGCGCGTCGTAGAAGCCGTAGAGCTCAAAATCGCCGAAGCGCGAGGGCAAGTGGGCATGGGCTACGAGCTGGACGCAAAAGTCCTCGTCTGAACAATAGTATCCGGCTCCCTTGCAGTAATGCTCGCTCTCCGAGAAGTCCGGCTTTCCCGAGAGCTTGGCCCTGAGAGATTCGAGGTCGATTTTTTTACCGCAATCCTCGGTTAGGCATTCCTTCGTGAGTATATCTGTTCCGCTATCATCCATTTCAGCATCTCCTTGTATTGCCAATGTTGAATATAACACAGCCTATGGTCTTGACGCATAGGCTGTGGCCGGGTATATTTATTAACCGCTACGTGAAGGAGAGCTACAGTGCCCTGTGGTAGGAAGCGAAAGCTCAAGAAGATAGCGACGCATAAGCGCAAGAAGAAGAAGAGAAGAAACAGACACAAGACTAGAGCCTAGGGTCGCTACCCCCTAAGGTTTCAAGGAGGGGCTGTCCAGCGGACAGCCCCTTTGCTTTTTACTTGCTCTGACTGGCCCTTTCAGCTACCATACCAATCCATGGGACGGGGAATCGACGTTTATCAGGTCATCCGCTCTTTCGCTCAGCGCAATGGCTTAAGCGAGTTGGACTATAAAACCTTCGCTCAGTCCGTGCAGCGCCAGGCTAAACTTTCGGATCAGTCCGAACCGGTCTTCCGCGACCTCGCGCTCAATCCAGACGTCGTCCTCGTTCCCAAGCTTTTCCTCCTGGCTAAGGACAAGAAGCTCGTCCTCCAGACGGTCGGCAACGAGATTCGCTCCATCATCCTGCCCGAACGCTATAAAGAAGCCTTCTTCCAGGAATACGCACGGATGGACGAGAATCCCGACGTCCCCTTCCCCGACGAGGATTCGCTTCAGCTGGTCGTACCTGGCGAATGGATACGGAGCGTCGCCATCGACAGCGACCTCGCTTCAATAATCGAAGCCTCAGATGAAAGCTCTGTGCCCCTTTTCCGGCTCTCCTTCTCGGAAGGCGTCAAGCCGATCGTCATTCCTGCCTCGCTCTCCGGCAAGCTTCTCGAGTACTCAGTGCAGAAGCTTAGGCAATACTTGCGCAAGGGCGCCAATAAAGAGTACATGTTCAACAAGCTGATCTACGCCTTTCCCGGTAAGGAAGGCCAGCTCAAGGATACCCTTGGCGCCCTCCTCGCCAGGCCTTCCGACTCGGTCAAGCTCATCATGAGATCGGATTCGGACTTCACGTATCCCTTCTGGGCCTATTTTCTCTCGGCCATCAAGAAGGACATCGACAAGAAGAAGGACAAGAGCGCAGAGGATTGGTCCTATCTGCAGGCCGCTATGATCTGCGAGTTCTTCATCAACCACTATAAAGGCAAGGCCCAGCGGCAGGCCGAGCTCGAGGCGGCGCTTAAATCCCTCGACATCGCCCTCCGCAAGAGTCCCTACTATTTCTCCCTCGACGAAATCCTCTCCTTCAAAGACGCCAAAGGTAGTCCTCTTCTGGGAAAGTTCAGCCAGGACTACCTTGCGGCTTGGCTCCACGAGAGGAGCACTAAGGTCGGTAATGGAGCGCTTCCCGAATTTCTCGTCCTCTCGTCTGGCGCTCACCGCATCTATGTCGCTACGGACCGGGCGCTCTCGCTCACGGTCAAGCTAATTAGCGAGGCCCGAGCCGAACTGCGCTTGCACATTCTCGACCAATGGAAACACCTTCTCGAGGACTTCAAACATTGCCCGGCCATGATGGACGATACAGCCTTCCTCGCGGAGCTGAACGCTCAGATCCAAGCGCGCTTCCCCATACTGGATGCGCTCCTCGGCTCTCGGTTGCTTCCTCTCGTTCGCGACGAGGCCGCTGCCCGCGACGAACTCCCGCTGGACGTAGCCCATCTTTTTTACAAGGACGACCTCGTGGCCCTCGACGAGATGCTCAGCCTCGACCGGAAGGGCCTCCTGACCGATGCCAAGATGCTTCTACCCTTCTGGTATTCGGTGCCTATCTTTTTGGGCATCGCCCGTTTCATCCACCAGATGGGCAAGAGCCGCGAGGGGAAGGCTGCAGCCGCGGCTCGGGCAGCGCGAGCCGCGCTGGCCCAGGCCTCGGCCCAGGCCAGCGCCCAGGCCGAGGAAGCGGCCACGGAGAAGACCGGTAAGCGCGGTCTTACGGCCAAAGAGCGTCGGGCCGAGTTCGAAGCGGCCGCCAATAGAGTCGCCAAGGAACTCCTGCCGAGGGACTATAGCCTGGACGAATACCTTCGCGAGCTCGAGGGGCGCTGGAATACCCTCCTCAATCCCGAGGCTAAAAGAAACCTAAGCTACGATGTCGACTGCCTCGCGCGAGACTATCTGCGCAGCGTCGTGCGGACTATGGGTGCTAGTACGCTGACGACGGAACGAGTGAAAAACCTCGGCTCGAGCTTAGCGGACGCGCCTGCGCTACTTAAGATCAAGAACCATCAAGCCCTCGAATTGTATTTACAACTTTATATGTTGAAAATACTTGGTGCGCATATCGAAGTATCCTGAACGAGATGTCCTGACCAGGGTATTGCATTTCAACTAACATGATGACAATATTTGATAAAATGTGTGGGTTCTATGAATAGGAGATAGATACAGGTGAAATCGCTCGCTGAAGTTGTGGAGGCAGCAAAGAACTCGGGCCGTAAGCGAGTGGCCGTAGCGGCCGCGCAGGAAGCCTCGGTTCTCGAAGCGGTCGTCGATGCCGCCATTAATGGCCTTGCCGAACCGATCCTCGTCGGAGACCTCGCCGCGATCGACGCTTTGGCCAGGGAGTGTAAACTCGACCTTTCGCGCTTCGAGCGCATAGACGCGGCGAGCCCCGCAGCTGCGGCGGCAGAGGCAGTGCGACTCGTGCGTTCGGGCGAGGCCGACCTGCTCATGAAGGGCATAGTCGATACTTCCGTGCTTCTCAAGGCAGCGCTCAATAAGGAAAGCGGGATCAACACAGGTTCGCTCGTGAGCCACGTGGCGATTATCGAGACGGCCTTTTATCATAAGCTCCTCTTCGTCACCGACGGAGCTATCAACATAGCGCCGGAGCTCGGCGCCAAACTCGCCATCATCGCCAACGCGGTCAAGGCCGTTCACTCGCTCGGTATAGCCCTGCCTAAAGTCGCCCTCCTCGCCGCTATAGAGAAAGTCAACTACGAGAAGATGCCCTGCACGGTAGATGCGGCTGTCATCGCGCAGATGACCAGGCGAGCTCAGGTTCCCGGCTGCCTCGTCGACGGCCCCCTCGCGCTAGATTGCGCGGTGAGCGCCGAGAGCGCCCGCGTGAAGCATATTTCCTCGGAGGTCGCGGGCGACGCGGACATTTTAGTCGCGCCCGATATCGAGGCGGGGAATATCCTGTACAAGAGTCTGGTCGATCTAGGCGGCGCCAAAGGCGCAGGCATCGTGATGGGGGCGGCCGCCCCTATCGTGCTAGTGAGCAGGGCGGACTCCGCCCAGGCCAAGCTCGCGTCCATAGCCTTCGCTTTACTGGCTTCGCGATAAGGAGAGTTCGAATGGCTAACAAAGGTAAGCCGGTCATCGACAGGGAGCGCTGCAAGGGCTGCCTACTCTGCGCCCGGTCCTGTCCGATGAAAGTCCTTGCGGCCGACGAAACGCCCAATTCCTGGGGCTACTACCCCTCGCGCGTCGTCGCCGAGGAAAAGTGCATCGCCTGCGGCAACTGTTACCAAGTCTGCCCGGACGTCGCGATCACGGTCTATAAGCTGTAGGAGGGCTAGAGAGCCATGGCAGACGAAATGTGCCTCATGAAAGGCAACGAGGCTATCGGCGAGGCCGCTATCCGGGCGGGCTGCGACGCTTATTTCGGCTATCCGATCACGCCCCAGAACGAGCTCACCGCCTACATGGCGAAGAACATGCTCGATTCGGGGCGGATCTTCATCCAGGCCGAGAGCGAGGTCGCCGCGATGAGCATGGTCTTCGGCGCCTCCTCCGCGGGAGGCCGCGCGATGACGAGCTCCTCAAGTCCCGGAATCTCGCTCAAGCAGGAGGGCATCTCCTACGCCTGCGGCGCGGACATCCCCTGCGTCATCGTGAACGTGCAGCGCGCGGGCCCCGGCCTGGGCGGCATCGCTCCTGCCCAGGGCGATTACTTCCAGGCAACCCGCGGCGGAGGCCATGGGGACTACTACCACATCGTCCTCGCGCCCAAGAGCGTGCAGGAGGCAGCCGACCTCACCTACGAGGCCTTCGGTCTCGCGGACAAGTGGCGCATGCCGGTGATGGTCCTCGCCGACGGTCTCATTGGGCAGATGATGGAGGGCGTGACCTTGCCGCCAGCGCTCGAACCGGGCACGCGGCCGGGTCGTCCCTGGGCCGCAGGCTCCGGGAGGCCGCTCGCGCGCAATCGCATAACCTCCATTATCCTCGACCCCGAGACCCTCGAGGCCTCGATCCATTCCCGCTACGAGCGTTATGCGGCGATCGCGAAGGAGCGCACGAGCTTCGAGGAAGTCGAGGTCGAGGACGCCGAGCTCCTCTTTGTCGCCTATGGTACTTCTGCCCGCGTCTGCCTGGGCGCGGTGCAGGCCGCGCGCGAGGCGGGGCTCAAGCTCGGTCTTTTCCGGCCGATCACCCTTTGGCCATTTCCCTCCGAGCGCCTCGCGACTCTCGCGGCTGCGGGCAAGCGCTTCCTCGCAGTGGAGATGAGCATGGGGCAGATGGTACAGGATGTACGGCTCGCGGTGAACGGGGCCGCACAGGTCGACTTCTTCGGCCGCTGCGGGGGCGTCGTGCCGAGGGAGGAAGAGGTTCTCGCTGTGGCCAAGAAGCTTCTCGGGAGGGACGCGTGATGGAAGTACTCTATGGGCATCCGAAGAGCCTCGTCTCCGTGCAGTCGAAGTACTGTCCCGGCTGCGGGCATGGAGTGATCCATAGGCTCGTCGCCGAGGTAGTGGACGAGCTGGGCATGCAGGAGAAGTCCATACTCTTGAACCCCGTCGGCTGTGCGATCTGGGCCGACCTCTACTTTGACATGGATACCGTGCAAGTCCCCCACGGCCGCACGCCGGCAGCCGCCACGGGCATCAAGCGCATGCGGCCCGACCATCTGGTGATCTGCTACCAGGGCGACGGCGACCTAGCCGCGATCGGTACGGCCGAGGCCGTCCACGCTGCCAATCGCGGCGAGAAGTTCACGACGATCTTCGTGAACAACGCGATCTACGGCATGACTGGCGGACAGATGGCGCCCACGACTCTCGTGGGTCAGAAGGCGACGACTTCTCCCTATGGCCGTGACCCCGGCGTCGCGGGCATGGGCTATCCCATCCGCGTCTGCGAGATGCTCGCCACGCTCGAGGGCACCAAGTATTTGGCCCGCGGCTCGGTCGACAGCGCGGCCAACGTGCGCAAGACCAAGCAGTACATCAAGCGCGCCTTCGAGGCGCAGCTGCGAGGTGAAGGCTTCTCGATGGTCGAAATACTCTCGCCCTGCCCCACGAACTGGCAGATGAGCCCGGCCGCGGCAGTCGATTGGCTCGTGAGCGACATGATCCCCTGCTATAGACTCGGCGAGATCAAGAACGAGCTCTCGACGCGAGAGACAGTAGGCGAAGGGGCATCGCTCCAAGGAGCATCGCTCAAAGGAGCATCGCTCAAAGGAGCATCGCTCAAAGGAGCATCGCTCAAAGGAGCGGCGTTATGACCGAACGGACGTTGATGGCGGGTTTCGGCGGCCAGGGCATCATCTCCCTGGGACAACTCTGGGTTTACTGCGCTATGAAGGAGGGGCTCGAGGTCACCTTTTTCCCCTTCTACGGCGCCGAGAAGCGCGGCGGCATCGCACGCGCGTCGGTGGTCGTCTCGAGCTCCGAGATAGCGAGCCCCCTCGTCACCTGTCCCGATTCCTGCGTCGTGATGAACGAGGACTCCCTCGCACTCTGCGAAGAGATGGCCAAGCCGGGCGCCATGATGCTCGTCAATTCGAGCCTCGTGCGCTCTCGCCCCGCTAGAAAGGACCTGCGCGTCCTCGAGATACCCTGCAACGAGCTCGCCCAGGAGATAGGCGAGGCCAAGATCGCCAACGTGGTGATGATGGGCGCACTCTCGAAGGCGACGGGCGCTGTCGCGCTCGAGCATCTCGAGGACGTGCTCAAGAGCTTCTTCCCGGAGTCCAAGCACCGCTTCATTCCGCTCAACGTACGAGCAATAGAAGCCGGGCAAAGAGCAGCAGGCGCATAGTTCCTCCCATGTGCGAGAGATGTGCTATAATACATCCCCGCATGAAGCGTCTCTCCTGGATACTCGCCATCGTCTTCGGCCTCGTATTCCTCGGGGCGACGGCGATGAACGCCGCCCTCGTCGCAAAGGCCCGGAGCGCCCTCGTCGGCGTGCCCGTCGCCGCTAAGGCCGAGGCGCGCTCTTTCCAGATAGCAGTCATCCTCCCCGACACGAACGACTCGTTCTTCAAGGGTATCCTCGATGGCGTCTCCTCGGAGGCTGCTGACTCGGACGTCGCGGTCCAGGTCTTCCGCTACGCGGGGCAGTCCGCCCTGGAGGCCGACCGATATTTCGAGATCGCGCTTCGCTCCAAGGTCGACGGGATCATCTTGTACCGCTCGCGGAGCGATGTCGCGCCAGCCAAGGCCGGCGCGGGCAAGGCCGCCGAGGCGATGCGCGCGGGTGTCGTGTACATTCCCGTCGGAACGGACGCGCCCGAGGGCGAGAGCGGGCCTTTCATAGGCTCGGGATCGCGCCTACAAGGCTTCGAGGGCGGGAAGCTCATCGGCAAGAAACTCGGCGGCCGCGCCCGCGTCGGCGTTATCCTCGCTGGGTCGGGAAGCGGGCTGTCCGAGGAGGAGCCGCTTTATCGCGGGCTCGTTACCGCCCTGCGCGGCTATCCCGACGCGAGCGTCGTCGCCCTGGCCGAGGCCGACCCGGGCATGCTCTCGGGCGAAGCGGTGGCCGAATCCATGCTCCGCGCGCACTCCGACATCAACGCCATGCTCTGCTCGAGCGCCCAGGATACGGTCGGAGTGGTCCAGGTGCTCCTGGATACCAACAAGGTCGGCGCCGTGCTCGTCGTCGGCGCTGACGAGACCGAGGACATCAGGCGCTACATCGACAAGGGCGTCGTCCTCGCGAGCATAGTCAGGGACTCGAATAAGATCGGCAAGGAGGCCGTGCTGACCTTCTCGCGCATCAAGAAGGGCGCTCTCGTGCCCGCGCCCAAGGAGACGGGCTTCTTTGTCGTCACCGGAAAGAAGGTTTCCCGATGATCCGCGACACCGTCCGTGGCAAGATCATCGCCAACTCGGCTCTCATCCTCCTCGTGCTCTCCCTCGCCACACTCTACACGGGTTTCGCCTCCTCGAAGCTCGCGTGGAGCGTCGAGCTCCTGTTCAGCAACAATAGGATGATGGAAGGCATCCGCGTCCTCATGGCCCGCACGGAGTCCGGCCTCGCCGGATACCTCACTACGAAGAGCTCGGACTCGCTCAAGGACTACATCCGCGATTCAACCAAGCTGACCGACGAGGCGCGCAAGCTCAACCGGGATATACGGCAGAACGAGCTCTTGCTCTTGGAGCGCGACCTCGCCGGCCTTATCGACGACTACCTCGAGGGCACCGAGGCCTCGGTCACCGCCAAGCGCGGGCGCGACGTCGTCGCTTATACGAGGAGCTACGAGGCCTCGGAGCGCTCGGCCGAGCTCGCACGCTTCCTCATCGACAAGATCGACGGCATGTTCCTCTCGGAGTCGCTCGCTGCGTACTCGAGCTTCAGCGCCCTCATCCCAATGGTCATCCTGTCCAACGCTCTCCTTGTCGTGGCCGCGAGCCTCATGAGCCTCACGCTCCTCATCCGCTATTCGTTCAAGCTCACGGGGCCCATATCGCGGCTTGCCGAGGCGGCGCGCGCCGTCGGTAGGGGCGAGTACGACAGCGAGCCTCCCGTGCCCGAGTCCACGGACGAAATCGGGACGACGACGGCCGCCTTTGCGAGCATGCAGCTCTCGGTGCGCCGTTCCTTCGAGGAGCTCAAGGAGAAGGCCGAGGTCGAGAAGCGGCTTTTGGAGGAGAGGATGCGCGTGCTCGAACTCGATCACAAGCTGAAGGCCGCCGAGCTGCTCGCTCTCCAGACCCAGATAAACCCGCACTTCCTCTTCAATACGCTCTCCGCCGGCATGCAGCTCGCCCTTTCCGAGGACGCCGACCGCACGGCTGATTTCCTCGACAACCTCGCTGCCTTCATCCGTTACGTTTTGAAGCCTCCCTCCCGCTCGGTCTTCGTGTCTGACGAGATCGATTGCGTCGAGCGCTATATTTGGCTCCTCAGACTGCGTTTCGGCGAGCGCTATCGTTTCGACCTGTCCGTCGACGAGGACGCGCTGGGTTTCGAGACTCCCGCCCTCGTCATCCAGCCCCTCGTCGAGAACGCTATAGCCCACGGTCTGCGGGACACCGAGTCCGGCGGGATCGTGAGCGTTTCTGTCCGCCTCGAGGCGGATGCGGCCGTGCTCGAGGTCGTGGATACTGGTACGGGAATGAGCGAGGAAGAGATCGCACGCATAACTCGTGAAGGCTCATCCGACGAGGGCATGGGCGAGGGGGGCATTGGGCTCCGCAACGTGATGCGACGCGTCTCGCTCGCCACGGGAGGGCGCGGCGGTGTCGCAGTCCGCAGCGCGCCGGGCCGTGGTACCACGGTGCGCGTCACACTTCCTGCCGGAGGTTCCTCATGACGAGGATATTGGTCGCCGACGACGAGCGGCCCGTGGTCGACGGCATTTCGCACATCGTGCGCCGCGACCTCTCGGCCGACTTTGAGATCGTCGGCTCGGCGTCGTCGGGCAGGGAGGCCATCGAGAAGGCGGTCCTCCTCGCGCCTGACCTCGTGCTCATGGACGTGCGTATGCCGGGCCTTTCCGGCATGGACGCGATACGCGAGCTTCGCGCCCGCGGCAGCCGAGCCTCGGTCATACTCATCACGGCCTACGAGCGTTTCGACATCGCCCGCGAGGCCGTGGAGCTCGGCGTGCTCGATTATCTCCTGAAGCCGGTCTCGAAGGATGCCCTTGGCCGTTCGCTCAAAGCGGCGCTCGCTTTCCTCGCGCTTAAGGCCGAGGCGGAAAGGCGCGAGATCGAAGGCCGCGAGCAAGCGGAATCGATGCGCAGCTTCGCCGAGACGGCCTTCCTGCAGTCCCTCATGCTCGGCGAAAGATCGGAGGCCGAGATGGAGAAGTATCGAGCGGCGCTCGGCATCACCGAGGCTTTCGGCCTTGCAGTAGCGGTCGCGATCGTCCCTTCTCATGGCGCCGTCGACCCGGAGGCCGAGTCGTCGGCGCTCTACGAGGCGCTCAAACTCAGCCTGCGTTACAAGACGCGCGCGATAGCCGGGCTCCTAACGAAGGGACTTTGCGCCCTCTTCCTCCCGCTGCGAGACGAGCGCGAGGCTGTGGAGGCTATCGACGCGATACACGTGGTCATCGAGTCGAGCCATGGCGCCGATCTTGCGCGGGGCAGGCTCAGACTCGGTTGCGGAAAGGCTCGGCCTTTCGCCGAGGCCTTCGCCTCCTGGTCCGAAGCGCTCACCGATCTCCTGGGCGCATCATGTCCTAGTCGCCCGGGCGCCTCCGACAGCCTCTCCGAGGCAAGTTTCGACGACGACGCGGCCTTCCTCGAGGCCCTCGCCTCGGCCTCCCCGGAACGGGCTTCCCTCGCCCTCGAGCGGATACTCTCCTCGCTTCGGGGACGGGACCTTCCTTCGGCCGCGGAGCGCCATCGCGTAGCCAGCCTCTTCGGCGAGGCGGTGCGCGAGCTCAGGCACAGGGGGGCGCTCTCGGGGCCGGCCGCGGCGGAGGCTATGGACTTGAGCGATCTCCTCTCCGCGGCGAACGCTACCGAGCTCGAGCTCGTTTCGCGCTCCCGTTTTTCCTCTCTCTCGGCAGCCTCCTTGGCGGGGCTCAGGCGCACGACAGCCCTCGATGCAGCGATCCAGTGCATAAAGGAAGATTTCGGCCGGCCGCTCACTCTCGACCTCGTCGCGGGCGAGCTCGGGATCTCGGCGGCGAGGCTCTCGCGGCTCTTCGTCGAGGGCACGGGCAAGGGTTTTTCCGACTTTCTAATAGAGTACCGCATCGAGCGGGCCAAAAAGATGCTCCTCGAGCCCGAGGCCGCGATCAAGCAGGTCTCCATCGCCTGTGGCTACCCGGACCCGAATTACTTCTCTCGCTTATTCAAGAAGGTAACGGGCGTCACACCATCGGCTTTTTCCTCCGGCGCCTTGGAGGCAAGCAATGAGAACCGATAGAATAAAAACGATCGCCGTCTTCTCGATCGCCCTCATCCTCGCCTCGAGCCTTTCGTCTTGTAATCTCAGGCGCCATCGGGTCGCTCAGGGTAAAGCCCCGGTCATAGGCTTCTCCCTGGATTCCCTTGTCGTCGAGCGTTGGCAGCGCGATCTCGACGTATTCACGCGCGCGGCTAAGGATCTGGGCGCGGAGCTCATCGTCGAGGTCGCCGACCAGGACCCGGCGGTGCAGGAGAAACAGGTCCGAGAGCTTGCACTCCGGGGCATCGATGTCCTCGTCATCGTGCCTAACGACGCAGACCGTCTTTCGGTAGTTGTCCGAGAGGTCAAGGCGAAGGGCCTACCCGTGTTAAGCTATGATCGGTTAGTCCACGACGCCAATGTCGATCTCTACGTATCCTTCGACAACGAGAAGGTCGGCTACCTCATGGCCGAGGCCATCATTAAGGCGGTCCCCGAGGGGAACTACGTAATTGTCAACGGTGCTAGGAACGACAATAACACGATCATGTTGAACACCGGGATCCACAGGGCCCTCGAAAGTTCTTCTTCCCCGGGCAAGCTGCGCATCGTCGAGGAGATATGGCCGGCGGCCTGGGATTCCGAGGAAGTCCGCTCGGACATGGAGGGCGCCGTCGCGCACTATGGTCGTATCGACGCGGTCATAGCGGGCAACGACATGCTCGCGGAGGCGGCGATAGGCGTCCTCGCGGAGAACCGAATTTCCGCGAAAGTGGCGGGTCAGGACGCGGACTTGGCCGCTTGCCAGAGGATAGCCGAAGGTTCTCAGCACGCGACTATCTATAAGCCTATCGAGCGGCTCGCTCTCAAGGCAGCCGGCTTCGCGGTGATGCTCGCCCGTGGCGAGAGGATCGAGACGGATTCAACGATATTCGACGGGAAGTCCCAGGTCCCTTACGTTCGTCTGGAGCCGATACTCGTCACTAGGGAGACGCTCGGAGCCACGGTGATACGGGACGGCTTCCACAGCGCCGATGAAATTTACCGCAATGTGAAGCGATAAGTCTGGACTTTCCCTTCAAGCCTTGTGAGCATCGTGCTAAATCGTCTCACATAGCCGAGCGATTCGCTTTTTTGCGTATCATCGGCCTTTTTTTCCTGATGACCGTTTCATGAAACCTGACTGATAATTTAAGTTGATACATTTGTATCTCGCGCGGCTTCCGGGTCGCTCGGCTCATCTCAAGGAGGTATTCATGAAACGTGCATTGAAGTTCCTGACCCCGCTCCTCTTGCTCGCGATCCTGGCTTCTTGCTCCAGCAAGCCCAAGGTCCAGATCGGCGTAGTCCTTCCGACGAAGGATGAGCCTCGCTGGATCCAGGACCAGACTCGCTTCGAGGCCGCTTTCAAGGCCGCCAACCTCACCACCGATATTCTCTTCTCCCAGGGAGACACCGCCAAAGAGAAAGCTAATGTCGAGGCCCTGCTCTCCGAGGGCATCAAGGTCCTTGTGATCTGCCCGCAGGATGGAGCCGGCGCAGCCGCTGCCGCCGATGCCGCTCACAAGGCCAAGGTCAAGGTCATCTCCTACGACCGCCTCATCATGGGAACCGATGCAGTCGACTACTACGTCACCTTCGATAGCAACGCCGTCGGAGCCGCTTGGGGCCAGTACCTCGTCGAGAAAGCCGGCGCCACCAAGAAGAACAATCTTTACCTCTATGCGGGCGCCGCTTCCGATAACAACGCCTTCATCTTCTTCGCCGGCGCATGGAGCGTCCTCCAGCCGAAGATCGCCGACGGGACTTTTGTGATCAAGAACTCCGCCGAGGCGGTCGCCCTTAAGGACAAGGCCACCCTCACCAGGGACGAAGAGGCCAAGATCATCGGTCAGGTCACCACGAACTGGAACTTCGCCGACGCCAAGAATAAGGCCGAGTCCAACCTCACCAGCGCGAAGAAAGCTGACAAGGGCACCGTGTTCATCGAGGCCCCGAACGACGGCACCGCTCGCGCCATCGCCGATGTCTTCGCCACTGACAAGGACGTGAAGAAATACTATATCACCGGGCAGGACGCCGAGGTTGCGTCGATCCAGTACATCATCGACGGCAAGCAGTCCATGACTGTCCTCAAGGACGTCCGTACGCTCGTCTCCGACGCTATCGCCGCTGCAACCGCCTTTGCCAAGGGCCAGACCCCCGAGCAGACCACAACCTACAACAATGGTAAGATCGACGTTCCCGCAAAGCCCTCCGCCATCGTCACGGTGACCCAGGACAACGTGAAGGCCGCTATCGTAGACTCCGGTTACTACACCGCCGACAAGTTCACGAACCTCAAGTAACGAATGTCAAGGCCGCCTTGCGGCGGCTTTGAACGGCGGGCGGCCGTGCGCAGTGACGTGCGTGGTCGCTCGCCTTTAGCTCACAGAGTCTGAATCATGGAGCCGCTACCGCAATGAAATCGACAATCCTCGAAATGAGGAACATCACCAAAGTCTTCCCCGGCGTCAAGGCGCTTTCCGACGTGAGCTTCAGCGTGAAGCGGGGCGAGATCCACGGCCTCGTCGGCGAGAACGGCGCGGGCAAGTCTACGCTCATGAAGGTGCTCTCCGGCGTATACCCGTATGGCTCCTACGATGGGGACATCGTCATCGACGATGCAGTGCAGCAGTTCAAGGGAATCGCCGACAGCGAGAAGGTCGGCATAGCAATCATCTACCAAGAGCTCGCCCTCGTGCCCGAGCTCTCGGTCTACGAGAACATCCTCCTGGGCAACGAGATCACGAACGGCATCACGATCGATTGGAACGCCACGATCAAGAAGGCGACCGAGATGCTGAAGAAGGTTCGCCTGGACCTCAACCCTGCGACCAAGGTCAAGGACCTCGGCGTGGGCAAGCAGCAGCTCATCGAGATAGCCAAGGCGCTCTGCCGCGACGTCAAGATCCTTATCCTGGACGAGCCCACTGCAGCCCTCAACGAGGACGATTGCGACAACCTCCTCAGGATAATCGAGGATCTCAGGACCCAGGGCGTCACCTGCGTCCTCATTTCGCATAAGCTTAAGGAAGTAATCAGGATCGCGGACACCGTCACCGTCCTCCGCGACGGGAAGACCATCTGCACCCTCGACTCCCATAAGGGCGAGGTCAGCGAGGAAGTGCTCATCAAGAACATGGTGGGCCGCGAGATCGATAACGTATATCCCAAGCGCTCGAGCGCCGTTTTGGGCGATGTCGTGCTCGAAGCCAAGGCTTGGCAAGCCTATTCGTCCAAGCTCGGCCGCCAAGTGCTCAAAGGCGTCGATTTCAAGCTCCATAAGGGCGAGATCATCGGCTTCGCGGGCCTCATGGGCTCGGGCCGCACCGAGCTCGCGCGTTCGATATTCGGCAATCCCGACGGCTACAGAATCACGGGTGAGCTCTTCGTGAAAGGCGAGAAGTGCCAATTCTCGAGCCCGAAGGAGGCCATCGAGGCAGGTGTCGCCTACGCGACCGAGGATCGCAAAGGTAACGGCCTTATCCTCATCCAGGACGTGCGGCAGAATATCAGCCTCGCGAACATCGCCAGTCTCGCCCAGGGGCTCGTGATAAACAAGAACGCCGAGATCAAGATGGCCAACGAGTACAAGGACGCCCTTTCGATAAAGACGCCGAGCATCGAGCAGAAGGTGGGCAACCTCTCCGGCGGCAACCAGCAGAAGGTCTCGGTGGCCAAGTGGCTTTTCGTGAAGCCCGACGTCCTCATCCTCGACGAGCCTACCCGAGGCATCGACGTGGGTGCCAAGTACGAGATCTATACGATAATGAATAAACTCGTCGCGCAAGGGATGAGCATCATCATGATCTCTTCGGAGCTGCCAGAGGTTCTGGGTATGAGCGACAGGATCTATGTCATCGCCGGCGGCAAGACGGTCGGCGAGATGCCCATCGCCGAGGCCAGTCAGGAGAGAATCATGGCCCTGGCGACTAATTACTAGGGACTAGGGAGGACGATCAACGTGAACGAGATCAAGAAGCTGCTTAAGCAGAATATCCGCGACTACATGATGTATATCACGCTCGCCGTTGTCATAGGCATTTTCACGGCCTTGACGAACGGCGTGTTTCTCTCCTCGAGGAACATCACCAACCTCCTCAACCAGACCGGCTACCTCGCCGTCCTCGCGATCGGCATGACCCTGGTCTTCATCATCCGCTATTTCGATATGTCGGTCGGCTACCTTTCCGGCTTCCTCGGGGCCTGCGCGGCCATCGCGATGGTCTCCTGGGGATGGCCCGGGATAGTGGCGATACTCTTCGTGCTCGCGCTCGGCCTCCTCGCCGGCCTGCTCATGGCTATCCCTATAGCTAATCTTGGCGTTCCCGCCTTCATTGCGACCTTGGCCGGTTGGCTCATCTACCGCGGCGCCCTCCTCCTCGCAACGCTGAAGACCGGCACCATCATCATTCCGGACAAGTTCTTCAACGCCATCGGCAACGCCGCCATCCCCGATATTTTCCCCGCCGATTCGGCCTTTCTGCCCGAGATGCACAAGCTGACCCTCCTCCTCGGCCTCGTTGCCATTGCTTGGCTCGTCATTCGTTCGATCGCAGAGCGGAAGAGCAAACAGGCCTATAACTTCGAGGTTCTCCCTTTAGGTATCTTCGTCTTCAAGCTCGTCTTTATGTCGGCCATCATCGGCGCCATCGCCTGGATCGTCGCCGGCTACAACGGCATCTCCTGGACGATCATCATCATGCTCGTCTTGATGTTCGTGTACGACTTCGTGATGAATCAGACGGTCCTGGGCCGCCACATCTACGCCGTGGGCGGAAATCCCGAGGCTGCCGAGCTTTCGGGTATCAGCGTCAAGAGAATCACCTTCATCGTCTTCGGCTCCATGGGCTTCCTGACGGCCGTGAGCGGCATCCTCTTCGCCTCGCGCCTGCAGTCCGCGACGACCATCGCCGGAGCGGGGCTCGAGTTCGACGCCATGTCCGCCGCATACATCGGCGGCGTCTCGGCCTATGGCGGCGTCGGTAAGGTCACCAGCTCCCTAGTCGGCGCTATCTTCTTCATGGCCCTCACCAGCGGCATGAACCTCCTCGGGACCGACATCGCGCTGCAGTACATCATCAAGGGCGCCGTCCTGCTCTTGGCGGTTATCTTCGACGTCCAGACGCGCAAACGCAAGGGCTAGCGTAAAGAGCTTCATTTCATGAGCCCTCGGCCTCCAGAGACTTAATCTCTCTCGAGGAGCCGGGGGCTTTTTTACAGGGAGACCGTCGGGAGGCCCTATGCGACATCATCAGTCACTATCGAAGACGGGTATCGGCGCTAAGCTCGCCTTTCTCTCCGTAGCTGTGTTCCTCGGCGTCTGCGCGACGTTCCTAGTCGTTTGGTCATCGCTTGATAGGCTTGCATCCGCGGTCAATCGGCAAGCTGTGGCTTCGACCCTTTCCTCGGCGAGCTACGACCTCCAGAAGAAGGTCTACATTTCGTGGTTATCACTTTTCCGGCTCCGCTCTTCTCCGCTTGTCAAGTCAGGATCGACTAGCGGGCGCGACGAGTCGGACTACCTCTCCTCCGCACTGGATGCGGACTCCTCGATGGCTTCTCTCGTGACTCTTCCCGCGGACGAGAAGGCCAAGGCTGCGATGAAGGATCTAGACGAGGCTTACGCTGTGTTCAAGGCGGACGCGGACAAGGCCGGCGCCGCTCTCGCTATGGGAAAAGGGAACGGGTTCGAGCTTTTTCAGTACGCTGGCTTGTCTTTCAGCGTCCTCGAGTCGCAGCTTACGCAGTTGAACAATATCGTCCGGCAGGGCTCGGTCGCGGTTTCGGTCGCGGGCAATGCGGCCGTGACCGAGGCGCTTCGCGATCTCGCCGTAGCTTGCATCGCCGTGCTTTTGATCGAGCTCGGCTTCGCCTATATCATTCGGCGTTCCATTACGGTGCCGCTTGGGCGGCTCGTCGCCGCCGTCAACGCCGTGGGCTCGGGAGACTTCGCCATCGAGCACGTAAACGTCGGAGGGGGCGAGCTCGGGAGCATCGCGTCGAGCATGAATGGCCTCGTTGTCGATCTGCGCGGCCTTATCGCCACGGTAAAGGACAGGCTTGTCGAATTGGAGAAGGCGGGTACCGCTCTCCTGGCATCGATTGCCCACGGCGGGGAGGCCGCGCAGGGGATAGAAGGAAGCGTCGCTTCTTCTAGAACGAAGCTCAATGAGGAGCTTGCCGCGGTGGAGGGTCTATCCTCTTTCGTCGAAGCCATCTCGCTGGGCATAGCCAAGCAGACGCAAAAGCTCACAGTCCAAGCTTCGCTCATCGCCGATTCTTCCGCCTCGGTCCAGGAGATGATCGCGAACATAGAGTCTGTCGCCACGAATGCCCGGGTATCCGCCGAGGCGTCGCAGTGTCTCGTCGAGGAGGGGAGCGGAGGCAAGGAGCGCATCGAGGAGGTCGACTCCGCGATAGCCGCCATAGCCCTTAGTTCCGAGAGCCTTAGCGAGGCTACCGAGCTTATACGGGAGATAGCCGATCGCACGGGCCTCCTCGCGATGAATGCTTCGATAGAGGCCGCCCATGCGGGCGAGGCAGGTCGGGGGTTCGCCGTCGTCGCCGACGAGATACGCAAGCTGGCCGAGCAGGCGAACTCGCGAGCCGAGGACATATCGGTGGATCTCAATCGCGTGACGCGCTCCATTGCGGATGTCCGGGGGGCCTCCTCGGCCGCAGTCATCTCCTTCGCGTCGATCCTCGAGAAATCGGAAAATCTAGGCGGATCGGTGCGCACGATCGGCGAGGCCATGACCGAGCAGATGGAGGGGGGAAAAGTCCTTTTGGATTCTCTCGCAAAGCTCAACGATATTACGGGCGACATAAACAAAGGCTCCAATGGGATATCGCTGGAGATGACCACAATACTCGAAGGAGTAGGCAGGCTGAAGGGCGCGACCGCCGAGGTCGTCCATAACGACGAGGACATAACCCACAGCGCATCGACTATCGGCGCCGCAATCGAGGACGCGATGGCTCACAGTTCCCGCAACGCCCAGCTCATCGAGGAAGTCCGCGCGGCGGCGGACAAGTTCAGGACTTGACCGCCCCGAGATGGGTACCTAAAGGTGGAGAGTAAAAATGAAGCAAAGTATTCAAAAAGTCGATCAATCTTTCCTCGATCAGTTCAATTCCATTCAAAAATCGGGGGTGCTTGACGACCTCGCAACACTGCGCACGGAGAATCGTTTCCTCGACACGCTAGTCAACGATGCCGCAAAACTCTACGCCCTAACCTCCGTCGCAGATATCATGACCTTCGTGACCGATCGCATCCTCCAGCAGTTCATACCGATGTATTTCCTCGTCGCCTTCGAGCCGCCGCGGAGCAAGGACCTTCAGCAATACTGCTACGCCAATCTCAAGCCGAGCAACGGGAACATTTCCTACGGTGCCTTCAACGCGATCAAGCGCTGTTTCGTCGATTCCCCCTATCCCGCGCGCATTGATGAACTTCTCCTTGGCACTGCACTCAAGATCGAGCTATCCCACTTCGACCCCTGGCTCATAGTGCCGCTCTGCGGCCTCGAAGGCATCTACGGCCTCTGTATCATCGGTAAGAAAGTCGTAGGCGATGCATACTCCAGCGCCGAGCTCATGTACATCGACAAATTCACCCGCTTCATATCGATCGCGATCCAGAACAACCTGAACTACGAGTGCGCCATCACAGACTCCAAGACAGGTCTCTATAATCACGGTTACTTCATGCAACGCCTCGAGCAGGAGATAGCGCATGTGTCCCGATACGATGCCAAGGCGGGGCTCATCATGCTCGATATCGACCATTTCAAGAGGTTCAATGACACGTGGGGGCACCTCGCGGGCGACGAGGTGCTCAATGTCCTGTCGGCCACACTGAAGCGGACGGTGAGGATAGAGGACGTCGCCTCGCGCTTCGGCGGCGAGGAGTTTTGTGTCCTCGCGATCGAATGCGACGAGCGGAAGCTCCAAGACATGAGCGAACGTATCAGGTTGGCAATCGAGGCGATGAACGTCTCCTATGATGACACGGAACTCAAGGTTACCGTGAGCCTCGGCTGCTGCTGCCTCGACCCGGGGCTCCATGTCAGCCCCAATGCCTACATCGAGATGGCTGACAAGGCCCTCTACCTCTCGAAGTCGGAGGGACGCAACAGGTTCACGATCTACAGGCGGACGTAGAGATACAGTATGAAAATGACGACAGGGCGGCAAGAGCCCGAAATTCGAGGTCCTTATGCAGTGCGCATCACCCAGCACGGATCGAATTGACCTGCCGGCGAAGTTCTTCCTAAATCAAAAAGGAGTCGACTGTTGCGTTCGAAGCCGCGTTCCGTTGCGCGATTTGCGCGGCTTCGACGGCGAGAAGAGCCTCGGCTTCGACTGGCCGCACTGCCGTGCGGAGTCGCTCGAGCGTATGGTCGTGGGAAATATGCTGTCGTGCATCGAGCTCGACAGGAGCGAGTTCATCTCTGTGCGCTCGCCTCTCATCGCTATGACGAGGTCCGTCCTCCACGGGGCGGTGATAGCCCGGTTCCGCGTGGAACTCAAGCGGTGCCTCGTCTCGCAACCGCGTACCGCCAAGATTCTCAGGGACCCCTCGATTGCGATGCTCTTCTCCAATTCGGCCGCTTTGGCGACGGCTCTGAACTCGCGCTCGGCCGTGATAGGCGATCTGCGCGCGGAGCTGCGGCAGTATTGCGAGGGTAGGGCCTATCAACCCGGCCGCTTCGACGACTCGGCCGAGGCGAACCGCCACTGCGCGCGCCTCCTCGACGCGGCCGACGGCGATAGCATGCTCATCCTGTCCTTGGCGCCGCCCGGCTCGGTTGGTCCTGCGGCGGAGACGGTCCTGGCCTATGCGGGAAAGATGGGGTTGGCCGAGCAGCTCGCGCTTCTCCTTGTGGAGTTCGTCCAGATCGCCGAGAAGTCTTACTTCCGGAGCATGGCCGAGCACGATCGCTACGCGCGCTCGCATCCCGAGGATCTGCAGCGCCTCCTCGCCGAGCCGGAATTCCGCTCGAGGCTCATCGACGCGGGCTCGAGGATGGGGGACGTGATGACGCTCCGCATCTCCTTTGAGGGGTCGGCCGATATCGCGATCGCCTTGCGGACGAAAGGCCTCATAGACCGGATAAACCGCCCGGACTCGGGGACGAAGCGCTGCAAGTCTGTGAGGACGACGGACCTCGAATCCTTGCTCAAGA
>Ga0326728_10007167_pt1 | contig 29094 bp, 21 predicted proteins | sample MB3enrmetagenome_FD_207602 | JGI IMG/M metagenome (GOLD analysis project Ga0326728, IMG submission 207602) | Lab enriched peat soil microbial communities from McLean, Ithaca, NY, United States - MB31MN | ecosystem: Environmental > Terrestrial > Soil > Wetlands > Peat | place: USA: New York... | reverse complement strand
GCCCGTTCCTTGCCCAGAATTGCCATTGTATCGAACAAGGGCGGAGTCACGGTTCCTCCGCTGATGGCCACCCGCAGCGGTTGCCCTATCTTTCCCAGTCCAAGTTCCCTCGCCCGCAGGAACTCTTCCACTTTTTGTTCCAGGATTTCGCTCGACCAGGTCTCCACCTGCATCAGCTCCGGCAACAGCTCGGACAACAGGCGCATCCCGGCTCCTTCATTTGCCAGCAACGCTTTCCTAACCGCGGCGGGATCATAGCGGACCGCCTCGTCGTCGCAAACAAAAAAGCACCCGGCTTCCGCCGGTTCGGCCAGAGTGCGGGCCCGTTCCTTGTAACTGATGGCAAATACTTCAAACTGCGGCGGCGTAAGCAGCCGCACGAATTCCGGATGAAACTCGGTAAAGTACTGGCGCAACCGTCGATGAAATTCTTCCGCCAGCAAGCGGCGAATCTCGTCGGCGTCCACCGTCATGAGCTTGACGCGATCAAAACGCGCCGGCGATTTCCCAATGCCACTCACGTCGAACAGTTTCGCCAGCGTCTCCGGGTCAATATCTTCCTGATCGTTTTTGGGAGACCAGCCCAGCAGCGCCAGGTATTTGACCAGGGCCTCGGGTAAATAGCCGCTGACACGGAAGTCGTGAATATCGATCTCCGGCAGATGAACGCCCGTCGCCTGGGCGATGGCCGCCGCCAGCGCGACGTCGTCTTTGCGCTTCTGCAGGAAGTCCTCCAGATCCGCCCCGGCCAGCCCGGCAGCTGCGGCCAACTTTTGCTGGTCGCCACCGTTTTGGGCAAGCCAGGTCTTCGCCGCCGCCCGCGCCGCCTTGGCTTTGTCGCGTTTCGACATCTTCGAGCCATCGGGATTGAAAATGAGCGGCAAGTGCGCATAACGGGGGGGGGCCTGCTCCAGCGCTTCATACAGCGCGAGATGCTTGGGCGTGTTCATCAGGTGCTCCTGCCCGCGCAGCACATCGGTAACGCCCATCATAATGTCGTCCACCACCACCGCGAAGTGATAGGTGGGAAACCCATCCGCCTTCCAGATCACGAAATCCTCGATTTCCGAGCTGGCAATGGAAACGGTGCCCAGAATGCGGTCCTCGACGGTGAACGTTTTCTCCGGCACGCGGAAGCGGACCACATACGGCCGCCCCTCTTCCTTGTATTGCCTGATCTGCTCCGGCGTCAGGCTGAGCGCGGCGCTGGAATCATAGCGGTAGTTCTCGCCCGCGCGGGTGGCGGTGGCGCGACGCTCCGCCAACTCGTCCGGAGTCTCGAAGGCTTCGTACGCCAGATGGCGGTCCAGCAATTTCTGCAGGGCCTCCCGGTACAGGGGAAGACGCTGGCTTTGAAAATAAGGACCGTGTTCGCCAATCTGATGCTGCATCGGATCGGGGGCGTTCGGATCGGGGCCCTCATCCCAGTCAATGCCCAGCCAGGCCAGATCGCGCACGATCTTCAGCGTGCTCTCCTCCGAGGACCGAAGCTGGTCGGTATCTTCCATGCGGAGGATAAAACGCCCTCCATGGCGCCGGGCATAGGCCCAGTTGAACAGTGCGGTCCGGGCGCCTCCCACATGCAGGAAACCCGTAGGGCTCGGAGCAAAACGCGTTACCACTGGTTTGGCCGATTCAGGAGCATTTACCACGAAGGACACGGAGGCCGCAGAGGAAGGCTTAGAAATCGAACCGTCGGGCGGTCGAGTTGTCGAGCTGGCAGCAGTCGCCTCATCCCGGCCGATATCGCATACGCCCGGCACGTTCAAAAAGCCACGACCCGAGCGAATACCTGTCTGAAAAATCCCCATCGTTCTCCTCTGTGTCCTCTGTGGTAGATAATTAACGATAAGAGGCAATTGGCAAAGGGCCAGTGATGCTCATATCATATATGTTCTTACTATGAAGACGACAAAAGCCGATACGGAAGCCGCCGCAAAACCGGGGTCCCCCACCAGCCCGGTTTTGGCTGATGGGGGTGGAAAACCGGGGTCCCCCACCAGCCCGGTTTTGGCTGATGGGGGTGGAAAACCGGGGTCCCCTACCAGCCCGGTTTTGGCTGACGGAGGTGGGAAGCCGGCGGAACCCAGCACTCGCCCGTCGAACTTCGTGCGCGACATCATCCTCGAAGATATCAAGACGAATAAATATGGCGGACGCGTTCATACGCGCTTCCCTCCCGAACCTAACGGCTACCTGCATATCGGGCATGCGAAGTCGATTTGTCTCAACTTCGGCCTGGCGGCGGAGTTTGGCGGCAAGACGAACCTGCGTTTTGACGATACCAACCCTTCGAAGGAAGAAACCGAGTACGTGGATTCCATCATGGATACCGTCCGCTGGCTCGGCTTCGACTGGGAAGACCGGCTCTTTTACGCTTCCGATTATTTCGATCAACTTTACGCGTGGGCGATTCAGCTCATCAAAGCCGGCAAGGCGTACGTCTGCGACCTGAGCGCCGAAGAAGTCCGGCAATACCGCGGCTCGCTGACCGAGCCCGGCAAAGAAAGCCCGTATCGCAACCGCTCGGTGGAAGAGAATCTGGACCTGTTTGAGCGCATGCGCGCCGGCGAATTCCCCGACGGCTCGCGCACCCTGCGGGCCAAGGTCGATATGGCGTCGCCCAACCTGAATATGCGCGACCCGGTGATGTATCGCATCCTGCGCGCCGAGCATCATCGCACCGGCAACAAATGGTGCATCTATCCGATGTACGACTATGCTCACGGGCAGTCGGATTCCCTGGAAAAGATCACGCATTCCATTTGCACCCTCGAGTTCGAAGACCATCGGCCGCTGTACAACTGGTTCATCGAGCAATTGGGCATTTTCCCCTCGCAGCAGTTCGAGTTCGACCGGCTCAACCTGACATACACGCTTTTGAGCAAGCGCAAACTGCTCACCCTGGTGCAGGAAGGCCACGTGCGCGGGTGGGACGATCCGCGCATGCCTACGCTGGCGGGCATTCGCCGGCGCGGCTATACACCGGAAGCGCTGCGCAATTTCTGCGCGGCCATTGGCGTCTCCAAGACCAACGGCACCATCGAGTTCGAAATGCTCGAACACTTCGTGCGCGAGGACTTGAACAAACGCGCGCCTCGCGTAATGGCCGTAATCCGGCCGTTAAAAGTGGTCATCGACAATTACCCGGAGAACCTGGTGGAAGAGATGGACGCGGTGAATAATCCGGAAAACCCGGGCGCCGGAACCCGCAAAGTACCGTTTTCCCGCGTGCTTTATATCGAGCAGGACGATTTCCGCGAAGATCCGCCGAAAAAGTATTACCGGCTCTCCCCCGGCGTCGAGGTGCGCCTCCGCTATGGCTACCTGGTGACCTGTACCGGCGTGGTCAAGGACCCGAACACCGGCGAGATCCTCGAGGTCCATTGCAGCTACGATCCGGCAACCCGTGGCGGCAATACCCCCGACGGTCGGAAAGTGAAATCCACCATCCACTGGGTTTCGGCCGCCCATGCCATTGATGCCGAGGTTCGGCTCTATGACAAGCTATTCACCAAGGAAGATCCGAATCTGACCGAGGAAGGCCAGGAGTTTACGGCGAATCTGAACCCGAATTCGCTCGAAATTTTGACCAACTGCAAACTGGAGCCGTCGCTGAAAGGCACTCCCGCGCTGCGCGGATACCAGTTTGAACGGCTGGGCTATTTCTGTGTTGATTTCGACTCCACCCCGGAGAAGCCGGTATTCAACCGCACCGCGGCCCTGCGCGACACCTGGGGAAAGATCGAGAAGCGCGAACAACAGGGATAAGAGGTCCAGGGCCTCCCATTCTTCCTGTGGGGCGGGCGCACGACCCAAGCCTGAAAATCGCCAGGCCAGCCGAACCTGTGATGGTAACGCAGAGTGCCCATCGAACCGAACATCCAGCCCGCTTTGGCGGGCGAAATATGGTAGCCTCAGGCGTAAGCCTTGGGAACGTCACACGAGCAAATCGATAGCCCTCGTAGAGGGCGTAAGAATCGGCCTCATCCACCCGCGAATCCGTCTTGCACCACCCCGCCGACGGTTCTTTCGCCCGCTACGCGGGCTCCCTCTCCCAACCGAACCTTCCCCCAGGCTTACGTCTGGGGCTACCGTATTTCGCCCGCTACGCGGGCTCCGGCTATGCTGTAAGCGCCATGGAATGCGGACGAGCAGCCCGCGTTCCCAGCCGGATTCCCGGCTTTGTGTCGTGCCAGATTCAATTATCATATTGCATTACAGCCATAGCCATATTATAATAGCCATATAAGAGGCTATTATGAAACAAATCGCCGCCGGAGAGTTTAAAGATCAATGCCTGGCGCTGATGGACAAGGTACAACAGAGCGGAGAGCCTCTCGTGATTACCAAGCACGGTAAACCGGTCGCGAAGCTGGTTCCCGCCGAGAGCCCGGCCGAGGACATCTTCGGATATATGGCGGGCCGGGTGAAAATCACCGGCGACATCGTGGCGCCCGTGACTCCCTCGGACGACTGGCAGCACAAGTGATTCTCCTCGACACGCATGCACTGATCTGGATGTCCGCGGCCCCGAAACAGCTCTCGCGAAAGGCCCGCCAGGCAATTCAGAACGCGCGGCAGACCAGCGGCATAGCCGTGGCGACAGTCAGTCTTTGGGAACTCGCATGGCTGGCGGAACATGCCCGCATCCACGTTTCCGGTAGCGTGGAATCGTTTGTTCGCGACACGGTGGCGCGCGTCATTCTGAAACCAATGACACCCGAAATTGCCGCCTTGGCGGTTCGTCTCCCGCCCAACTATCCCAAGGACCCGGCCGACCGCCTGATTGGTGCCACCGCAATTGTCGAAGGATTATCCCTGATTACCGCCGACGAGCACATCCGCGCAAGCAAAGTAGTTGACACCATCTGGTAGTTCAAGAGAATTGCTCAGGCAGAGCCCCAAATATCCCACATCCGCTCAAAACACCGACCCCCCGTTGCCAATTTGGCAGTTCACGAAAGGAAGCGCGGTACCCGATCCTGTATTGCATTTGCAGATTTTGTTAGGCATCAGAAGCTGGCGTGCGCCTTAAACGGAATCTGGACCACCGCTTCCAGGTCGACGGCGTTGCCGTTTTTCGTGCCGGGCTGGAAGTGCCATTTCAATAATGCGGTGCGGGCGCTGGCGTCCAGCCGGTCGTTTACGCTGCGCAGCACGCGCACGTCACCCACCGTGCCATTGGCGTGAATTACGGCGTAGAGCACCACCACGCCTTCCTTGCCTTCCTCCCGCATTCCCTCGGGATAGGCGGGATCCACCTTGACGGTGGCCACCGGCGCGGTGACGTCGGTGTGATCGTGACTCTGATTCAGTTCGGCAAAACGAATGATCCAGCTGCCGCCGGCCGAGGTGAAATTCGGCATATTCAGGGTCATCGAATAATACTTCTTGGGGCCAAACACCGCGGCTTCCAGCTTGGACCCGGCGGCGGGGGAAACCATGCCGGGACGCGTCTGGCGCGCGATGTCAGCCGCCCGCACCGGACGCATCGCCGCCAACAGAGCATTGGACGAACCCATCCTGGACGCGGACATCGCCGGCGCGGAGACGGGTCCGCTGGCCGCCATGGGACCGGGATTTACCGGACCGGCCGCCACCATGATTCCATTCAGCGGAGAATTCTTTCCTTCAGAACCATCCGCGGTTCCGCCACCGCGAATCTCGGGCGTCCCCGGCGCTCCGGGTGTTCCTTCAGGACCGGCCATGAACTCACCCCGGCGATTTCCCTGCGGAACGGCGATGGGACCGGAAGGCATAACCGGATTCACGCCCAGCACCACAATGTTCTTTATCGATTGGGTCAGGCTGCCACCGGCCGGTAATGCGGGGGCGGCAACCTCCGCATCCGGCTTGGCGTGGCCAGAAGCTCGGGCGCCCGTCCGTATCCATCGGGCCTGCTGTTCCGGAACCGGCAGACGCGGTTGAATCCCGGAGTTCACTTGGGCGATGTTCATTGCGCCGGTGCGGCGCGCGCTCATCTCCGGCACCGGGGGCACGGCGGCGGCAACCGGCAACGGCGGCAGTTTGGCGGAAGCATGCGTGTCCGGCGGCGGAGCCACCGGATCCAACGGGACCATGCCCGGCGCTTTGCGCTGCAGCGGATACGGCGACGGCGGTACGGCTTGCGCCTGGGCAGCCAGCAATTTCCATTGCTCACGCTTGATCTGGGGCGGAGGCGCAACCGCCAGCAAATTCGCCGGCGCAATCAGGCGCGGCGTTCCGTTGACCACCGGCGCCGGGGCCACGGGCGTTTCCGTCCAGGCCACCAGGTTGGGCAGGGACACATTATGGCGAATCGTCAGCGGAGAGGGCGCAATAATCGTTTGCGAAACGTTGTCCGGGTGCGGCGGCAGGGATACGATGCGCTGCCGCGCGTAAGCCGGCCTGCCATGGCGCGCGGTCCGGGCCCGGAGATTCCCGCCATCAATGGGCGGCAGATACTCCGACACCGGGTAGTAGGTGAGTTCAGTGTTCGTGAAGGGGCTTATCGCTTCCACTTTCGGACGCTGTAACAAAGTATGCGAAAGTCCCCACAACGCGGCCACGATAAACAGATGGTACAAAGCCGATTGCCGGAACGGCCAAATCGGCAACCGGCGATTCACAAACACATCCGTCCAGAAAGGTGCGGGGCTCGATGTGAGCAATAGCGGCCGGCGCCGGTGGAAGGGAGCACTCAACAGATCGGCCAGGTTGCCAAAGAAGACTTCGGGCCAGGGCGTCAATTCCACCAGCAGCCGCGGCGGCCGGTAACAGGGAATTTCAAGGACAGCGAGGGCCACCGGGGCTTCGGGAATATCGGGATACTGCGGAACGTTATGGATCAGGCTGTGCATAGCGCAAACCGGGACCGCCTCAAAAATCATACCCGCGTAAACACAGCCCCTGGCATGCAACTTTAGATGCAGCAACGCCCGAAAGGACATGTTCTTGTGGTGCCGCCGGGACACGGGGAGGGCGGCGCTACGGTCATTCGCCCCGCACCATGGTTTGCCTCACCTCACCCTCCGGGGAGAGCACGGCAATATCGGCGCGCGCGCCGGGAGCCAGGGTGCCCCGGTTCGACAGTTCGTTCAACTCGCGCGCCGGATTCAGCGTAGCCAGACGGACCGCATCCTGCAGCTCCCAGTGAGCGAAGGCCATTACGTTTTGTACGGCGCGATCCAGCGTCAGAACGCTGCCGGCCAGTTTTCCCTCTCCGCCATGGCAAATTCCCCCGTGTACCTCGACCTCGAAGGACCCCAGGCGCCAGCGGCCATCGCCCATGCCGGTGGCGCTGATGGCATCGCTCACCAGTAAGGCGCCATCGGCGCCCTTGGCCCGCAAGAACAGCTCGACCATGGGCGGCGCTACGTGGATACCATCGACGATAATTTCCGCGCATACGCGGGCATCGTTCAACACCGCGGCGATCATGCCGGGATCGCGGTGATCCAGCGGACGCATGGCGTTAAAGGTATGCGTTGCATGACGCGCACCCGCATCGATGGAGGTCTCTGCCGCTTCATAGCCGGCATCGGAGTGGCCCAACGAGACACAAACACCCCGACCCACAGCTTCGCGGATCAGTTCCCCGGCGCCCGGCAATTCCGGCGCCAGAGTCATGATCCGTATGCGGCCGCGAGCGGCCTCCCAGAAACGCCGGAAGAGGTCAATCGATGGTGCTTGCAGGTGCTCGGGCGGATGCACACCGCGTCTTTCGTGGCTGAGAAATGGCCCTTCCAGGTGGATGCCAATCGGCTGGGCGCGCAGTTCGCCGATCGGAGCCTTTTCGGCCAACTCGATGGCTGTAGCCAGGCGATCCAGGGCATGCAGCGTGTCGTCCACCGGCGCGGTAACCGTGGTGGACAGATAACTGGTGACCCCGTGGCGCGCCAGATGATTCTCGAGGGCGGCAAAACCGGCGGCATCGCAGCTCATCACATCGTGCCCCGCGCCGCCGTGAATGTGCACATCGAGAAACCCGGGCGCCAGCACAGCGCCGGGAAAATCGACGGTGCGAGCGCCCTTGGGCGGCTCAGCTTCCGCACGCCGTCCCACCCAGGCAATTACGCCGTCTTCGACCAGCAGCAGCGGATCATCAAGGAACCGTTGGGGCGTAACACACGCGGCGGCAGTGAGGGCTACGGGCATCGGAGGTCCATTGTACCTCCTCAGTGCACGCCGGACTCGGTGCCCCCGTGGTGGCGCGAGCGGTGCATCAGCAGGATGAGAGGAATAGCCCCCAGGAAGATAAGGCCCAGCAACCGGAAGGCATGGACATCGGCCAGCATGGCGGCCTGCTGCTGTACCATTCCGAAGATCGCTCCATAAGCCTGGTTGGCGGCCGTCGACGGAGGGCTACCTCCGCGGGAGGCGAACAGCCCGGCCGTGCCTCGCATCATGCTCCGCACTCCCGGGTTGTACGGCGTAATGTGCGCGCCCAGGATCCTGGTGTTGGTTTGGGCGGCGCGCGCCACGACGGTGGTGACACTGGCAATGCCAATGCTGCCGCCAATATTGCGCATCACGTTAAAGATGCTGGTGGCATTGCCCATTTGTTCCTTGGAGATGGGGTCGTGCGTGGCCGTGGTCAGGGGAACAAAGACAAATCCCATGGAAACGCCCTGAATGAACTGCGGCCAGAAGATATCCCAGTACCCGGCATTCAGGTCAATCGCCCCCAGCATCCACAGGCTGATCGCCGCCACCAATAGTCCCACGAAGAGCAGCTTCCGCGGCTCGATTTTCGCCATCAGCAGACCGACGATGGGCATGGCGATAAAGGAGCCCAATCCGCGGGGCAGCATGGCCACCCCCGCATCGAGGGACGAATAACCTAGCAGCGTCTGCAAGAAGATGGGGAGCAGCACCAGGCTGCCGTACAGCACAAAGCCCAGCACCGTCATCAGAAACACACCGATGCTGTAGGTGCGCACGCGAAACACGCGCAGATTGACAATGGGATGCGGGTGCCACATTTCATTCACCAGGAAACATCCCAGGCCAACCACCGCCAGGACGACCAGCGTAATGATGAAGCGTGAGCTCAGCCAGTCGTCTTCCTGGCCCTTGTCCAGCATGATCTGCAGGGCTCCCATGCCCACCGCGAGCAAGCCGATGCCCCAATAGTCCACCTTGGCCCCGATGCGCTTGATATACGCCGGATCGAAGACGAATATCTCCGACATGATCAGCCCGAGAATCCCCACGGGCACATTGATATAGAAGAGCCAGCGCCAGGAATAGGTGTCGGTAAGCCAGCCGCCGAGCACCGGACCCAGCATCGGCGCCACCACAATCCCCAGTCCCCAGAAGGCCATGGCGCGCCCGCGCTTTTCCGGCGGGAACGCTTCCAGCATGATCGCCTGCGACAGCGGCTGCAAACCGCCGCCGGTCGCGCCCTGGATTACGCGAAACAGCAACAGCAAAGGCAGGTTCGGCGCCAGACCACACAATACCGAGGCGATGGTGAAGCCGCCGATGGAGATCATCAGGATGCGCTTGCGGCCGAAGCGGTTCCCCAGCCAGCCGGTCATCGGCAGGATGATGGCGTTGGCAACCAGATAGGAGGTGAGCACCCAGGTCGCCTCGTCCACCGTGGCCCCCAGGCTGCCGGCAATGTGCGGCAGCGACACGTTCACCACCGTGGTGTCCAGCACCTCCATGAAGGTGCCCAGCATCACCGAGACGGCAATGAGCCACGGATTAACGACGGGGTGTTCCCGATGACTTATTACTTCTTGCACGCCTGATCCACGCGTACCGTGGGTTCCACGGACATTCCGGGCCGCAGATTGTGGTTCGGATCCTGGCCGCTCTCGAACACCAGTTTGACGGGCACGCGCTGCACCACTTTCACGTAGTTGCCGGTAGCGTTCTCCGGCGGCAGCAAGCTGAAGCGCGAGCCCGTGGCGCCGCTGAAACTGTCCACATGTCCCTGATAGTCACGCCCGAAGGTGTCCACGTGAATCGTGGCCGGCTGGCCGGGACACATATGCGCCAACTGCGTCTCCTTGAAGTTGGCGGTGACGTACACGTCCTCCAGATTCACCAGGGCGAAGACCGGCTGGCCGGAGGTAATCACCTCCCCGGGTTCCACGCTACGCTTGCTGATGATGCCGGCATAGGGAGCCCGCACGGTGGTGTACTGCAGATTGAGCTGGGCCTGCTCGACGGCGGACTGGGCCTTCTGCACGGCGGCATCGGCGGCCTCGGCCCGGGAGCGGCTGACCGCGACTTGCTGGGGCGCCGTTTGCGCGGCACGAACACCGGCCTCCGCCTGGGCCACATGGCTCTGCGCACTGGCCACGGTCGCGGCCGCGGCGTCCACGGAAGCCTGGGACGCCTGGGCCGCGGCCACGGCCGCGTCATATTGCTGCTGCGAAATCTCGTCTTTCGCCACCAGCTGCTGCGCGCGCTTCAGGTCCGCGGCGATTCTGGTGTCATTGGCCTGGGCTTCCAAAAGATGCGCCCGGGCCGCCTCCACTTCCTTGCGCGCGGCGTTCAGCACCGCCTGGGCCGAGGAGATGTTGCTGGTCGTGGTAGTGCTGGTAATCGGCACGGTGGAATGCGCCGCCGCCGCCGCCCCTTGCGCGTCGGCGAATTCCGCCCGCGCCCGGTCCAGCGCCACCTGATAATCCTTTGGATCCAGCTGCACCAGGACCGTGCCGCTGTCCACGTACTGATTGTCATTGACGTTGACGCTGATCACAGCGCCGCTCACCCGCGCGCTTACGGCCTCAATGTGGCCGTCAATTTCGGCGTCGTCGGTGCTCTGGCGGACGGAGTAGTATTTCCAGACCTGCACGCCCGCGCCCATCATCAGTGCCACCACCAGGAGCACAATCCACTTGGCGTGCGGACGATCACGGAAGTAGGTCTGGGCGCGCTCGCGCCGCGACGGCGATTCCGCCTCCTCCGGCGAAAGCTCAGGGGATTCGTCGGAAACGGCTGCGGAGCCGGGATGAAGTTGCTCGTCGGGTTGGTTCTTGATTCGGCTATGGTCCGGCACTAGGGAGTTCCTCCCAAATATTGCTTTACCGCCACCTCGGCCTCTCCCAGGGAACGGGCCAGGGCCAGTTTGGCGAGATTATGGGCCAGCAGACTGGCAATATAGTTCTCATTATTCAGCGCCAGCGATTCCTGCGCTTGAATCACTTCGATGTTATTGGTAACCCCGGCGGCAAACCGGTCGCGCGCCTGCTGCAGCGTGTCGGCAGCCAACGCCATGGAACTGCGCGCCACCTCGACTTGCTGCGCCGCCGAATTCATATCCAAAAATGATGCCCGCACCTCATATTCCACCCGGGCGCGCGTATCCTGGGCTTGCGCCCGGCGCTGTTGCAGTACGGCCTCCGCCGCTTCCGCGTCGGAGCGCGTCTTGCCCCCCTGGAAAATCGGAATCTCCAGGGTTGCCGCCGTCGTAAATGTCCCGTGCGAATGCCCCGCCTCAGGGCCTAAAACGCCATAGTCGGAATAGAGCTGGATGCTCGGGAGATATTCGGCGGTGGCGGCACGATACGACAGCTCCGCCGCCCTCTGTTGCGCCAGCGCGGCCTGATAGTCGGCGCGCGAGCGAAAGGCCTGCTCCAGCGCCAACTCGAGAGTGATCGGCGGATTCGGCCGGTAGGGCGCTTCCGTGGTCAGGCGGAACTGCTGTCCCAGAGGAAGGCCGATGGCGCGGCTGAGCGCCAGCTTGTCCTTGGCAAAATTGTTTTGCGCGGCCACCAGCCGCTGCTGCTGCGCCTGCATCTCCACCTGCGCCCGCAACACGTCGATGGCGGCAATCACGCCCGCCTGCTTCATGTCCACCGCTTGCTGATAGAGGCTCTGCGCCGTCGCCAGTTGCGCCTGGATGGCCGTGATCCGGGCCTGATCGGACAGCGCCTGAATGTATCCACCGCCCACATACAGCACCACCAGATCGCGGGCATTGCGGACGTCATGTTGCGAGGCCACAAGATTCTCGCGCGCCGCCTGCAACGCCTTGACCGAGTGCAGGCTGATGCCTTCCGTCAACGTGCCGCGCGCGTCGAATACGCTGAACGGCCCCACAATGGGAGACAGTCCCTGCAGGAAACTCAAGGGAACGCCCAGCGCCAGCAGATTGATCTGCTGCGCCTCTTCCGTGACGTGCGCATTCACGTCCGGCAGTAAATCGCTGAGCGCCTTCAAGCGGGCGGCCCGCACCTGATCCGAACCGCGTTCGCTCACGATCAGGCCGAGATTGCATTTCAGGGCCCGCGCCAACGCGTCGGAAAAAGACAAGTCGATCTCTTCCGGCGAGAGCTGCCCCGCGGGCGTGCCTCCCAGAAACGGATTTTGTGAATTGTCCAGCGTTGGCACGGACAATCCCAGGCCCGCTCCCGCCGGCGCGCCCGGTCCGGGCGTGACCGTCTGGGCGGCCAGGAGGCCCCCACCGGTCACCACCATCGCCAGCACCAGGCCGCACCAGATTTGAGCGGAGACGCTACGCGGATTGCAAATCACCAATCTTCCTTTCAGGCTGAAACTCCGGAGAAAATTGTCCATCACGAAATCCTGGCCCAAATCAAAAGGACGAATATAAATGAGATGCCACCCCTCCCGCAGTGACGCGGGCTTCCCCGGCAACCTCCTATCCAACCCGGATCGCCGCCGCATGGGAACCAATGTAAGTAAACACTTACATCCTAACAGTGCGGTATGGTGGCGACAAATTAAAAAAAGCTCACAGTTTGCGGCTTGCAGTTTTCAGCCAACCCGAGCCGCATTTCCTTTGGCGGATGTTGTCCCGTGCACATGCTGGAAAGGCAGGTGACCTTGGGCCTGCAGCCCAGCCTCCGGGGAACGCCCTGTGACCAGAATCACTGACTCCCGGGTTCTGCTATCCTACTCTTGGAGTGAGGGTGAGGGTTCTTCTCAAAATCGTGGCGGCAGTTCTGGCCTTTGTGCTGTTGTCCGGCGTGGCCCCGCTGTTTGCCGCATGCTCTTCGCCAACCACGGTGATGCCCGCATGCGAGCACTGCGCCAGGATGCGTGCGCGGCAGCTGGGGACAGCGATATCCAGCACCTCCACTACGCCATGTTGCAATTTACGTTCGTCGAAAACAGTTCCGCCCCCCATGCGGCAATCGCCATCGTCCAACGTCAATAATGGAACGGCTCAAGCAGCGGTGGTCGCCCGTTTAGCGCCTTCCTCAAGCGTGCCGGTTCGTTTTGACGACGGCAGCCCCGGTGCGCTCGACGAGCGACGATCGCCGCAGGCGCTGCTTTGCACTTTCCTCATCTGATCTTTTCCTGCGCATAGTTTTGCATTTCAGGCCATAGTGTCTGATCCCAGCAACTTGTTCTGAACAAATAGCGAGAGGTTTCCATGAGCAAATGGCTCAGCATGATCCTGGCTGGCCAGACGTGCTTGTTCGTACTGGTTCCCGGCCTTCGCGCCGCCGGGAATTCCGGGCCCAACCAGGCGATACCCGGCGCGGCGGAAGTGCTCGAGCTGGACGATGTGGTCAGCAAAGCCCTGGCACAGAATCCGGCGGTGCAGGCCGCCCGCTATGCCGCGGAAGCGGAGCGGCATAAAGTCCCGCAGGCGCGAACCCTGCCCGAGCCCAGCGTGGGAATCGGGTGGATGGGAAACATCACACCCTTTACGGTGCAGGAAGGCGATCCTTCGTCGTATCGCAGCATAAGCGCCATGCAGACGCTTCCCTACCCCGGCAAACTTAGGCTACGGGGCGAGATCGCGACCAAGGAAGCCGATGCTGCGCAAACCGATGTTGATGCCGTACGACGGCACCTCGCAACGGAAGTGAAGGCAGCTTATTACGACTACTGGTTTTACGACCGTGCCCTGGAAACCGCGCATAAGAACAAAGAACTGCTGAGCCAGCTCACGCAGATCGCGGAAGCGCGCTACCGGGTGGGCAAAGGCATTCAGCAGGACGTTTTGAAGTCCCAGGTGGAGGTTTCGATGCTGCTGCAAAAGCTGACCGTCCTGGAGCAGCAGCGAGCCACCGCGCAAGCGCAACTGAACGCGCTGCTGGGCAACTCCCCGGAGACCGCCCTGCCGCCGGCCGCGCCGGTCGAGCCGGCGGCGCTGACTTACACCCTCGATGACCTCTACCGCCTGGCCGGCCGGAACGATCCCGAACTGCAGCGCATGCAGCGGATGACGCAGCGCAATCAGTTGGCGGTCGAGCTGGCGCAAATGGACTACCGGCCCGATCTGAGCGTGGGCTATATGTACGAACAGCGGCCGGCTATGCCCGATATGCATGGCTTCACCTTCACCGTAAGCCTGCCCGTGTTTTACAAATCGCGGCAGCGCGAGGAGGTGGAACAGGCCACCGATGAGCGCATCAGCGCCGAACGCGGCCGCGACGCCCGGCACAACCAGCTCTACTTCGAGTTGAAGGAACAATTCCTGGCGGCGAAAGCGAGCGATCAGTTGCTCAAGCTCTTCGCCCAGGCGGTAATCCCGCAATCTTCGCTGGCACTGGAATCTTCCATGTCGGAATACCAGACGGGTTCGGCGGATTTCGCGACCGTGCTGGGAAACTTTACCACCATCGTGAACTACGAGACGGATTACTACCGCGAAGTGGCCAACTACCAGACCGCCCTGGCGCGCATGGAAGCGCTGGCGGGAGTCGAGTTGACCACCGAGACCGCGCAGCCGCAGGTTGCGCCGCGGACGAAATGAAGGAGCACAAAACCATGGCGCACAACAAATCCTTACGCTTTCTTGCTTTGGTCGTGGCCACTGTCGTGATCATCGCGGCGTTGTACAGAAGCAAAGTCGTGGCGGCTCTGGCGCACAATAATCCCGCCCAGCCAGCCAGCGCCAGGGAGCGGAAGGCGCTCTATTGGTACGACGCGATGAATCCCCAGCATCACTATGACCGGCCGGGCCAGGCGCCCGATGGTATGGATCTCGTGCCTCGCTATTCGGACAACCCTCCATTGGCGCCCACTGCCTCCGCCGCGGCTGCATCGGGGGAGCGAAAGATTCTTTACTGGTACGATCCGATGCATCCCGCCTACAAATCCGACAAGCCCGGGAAAGCGCCGGACTGCGGCATGGCATTGGTTCCCAAATACGCCGACAACCTGCCCACCGCGATGGCCCCCGGCGTGGTAATCGTTTCGCCCGGCCAGCGGCAATTGATCGGAGTGCGTACGGCGGAAGTCATGCGCGAATCGCTGGTGCGCGAGGTGCGCACCACCGGTCAAGTCGTGACCGACGAGTCCAGAATTGCGCACATTCACGTCAAGGTGAACGGCTTCCTCGACAAGGTCTTCGTGAACTACGACGGTCAATCCGTGCGGAAGGGCCAGCCTCTGTTTACCCTGTACAGCCCCGACCTGGTGGCCACCGAGCAGGAATACCTGATCGCCAAGCGCGGGGAAAAATCCATGGGCGGATCGCAATTTACGGAGGTGGCCGAAGGTGCGCAGTCCTTGCTCCGCTCGACCCGGGAGCGCCTGAAGCTGTGGGACATCAGCGATGCGCAGATCGACCGGTTGGACAAAACTGGCGAGGTGACGCGCACCTTGACCATCTATTCGCCGATCAGCGGCATTGTGGTCGACCGCAAGGCCTTTCCGCAAACCTCGGTCAATCCGGACCTGGAGCTGTACACATTGTCGGATCTCTCCAGCGTATGGGTGAATGCCGACGTTTACGAGTACGAAGCGCCCTTTGTCAAAGTCGGACAGCGGGCCGAAATGCAGCTCAGCTATTACCCGGGAAAGACCTGGAGCGGCCGGATTTCGTTCATCTATCCGTCCGTCGATCCCGCCACTCACACCATAAAGGTCCGCATCGATCTTCCGAACCCCGGCCTGCAACTGAAGCCGCAGATGTTCGCCGAGGTAACGCTAAAGATCGACTACGGCAATCAGATCGTCGTACCTCAGGAAGCGGTATTGGACTCGGGCACGGAACAAAAGATCTTCGTAGCCCATGAGAACGGCAGTTTCGAGCCGCGCAAGATCACGGTCGGAGCGATACTGGCCGGCAAAGTCGTGGTTCTGGCGGGCCTGAAGCCGGGTGAAACCGTCGTAACCTCGGGCAATTTCCTGATTGATTCCGAAAGTCGCATACAGGGCACAAAATGATCGACCGTATTATTGAAAGCTGCGTCCGGCACAAGTTCCTGGTCTTTCTGTTTATCGGGGTAGCCGTGTTCTTTGGCTGGAACGCCATGAAGAACACCAAGCTGGACGCCATTCCCGACTTGTCGGATACACAGGTGATCGTCTATGCCAAGTGGGACCGCAGTCCCGACATCATGGAAGATCAGGTGTCCTATCCCATCACCTCGGCGTTGCTGGGCATGCCGAGGGTAAAGGACATCCGCGCCTTTTCCGATTTCGGTTACTCGTACATCTACATCATCTTTGACGAAGGCACCGACATCTATTGGGCGCGCTCGCGCACGCTCGAATACCTGAACTCCGTCACGCCGCGCCTGCCCCGGGGCGTCAACGTGGAACTGGCCAAGGACGCCACCGCGGTGGGCTGGGTTTACGAATATGCGCTGGTGGATACCACCGGCCGGTATTCGTTGGAGCAGATGCGCAGCTATCAGGACTGGTATCTGCGTTACGCCCTGCAAGCGGTTCCGGGCGTGGCGGAAGTGGCGCCGGTGGGCGGATTCGTCCGCCAGTATCAGGTCAACGTCGATCCCAACAAGCTGCTGGCCTACAAGATCCCGATCAATACGGTCGTGGATGCGGTGCAGCGGTCGAATAACGACGTTGGCGCGCGCCTGCTGGAACAGACCGGCCGCGAATACATGGTGCGCGGCCGCGGCTATATCAAGTCGCTGGACGATATTGCCCAGATCCCCCTGATCGCCAATCCGCAGACGGGCGCGGTGGTCGCGGTTCGCGATGTTGCCACCGTGACCTACGGGCCGGACATGCGGCGCGGCATCGCCGAACTCGACGGCCAGGGGGAAACCGTCGGCGGCGTGGTGATCATGCGATTTGGCGAAAACGCGCAGAAAGTGATCGAGCGCGTGAAGGCCAGGATCGCCGAAGTGGAGCCGTCCCTGCCCCCTGGTCTCAAACTCGTGACCACTTACGACCGCTCCGAGCTGATCGACCGCTCCATCGATAATCTCAAACACACGCTCATCGAAGAGCTCATCATCGTCAGCCTGGTCATCCTGATTTTCCTGTGGCACTTCCCCAGTGCCATCATCCCGATCATCACCATTCCCATCACGGTCATTCTGGCCTTTATCCCCATCCAGATGTCGGGCATGACGGCCAACATCATGTCGTTGGGGGGAATCGCGGTGGCCATCGGCGCCATGGTGGACGCAGCCGTGGTCGTCGTCGAACAGACCCACAAGAAGCTGGAACACTGGAATGCCGAAGGCCGGCCTGGGAACTGCCAGCAGGTGGTCATTTCCGCGGTAAAAGAAGTTGGTGGCCCCAGCTTCTTTGCCCTGCTGGTGATTGCCGTCTCGTTTCTGCCGGTGTTTACCTTGGAAGCGCAAGAGGGCCGGCTGTTCAAGCCTCTGGCCTTCACCAAGAACTTCGCCATGGCAATTGCCGCTTTGCTGGCCATCACGCTCGATCCGGCCCTGCGGTTGCTATTCACGCGCATGGATAACTTTCGCTTCCGCCCGCGTTGGCTGGCGCGGATCGTCAACGGACTGCTGGTCGGCAAGATTCGCGGCGAGGACCATCACCCGATCAGCCGGCCGCTGATGAAGCTTTACCAGCCGGTGGTCGAATTCGTATTGGAACACCGGTGGAAAACCATCGCGGTGGCGCTGATCGCCATGGCGGCAACCGTTCCCGTGTTCTTCAAGCTGGGATCGGAATTCATGCCGCCGCTCGACGAAGGCACGCTGCTGTATATGCCCACTACGCTGCCGGGCATGTCGGTGGCCGAGGCTTCGCGGCTGCTTCAGGCACAGGACAGGATCATCGGTGGTTTTCCTGAAGTCGAGCGCGTGTTCGGAAAGGCGGGACGCGTCGAAAGCGCCACCGACCCGGCGCCTTTCTCCATGATGGAAACTGTGGTGGTGCTGAAGCCGCAAGACCAATGGCCGAAAATCACGCGCTGGTACTCCAGCCGCGCGCCGCAGTGGGCCTTGAGCGCGCTTCGCCGCTTTTGGCCCGACCACCGGAACACGCAGGAGCTGATCTATGGTCCCGGCGGCCTGAATGAAGCGCTGACCATGCCGGGGGTGGCCAATGCCTGGACCATGCCAATCAAAGCGCGCATCGACATGCTGACCACCGGCGTGCGTACGCCGCTCGGCGTTAAGGTGCTCGGCTCCGATCTCGGCGAGATCGAGAAGATCGGCCAGAACGTCGAATCGGCGTTGAAGAACATTCCCGGCACCGCCAGCACATTCGCGGAGCGCACCACCGGCGGCTACTTTCTCGATTTCGATCTGAAGCGCGACCAGCTCGCCCGCTACGGCTTGACCGTGGACGACGCCAACGAAGTGCTGATGTCGGCCATAGGCGGCGAACCGGTCACCACCACCGTCGAGGGCCGCGAGCGTTATACGGTGAACGTCCGGTATTTGCGCGATTACCGCAGCGATCTGGAAGCGTTGCGGCGGGTGCTGGTCAACACTCCCACCGGCGCCCAGATCCCACTGGCACAAATCGCCGACATCTCGTTCCGCACCGGCCCCGGCATGATCCGCGACGAAAACGGCCGCTTAAGCGGTTATGTGTACGTGGATGTCAGCGGGCGCGATATCGGCGGCTACATCACCGACGCCAAGCGCGCCGTGCTGGAAAAAGTAAAAGTGCCGGCTGGATATCAGCTGGTGTGGAGCGGCCAATATGAATCGATGCAGCGTATGCGGGAACGCCTGAAGCTGGTGTTGCCCATCACGCTGTTTGTCGTGTTTCTGCTGTTGTACTTCAATACCGGCTCCGCCGTGAAGACCGGTATCATTCTGCTGGCGGTGCCCTTTTCGGCCATCGGCGCCATCTGGCTGCTCTTTCTGTTGCACTACAACCTGAGTATCGCGGTGTGGGTGGGGCTGATTGCCTTGCTGGGCGTCGATGCCGAAACCGCGGTGTTCATGCTGCTCTATCTAGATCTCGCCTACCAGGAAGCCATCGCGCGCGGACAAATGAATCGATGGGAAGACCTGCGGGAAGCGATTGTAAACGGTGCGGTCAAGCGCCTGCGCCCCAAGGTGATGACCGTGGCCTGCATGTTGTTTGGGTTGCTGCCCATCATGTGGTCGGCCGGCGCGGGTGGTGACGTGATGAAGCGCATCGCCGCGCCCATGATCGGCGGCATTCTGACCTCCTTTTTGATGGAACTGATTATCTATCCTCCGATATTCGCCATCTGGAAGTGGAACTTCGAGGTAAAGCCCGGATGGCGAAAGAAGGACCGGACCCGGCTGCAGCCGCTGTCCGCGGACGAAGAACTGGTAATTGGGTAATCGGGCTTTGCAATAAGACTATTTTACTTGGAGGATGCGGAACACAATGACTCTTCGGCAACTAACGTTTTCACTCCTGTTCCTGACCCTGACCGCGGGCTTTGCCGCGGCTGCTTCCCAAACCCTCACCGGGGTGGTAACCGACGAGATGTGCGGCAAAAAACACTCCATGATGTCCGGCAAGTCGGATGCCGAATGCGTTCGGGCCTGCGTTCGCGCCGGCAGCCACTATGCCCTGCAGGCCGGCGACAAGCTCTACATTTTGAAAGGCGACACCAGGCAGTTTGAATCTTTGGCCGCTAAAAAGGTGAAAGTTACCGGCGACGTCAACGGAACCACCATCGCGGTCAGCACGATCGCGGAAAGCAAATAAACGAATTGGGGTAATTGCGTCTCGATATCGAATTTGTAATTGAAAACCCGGGGCGGACAGAGTGCCGAGCCACTTCGGTTCCGGCGCCGCTCGCCTGGCCATTTCAATTTGCCAACTTACCAAACTGCAAATTTGAAATTACTCAATTACTCAATCCTTCTCACTTGTTGAGCTCAAGGACCTTGATGGGCACATCCCAATGTGCCTCCAGGATCTCGAATCTCCGCCGCTCTTCGCGCTTGAACGTCTCCTGATCCGGAAAAAGCTGCTTGGCCAGCGCTGCTTCGTCAAAACCATCCGCCGCCGTGCTCGCGCTCTTGAGGACGAGAGTAATGCGGTAATCCCAACGGCCATCTTCCGTGGCGTGATAGCGCGGCGCATGGGCTGTCACCTGGAGGATGCGGCCCAGTTCGACTTCTTTGAGCAGCAGCGGCAGATGATTCTTTTTGAACAGGGCGATGAATTCGTCGGCGTATCCCCATTTTGCTCTGTAGTAATACTCCACCACAAAGGGCTGTTCGATTGCGTTCACTCCTGGTCCGTTCACAGAACCCTCCCGGGCTTCATTATTCACCACAGAGGGCACAGAGTACACAGAGGAAGATTCAGGATGCGCGTGCATGGAACCCGTCACGCCGTGTGCGACTCATCTGATCACCCAGTGACGGGATTACCCGATTGCCCAAATGAGGGTTACCTCCGTGTCCTCTGAGCCTTCCGTGGTGAAAGTTGCCGGCGCCGGGATTAAAGATTCCTCCCGCGCTGCCGATAGAAATGATGGGTATGGCTGACCGGCTTGGGCGTTGCAGTATGGACGCTCAAGCCGTTTAACCTACAAAGGCCGATATCGGCCCACCAGCCTTCTTCCCCGGGAAGGGATGGTTGAACTGTGATCTCGCTGAAGAAATATCTGGATCTGGATCCAAACGAACTTAAGAACCACGTCGAGGACGTGGACCCCGCGGAGTTGTTCTCGTCGACCTTGGATTCCTACCGCTCCACCCTGGGGAACATCGGGACCTGTTGCGTCCAGGTTTGCCCCCCGCTGGGCCGCGACCTGCAGCTGAGTTTGGCGCGGATATCGGAGCGCTTGTCCAAGAAGGTCTCCCCGCCCGCGGTGAAAGAAATTGAGCAGCGGGTCGAAGAGCAACTGCAGCAATGGGGCGGCCGCGCGGCGGAATATTTCAAGAACAAAGCCAACGAAGTCAAAGAGATCCTGATCGTACTGGCCCGCACCGCCGAGTCCGCCGCCGACCGCGACCAGCGGCATACCAGCCAGTTCACCGAATTCACTTCGCGCCTGGAATCGATTGCCAACCTGGAAGACCTGACTCAGATCCGTTCGTCCATCATGCAAAGCGCCACCGAGTTGAAAAACTGTGTTGACAAGATGGCGCAGGACAACCGCGATTCGCTGGCCCAGCTGCGCTCGCAGGTCACCGTTTATCAGACCAAGCTTGAGGAAGTCGAGCAGCGGACCTCCCGCGATACGGTGACGGGCCTGGACAGCCGCCGTACGGTCGAGGCCAAGATTGAACGCCGCATCGCCGACCGGCAGACCTTCTGCGTGGTCATGTTTGACCTGAACGGTTTCAAGCAAGTCAACGACACCCACGGCCATCTGGCCGGAGATGACCTGCTGAAACAGTTCGCCACGGAAATGCGTTCGGCTTCGCGCGCCACCGATGTCATCGGGCGCTGGGGCGGCGATGAATTCATCGTGCTCCTGGACTGCCGCTTTAACGAGGCCCAAACCCACCTCGAGCGCATGCAGAAATGGGTGTTCGGCGATTACGAGATCCAGTCCGATTCCGGTCCCGCCAAAGTGCACATGACCGCCGCGGTCGGCCTGGCGGAATGCCTGAAGGGCGAAACCATGAAGGAGCTCATCGGGCGCGCCGATGCCGCCATGTACAAGGAAAAGGCAAGATACAAGAAGAAGTAAGCGCCTTTTTCACCACGGAGACCCTGAGACACAGGAACAACTGAATCGAAGCTGTTCATTCCTGATTCCTGGTTCGATTCGTTCTTAATCTCTCCGTGTCTCCGTGGTGAAAAAGGGTTCTCTTAGGCCTCCCGCCAATCGACGGTCCGGCGCAGCCGGCTGCTCTCCAGCGCCAACTCCACGGTCCGGATGGTGCGGCAGGCTTGCTCCCCCGTCACCGCCAGCGGGCTCACGCCGCGGAGCGCGTCCCGCAGGTTCTCGTAATACCGCAGATAATTGCCCGGCTCGCTCTTGAGCCGCTCGCGTTTCTCCTGGCCGTCCCTTACGGTGTGCAACACGCCCCAGTTCTCTTTGGGCTCTTCGCCCCAGCCCGGTGTACCGGGCCGCTCGCCACGTTTCAGCGCCTCCTCCTGCACATCCAGGCCGAATTTCACGTACGAACCCAACGTGCCGTGCAGAGCCATCCGCGCCCCGTTCTCGGCGTTAAGCATGCTCACCTTCAGCCGCGCGCGCACTCGCGGATAGTGCAGCCGGAGATCGAAGGCATCATTGACCACCGCGTTCGGACGCTGCGTCCACACTTCCGCCGTAATCGCCTGCGGAACTCCCAACAGGGTGAGGGCGGCGTCGATCAGATGGGAACCCAGATCGAAAATCATTCCGCATCCCGGCAGGTCCTGATCCTTCCATGAACCTCCCAGTTGGGGGCGATAGCGGTCGTAATGCGATTCGTATTCCAAAAGCTCACCCAGCACGCCCGATTGCAGCAGTTTGGCGGCGGTCAGATATTCGCAATCCCAACGGCGATTCTGATATACGGACAGCACCCGATTGGCGGAGCGAGCCAGACCGATCAGTTCCTTCGCCTGCTCCGAGCTGGCCGTAAACGGCTTGTCGACCACCACGTGCCTGCCGGCCTGGAGACAGGCTTTCGCCAGACTGAAGTGCGAATGCGTGGGCGTAGCCACTACCACCAGCTCGACGGCCGGATCGGACAACAACTCCTCCAGGGACCGCACCACCCGGGTCGAGGGATACAGTTCCCGCGCCCGGTCTCCGCTGCGCACGAAAATCGCGGCCAGCTTCAAACCCGGAGTCGCCGTGATGGTGGGGGCATGAAAAATCTGGCCCGCCATTCCGAACCCAATAAGACCTACGCCGATCGCGCTATCCGCCACTATTGCCTCCTAATACGCAACGTACGGGCCTGCGCCCGCCGGGGTGTCTTCTCCGTATATCGCCGTAAATACATTACATCCGAAAAAGAATGGCATGCCCCAGTCAAAGTAATTTGCGCTCCCCGACGAAGACGTGTCGGATGGGGGAATGCCCGGCCCGGCCCGATCGTTAAAGGCAAAGAAATTCCCGTTCAGCCTATCGGCGTTGGCCACTGTAAAGCTTGTGACCTTGGTGTTGCCATTCACACCCTCGTTCGTCGCCGACAAAGACTCCGTGGAGGCGGGACAGTAAAAGTCGGTATCGCCAGTACACCCCGGAATCCCGGTCAGGCTGCTGGTCAGGAAAAAGATGCCATTCGACCCGCTATCAACAAAACTATCGGGATACGATGTTCCTTTATAGATGGTGGTGAAATCGCCATCATTACACGACGAAGGCGATGTAGTCGTGCACACCGACAACCCCAGCGCCGTGGCCCCGTTCAGCCCATTGTTCGATTGCGTGCCAATGCCGAATACCAGAGAGCCATTGACGGTGGCGGCGCCACTGCTGGAAATCGCCGGCAGTTCAATGATGGTACCGTTGTTATCCTGGGACAGCGAAGAAACCGGATTTTGCACATTTTGCGTTTCCGACGCCAAAACCGCAACCTGGCAATTGCCGGAAGGACACGTGTAATAAAGATCCGGATTGTTGCTCCCGCTTTCCGTGCAACCGATACCGCAATCGTCCGGGAATACCCCTATACCCAGAATGCCGTTTGCATGCAACCCGTTGTTTCCCGTTAACCCATCCACGGGTGTTCCGCCGAAATTCAGACACGCCGCCGGGAGTTCGGTATCGGGAAAATTCGAATCCCCGATCACCTGAATCGGTATATCGTACGCGATCTCGCCGGGCGCCAGTTTAACATCCGCCATTTCGACCGGCCCCCAGGTGAGAAAGCTGAGAAACGGGGCGCATTCCACGATCGGGTTGACGCCGAAGAATTCCTTGGGGAGAAGCGTTGGCGACAGCTCCCCCTGGGCCGCACCAGACGCCAGGACTCTGAGGCCGTACGACCCCGTATCGACCAGCACGTGATCGATATTCTGGCAGGCAGAGGATTTGGGCACACAGATGGTGACGGTGGCAAACGCGGCTTCCGGGTAACCCCCAAAAGGACCGCCATCGACGGTGATCGCCTGCACATTGCTGGCGGCACCTGCCGGCGTCGTGCCGGCACATCCGCTGGTGTTGTTATTGCTGCTACTGGCGCCACTCGACGATCCGCTGCCGTTGCCGCATGCTACGGTCAGGATCAAAGCTCCGATCAAAACCAAAAGCGGGTATTTGGACAAAATCATCTCCTTGGCGATTGCGCAGAAACCAACCTGCCCTTCAGCCGCGGCTTTCTCCTCGCCACTTCCAGCGGTTAAGAAAGCGGTGAAGAATTTGGACTTGTATCAGGGCACGACTAAAAGCCTGCCCTGCGTGAAGCCGAAGGACCGTCCCTGGTACAAATCCTGGTGTACACCTCGCTGACGCACCGTCTCTCACCGGATGGCCTCGGCTTGCACTCCCTGCGGCAGGGACTGGGGAATAAATGCCCGGCCGTGGAATGCTCGCTGATGTCCGCTCATTTGCACAACCAGACCGGGCAACTCGACATCGATCGGTCCGCGACGTATCCTCCCGGCCGGTTGGGTCTGGTCCTGCAGAGCCTGCTGATACTTGGCGAACTGTTCCGCGCCCAGTAATTGCCGCAGGTCCGGGATAAAAGGCCCGTTCCAGGTAACGCCAAAGACCGTTCCGGCTGGTGCGGCATATTCCCGCACCACGATTCCGGTGCCCGTCCTCATTTCATGCACCGTGTACCCCTCGGACTGCCGCACCTGCCGCGTGGCCCCCAAGCGGGCTTGATCGGCTTTCACCGATTCCAGGCCGCCTCCCAGTTCCGCCAACGCGGACAAGGAAAACGCACCCACGAGAAGAACCACACCGAGTGCCCAGGCTCCCACGCTCCGCTGCCGGATACCGAGGTCCTTGATTGCATTCATATCAGCGCCTTTTATGCAGTTTTCAGTTTTGAGTTGCGAGTGGCGGACCTCAAAACCCTCTGCCCGCCGCCCGCGCCTGCAAAGCACAGGTCACCTTAGATATTAAACCCTGGGAGCAGTTATGAGTTTCGCGATCCGGGAAATGGGGCACGCGCCCCGGGAGTAGATTCGGCTGAAAGCGCGCGTTCTCAGGACCATTGCGCTGCGGCTACACCCTGGTTTTTGCAGCCTTCCCCCGGAAGGATTCGGCCGCAAGGGCTGACCTCAGACACGACAATCCTGACTTCTGGTTAACTCCGGAGGGACAGGTGACTTTGGTAACGGTTGCAGCGGGACAAAACTGGTGCATTATGCCAATATGGCGGAAACGCTCTTAAAGCGAATATGGTTCAGCTGCCGGCACCAGTTCTCCTGGCCGCGCCGCTCCGAGGGTGGCGAGTATTACCAGGTGTGTCTCGAATGCGGCATCCAGTACCGCTACGACTGGAACAAGATGCGGCGCACTGACCGGCTGATCCATGAGGCAGTTACCGTTGTGTCCGGCACCACCAAGAAGCCGCCTCGCAAGTGCGGCAGTCAGCCGTTTTCGACGGCACGGGGCGAACATGCCCGGCCTTCCTGGCAGCCACGGGAACGGCGTCTGCGGTGCGACAGCCCGATCTTGTTCCGCGCCGCGAATGGCAGCGAATGGCTGCACGGACACGCGGAAAACATCAGCCGTTCGGGGCTGTTATTTCACGCCGACGAGCAATTCCCCTTGGGCACGGCACTGGAACTGATTCTGGATATGCCGCATGAAATCTCCGGCTCCGGAGGCGCCAAGGTAATCTGCCAGGCTAAGGTGGCACGGGTCGTACCCGCGGTAGACGGGCGCCCGCCGCACACCGCCGCCATGATCGAAGAATATCAATTGCTGCCCGCGGGAGAGGTCTCGGGACTCTAACCGTCTTTCTCAGGCCTGCACGCTTTGCCAATCCTTCAGGAACTGGGCCAATCCCTTATCGGTCAGCGGATGATTGAACATCTGGTCCAGCACCTTCCACGGGATGGTGGACACATGGGCGCCCGCCAGAGCCGCCTCCATCACATGCACGGGATGGCGAATCGAGGCGGCCAGCACCTGCGTCTGGTAGCCATAGTTCTTATAAATCTGCACCGTTTGACGAATCATCTCCATGCCGAACTGGCTGATGTCGTCCAAGCGGCCGACAAACGGGCTCACATAGCGCGCTCCCGCCTTGGCCACGATGAGCGCCTGGTTGGGCGTAAAACACAGCGTCATATTGACGCCAATGCCGTCGGAACTCAGGCGCTTGCATGCTTTCACGCCTTCGCGCGTCGTCGGCAGCTTAATAATCGCGTTCTTGTGCCAGGTGGCAAACTCGCGCCCCTGCTTACACATGCCCTCCGCGTCGGTGGCCGTGACTTCCACGCTCACCGGGCCGTTCACGATGTTGCAGATCTCGAGGATGGTCTCCTTGAACGGCTTGCCTTCTTTGGCGATCAGGGAGGGATTGGTGGTAACGCCGTCCAGGATGCCCAGCGACTCGGCTTCGCGGATTTCCTTCACATTTGCGGTATCGATAAAGAACTTCATGAGATGCCCCTCGACTAGGGCCGCGGCGGCCCGCGCTTGCGGCCCCGAATCGAGGCCGTAGGCCTTAAAGATTACCAGAGATGCGTCAGGGATGCAGTCATCAGCCTGCAATCGGGCATTGGCCAGTGACCACAAATAAATTTGCGCTCATCGCGGTGATCAGTCGCTCGCAACTCGCAACTCGCCACTCTTACCCCGCGGTTTCGTCGACCACCGGGTTGACCAGCGCACCTATGCCCGCCACGCTGATTTCCACCACATCCCCCGCCACCAGCGGCCCTATCCCTTCCGGGGTACCGGTAGCGATCAAATCGCCCGGCAGCAAGGTCATAACGCGGGAGATATGGCGAATGATGGCGTCCACCGGGAAGATGAGGTCCTGGGTGCTGCTGTGTTGCCGCACTTCCCCGTTCACCCGGCAAGCCACGTTCACGCCGCTCCAGGGATCCAACTCGTCATTGACCACCGGCCCGACGGGACAGAACGTGTCGAAACCTTTGGCGCGGGTCCACTGCCCGTCCTTCTCCTGCAAGTCGCGCGCCGTTACGTCATTCACGCAGGTGTATCCGCGGATGTATTCCTTTACGTCTTCATCCTCCCGCAGGTGCCGGCAGCGCTTGCCGATAATCACCCCCAGTTCCGCCTCGTGATCCACCCGCGCCGAATCCCGGGGACGGCGAATGGGCTTTCCCGGTCCAATCACCGATGAGGGCGGCTTGAGAAAGATCAGCGGCTCGGACGGGACTGCATTCCCCAGTTCGCGGGCATGAGCCGCGTAGTTACGGCCCATACAGACAATCTTGCTGGGCAGCGTCGGCGGCAACAATCTGGCCTCCCCCACCGGAATATGCTCGATCTTGCGCGTCGGCAATTCATCCATAAGCGCATCGGAGCCGGGGGTCATCAGCACCAGCCGCGTAATCATGTCGTGGCCGGCCACCGCTTCAATCAGCCCGTAATGGTGCTCGTTATTGAGTTCATATCGGCAATATTTCATCGTCACTCATTTCGAATTACAAAATTTCAAATTTGCAATTTACCGCCATGCTTCCCGCACAACCCGCTGTTCAATTTCAAATTACAAATTACCAAATTTCAAATCTTCTAGGGCACCGTCTCGGAACTGGGATCGCTGCGACTGCTTTCGTGGCCGCGCACATCGACTGCCGTCACCACATAAGTGTACTTCCGGCCGGGAACAATATTCTCATCCCGATAGGCCGGAGTGGAGATAACTTTGGAATTAATTCTGCTCCACTGGTTGGAGCCCGGCTCCTGGCGATAGATGTTGTAACCGGCTAAATCGGCGTCCGTATCCGGGGTCCAGGCCAGGTCGATGAACGGTTTCTGGCCCACGCCGGAGGCCACCGCCTCCAGATCTTTGGGCACCGCCGGCGGGAAAACGTCGTGGGTAAACACCGTGGCGGACCGCGAGTCGTCGCCTTCCACTTCGGCAATCTTGCTGCCTTTCGCGATGACCTCGGTGACGACGGCAACCCAGTAACGGTACGTCTTCTCCCATTCAAACCCGTGGTCGGTAATCCGGCAAAGACCTGGCCCGCCGGACGCGCTGTCGCAGGCATGGGGACCACGGGAAACCGTGCCCACCACGACGCTGGCATTCGAGTCCTGCTCCTGCCGGTATAAGCGGCACCGGTATTGCAACTCGGATGTGGAGGGAGCGCTCCCCGAGCAACTGAAGGTAACGACAACCCCGTCGGCGGTCACCTCCGCGCTCACCGTTGCGGGCGGCCGCAGCGTGGGCGCCAACGACACCGTAACCTGGTTGGAGAATCCGGCGCTGCGGGCGAATTTATTTTCCGCACTGACCGCGTATGTGGCCAAACCCGCCGGATATTTCTGCTGCACGTCCACTGGAATCGTGTCGGTGTATGTCATGCGAACCGGCGGCGGAGGTTTGGCGCCCTTTGCCGGCTCCGGCGTGGGCACGGGCAGCACTCGTCCCACCGTCTGCAAACAACTCGCCATCGGAAACAGGTTGATCCCGCGGCAGACCAAGGTGGGCCCCAGCTTCTTGAAGCGAACGTTACGGCCATCGGTGGTTTTCCGGGCGGCGGTCCAGGAAACGGTGACCTTGTCGCCCTTGCGCGCCGCCGTCAAATCCGTCGCCGGGCGCGGCAACTCCAGGGCCGGCGGAGACGGCGCCCCCGGCGTTCCGCACGCACTCAGTGCCGCCAGAGCACACAATGCCAACCATAAGTGCACCGAAGTTTTCATAGCTCGACCAAGGGAGTAGTGTAATTGAGCGGCCGGGGATTGGGTAATTGAGTAATCGGGTAATTGAGTAATTTAAACAAGCCACAAGGCATGGCACGGGTTTAAATTACCCGATCAGAGGATGTATCGCGACAGATCCTGATCCTTGACGATATCGGTGAGCATTTTCTGCACGTATTCGGCATCCACGGTCACCTGCTTCTCCTTCATGTCGGGCGCGCCGAAGCTGATTTCATCCAGTACGCGCTCCATGATGGTATGCAGGCGGCGAGCGCCAATGTTTTCCGTGCCTTCATTGACCCGGAAGGCAA
>Ga0326728_10007165_pt1 | contig 29110 bp, 14 predicted proteins | sample MB3enrmetagenome_FD_207602 | JGI IMG/M metagenome (GOLD analysis project Ga0326728, IMG submission 207602) | Lab enriched peat soil microbial communities from McLean, Ithaca, NY, United States - MB31MN | ecosystem: Environmental > Terrestrial > Soil > Wetlands > Peat | place: USA: New York... | reverse complement strand
CAGAGGCAGCTCCCGACGGATCATGCCCATGCGGTTCCGACCCGCGATTATCGGAGCGATCAATCGTCGCGCCGGCCCCTCCGCTGTCGTGCGTTCCGCCGTCCAAAAAGCAAAGGGCCGGCTTCCCTTTTTACCGAGGTGAACCGGCCTTGATTTCACACTGTCAACCCCCAGGGACTGACGGGCCGCTCCATATCAGAAGTACAGCTTCAGCGCCAGTTGAACCAGCCGCGGCGGGTCCGCGCTTACCACCTGGCCGAACGCCGCGCTGGTGATTTCGCCGCCGACCGAAGCCGGGCCAAAGAACTGCGCGTGATTAAACGCGTTGAAGGTCTCCAGCCGGATCTGCAGCGACTTGGAATCTCCGAAGCCCACAACTTTGGAGAGCGCGATATCGGAATTCGCGATACCGGGGCCGTAGAACAGCCGCCGGGAAGCCGTCCCCGGCGTGCCCAGCGGTTGAAGGCTGAACAGCGACGTGTTGAAACATGGCAAGCCATTCCGCGGATTGCGATTGAGGTCGAGAGGGCCGGGCTGCATGTCCGGCAAGTCCACGCCATAGGAGTTCACGCCGTCGGGCTGGGTCCCGAGCAGCGAGTTGTCGCTCGCATTCGTAAGCGTAACCGGAAAGCCAGTTGAGAAACGGCTCACGCCGGAGAGGACCCACCCTTGAATCGGTCTCTTGTGCGGCCCGAATGCGCGCTCGAATGGAACCTCATATCGATAGCTCACTACGGCGTTGTGTTTCAGGTCGAAGGCGGAAGGCGCGTAAGTGGCCCGGTAGTTATAAGGATTCAACTGCTCCGAGATGCTCGAAGAGTTATCCAAAGACTTGCCATAGGTGTACCCGGCCTGGATCTCAAGGCTCCGAAAGTTATGCCGAACGCTTATCTGCAGCGCGTTGTAGTTGGCATTCCCGTTCGTCGTCAACCAGTCTACGCTGCCGAAGTTGGATCCAAAAACGGGACGGGTGCCGTTGACGATGTTACCGGAGGCTGTAGTAAAAACGTTCGACTCCCCAAAGGGCCCGCAAGTGGGTGTGCCCGGCGCCACCTCGCCGACCTGGCTGAGGCTCAGGCACTGGGCGGGGTTGCCCGGGTTGGCTTCCACCAGCGTCAGGAGGTGATGCGACTCGCTGCCCACATAGCTGGCCGTGACTACCGTGCCGCCGCCGAACTGCCGCTGCATCGAGAGCGCGTACTGCTCTGTGTAGGGGCTGACGTTGCCCGGATAGTATCCCGGCAAACCGGAAATCGGCAGAAAGGGAGCCCAGTCCACGTTCGGATTCGGGTTGCTTGGCGAGGCATTCAGCGGGGGAAACTGCAGCGGGAAGCGCTGACCATTATTAAAGCCCGTGGACGCGGTGATGAACGGGTCCGAGAACAGGGGCGGCGCGGGGCTCGAGTAAGTGCTGCCATACGGCGCGTCGCCGGCCATGACCCCGGCGGAGACGCCTTCCACCGCCGTAAAGAACCGACCAAAGCCCAGCCGGACGCTGCTCTTATCCGAGTCCCCGAGCAGCGCGCGCGCCAGGCCGCTGCCGCCCCGCGGGGCCCATGCGAGACCGAATCGCGGGGAGAAGTCGTTCCAGCGCACCGGCGCGAGAGAACGCGCGATACCCGGATCGCCCGGGAAGACCAAGCCCGCGGGTGCGCCGGGAAACACTATGGACTGCTCGCCCGCAACCAGGGTCTGAATCTGATTGTACTTCTCATACCACGGCATGATTACGTCCCAGCGCAAGCCGTAATTGAACGTAAGCCGCGGTCGCACGCGCCAGCTATCCTGCAGGAAGAGCGCTCCGTAATGGTTCCGCATATAGAACGGCTGCGCATCGCCCTGCTTGTAGAAGCTGGGAATCCCGATCAGGAAGTCGGCGAAATCGACACCCGTTTCCGAGCCGAAGAACGAAAAGCTTCCATTGGATTGTATGTCCGCCGCGGAGTTCACCTGGCTGACTAGCAACTCTCCCCCGAACTTGAGCGTGTGGGCGCCCACGGCGCGGGACACGTTATCCCGGTATTCGAACGTGTTGTCGGTCTGGTTAAGGCCGGTAATCGTCGACCCGATGGTGAAATCGCTGAAGATGACGTTTTCCACGCCGACGATGCTAGGGCGTTGGGGAAGGATGCTGGAAGCGCCGGACGCGGTGACGAAACCCTGGGAGGCCAGGCTGGTCCCCACGGTTCCCTGGGGCGTGCCTACCACATTCACATCCCTCACATACGACAAGTGAAACTCGTTGACCGTCCGCGATCCGAAGGTCTTCGTATCGCCAAGAGTGAGCAACTGCGAGCGGCCCAGGTTGAGCGCGTTGAAGCCGGGAACATTGGCGCCGCCCTGCAAAGTCGGGTAGGGATTGTTCTCCCTGTAATCGTCGGCGAAGTAGTAAGCCGAAATCAAGCCAAAGGATGTGCTGGCGTCGACGCGCGTTGCACCTTTATCGTCGCGCAGCGTCTCATCCACGGCCGAAGTCGCGAAATACCCGTTTGACAGGTTTGGCGCCGGAATGTAGCCCAACAGTTTCTGGGCGGGAACCGACCAGGCCCGCTGTGGAATCGTGGCGTTCGGAAATACGCACTGAGCCGGATCCGAACAGCCTGGCGTGTAATATGGTTCGCCCGGCGAGACGCCGTAACCGAGCTTGTTTGTCAACTGATTGGCCCAGTACTGGCCGGTTACGGTCCCGGTCAATCGGCTGGCCACATCGGAGAAGTCGCCCTCGCGGTTCGGCAAGGACGGTACCTGGATCAGTCCGGTATCGACGCCCTGTTTCTGTCTTGTTCCCTGGTAGTCGGAGTAAAAGAATACGCGATTCCCGACGATCGGTCCGCCAAGCAGTCCGCCGACCTGGTTTTGCCGATAGGCGGCGCGCTCGGGTGAAAAGAAATTGCGGGAGTCGAAGTCCGTGTTGCGCAGGAACTCGAAGCCGGTCCCGTGAAACTGGTTGGTTCCGGATTTCGTAACCACGTTGATGCGTCCGCCGCTGTAGTTGCCGTATTCGGCATCGAAGTTCCCGGTGAGTATGCGGAACTCCGCGATGGAATCCAGATTAGGGACGATCGCGGCGCCCATTGTAAAGCGCTCCACTACGTCGGAATCGTTCACCGTGAAGCCGTTCGAGTACTCGCGCTGCCCATTGATCGAGATGGTGCCGGGATTCAGGTCGCCCGAAGGCGACAGAATCGCCGCGCCCGCAGCCTGAATGGAATTGCCGGTGATGGTAGTGGTTGGGGCTACGCCCGGCTGTAAAGCCAGAAGGTCGGTGAAACTCCGGCCGTTCAGCGGGACGGCGGCGATCTTAGTTCCGGAGATCACTTCGCCCAGTTGGGTGTCCACGGTCTCGATGCGAGTCCCGCTAGCCGTCACAGTTGCTGTCTCGCTACGCTCGCCCAGTACGAGGGACACATCCTCACGCAAGGCGCTGTTGGCGTCCAAGGCCAGTTGCGTGCGGCGGTAAGTTCGGAAACCCTGGCTCTCGACCTGGATGTCGTAAGTCCCTACGGGTAGCTCGGGAAACGAGTAGATCCCGCCGGCATCGGTGGTGACGCAGCGCCGAATGCCGGTGGCCGTGTCGATCGCCGTAACCTTCGCGCCGGCGATCGCCAGGTTGCGCGGATCGGTGACGCTTCCCGAAAGGCTACCGTTCACCCCGGCGCGCAACGGATGCAAGGACAGCAGGATGAGCAACAACGGGCCGGCTGCCCTGGCTCCGGGGAAACGCCGGTGAAGCGCTCTGCTGTCCATAAAGTCCTCGCCCATGCAAAGAGGCGATTCCAAGCCGCAAACAGATCGACGGCGGGCACAGACGCGGCGCTGGGATCGAGCGCGGTGCACAGGCTAAGGATTGCAGTGTACCAAATGGAATTACTCTTGTGCATTCCCAGCGGAATAGCCCCAGGTTGACCTCAGGGGGCGGTTGGTCGCGACGCTTTTTTGCTAAGTCGACTATGCCGAGAGCCGGGGAGAGATTCTTGGTGAGCTGTCGGCGTCGCAGCCCAAGCGGCGCCATCTTCGGCGTCGCCGATTGCCCCAAACCACGACGCCTTTCTGCGCGAAGTTCTAGACCAAGGGTGCCGCAGAACTACACACGGCGCCGGACGACGACGGCTGCCTGTCCCGCTACGCCGTCGTCGGCCACGGACCGGCGCGGCGGCGTCAAACAGGAGCCTGAGCGAGGGCTGGTGCTTTGCATGCTCCGCAGATCGCGACGGAACCGGCGAAACATGTGGTAATCTCTTCTGTGGTCGATTGTATGGTCTTGCTGAGGAACTTCGCCGCGCTGGCGCTGGCTGCGCCGCTTGCGGCTCAGATTACAACGGGCTCGGTGTCGGGTTTCGTTGTCGATCCGGCCGACATGCCCGTCGCGAAGGCCAGAATCGCAGCAGTGGATAACACACGGGCACTGACTCGATACGCGTATTCGGACAGCGCCGGTTACTACAGAATCGACGATCTGGAACCGGCGAGCTACACGCTTTCCGTCTCCGCCGTGGGACTTGCACCCGCCCGGGCCGACATTGGGGTCAGGGTGAATAGCCAGGCCCGCGTGGATTTCCGGATGGCGGTGGCCAGCCTGCACCAGTCGGTTCAAGTCGCTGCCGTAGTTAGCGGCGTCCCGACGGAGTCCTCGGACCTGGGACTGGTAATCGATCAGGCCAGGATCCAGCAGTTGCCGCTCAATGACCGCATGTTCCTGCAATTGGCGTTGCTGGCGCCCGGCGTGACGACGCCGGTGGAGGGTTCCGAGCTTTCCACGCGCGGAGAGTTCGCCATGCACGCGAATGGAGCGCGCGAGGAGTTCAATAACTACCTTCTGGACGGCGTGGATAACAACGACCAGAATGTTAATCGCTACATCCTCCAGCCGCCCGTAGATGCAGTCCGGGAATTCAAGATCGCGACGAGCAATTACAGTGCCGAGTACGGTCGAAGCGCCGGGGCCCAAATCAATATCGTCACGCGCAGCGGGGGCAACGAGTTCCACGGCTTGCTGTATGAATATCTGCGGAATCGGGACCTGGATGCGCGGAACTTCTTCGACGGGGACGAAAAGGCTAAGCACGTCCGAAACCAGTTTGGCGCGGATCTGGGCGGGCCGGTAACGAGGAACCGGCTCTTCTTCTTCGCCAGCCTGGATGCGCTGCGAGATCGGCAGGGACTCACCACAATCGGAAGCGTGCCCACCGCGACGGTGCGGACGGGGGACCTTTCGGATCTGGGGACGGCCATAGTGGACCCGTTATCTGGCGTGCCGTTCCCGGGGAATCGGATCCCGCTGTCCCGAGTTTCGCCGCTTGCAGCCAAGGTGCTGGCGCTGTTCCCCTCCCCGAACCTGCCCGGCGATTCCGGCAATTACTTCTCTCAGCCGGTGGAGTCGACGAACAACTTGCAGGCCGGCGGGAGACTCGACTACTCTATCGGCGCGATCGATCGGCTTAGCCTGCGCTATAGTTACGGCAAGAACGACATGATCGAGCCGTTCGCCGAGTCTTCCACTCAGATACCGGGATTCGGGGACATCCCGCAGGATACCGGCCAGAACGCCATGGTTCACCATCTCCACACGTTGAGTCCCCGCTCCACCAACTCGCTCATCGTCGGCATGAACCGCGCCACACGCCGGATTGAGCAGCAGAACTACGACGTGGACGTCAACAAGCTATGGGGTGTGAACTACCTGCCGCAGGATCCGCTGGATTTCGGGTATCCGGGCATCGGCGTCGCGGGCTATTCGTACGTGGGCGACATAACGCAGGTTCCCATCGACCGCACGGAAACCACCTGCCAGATCGGCGATACTTTCTCCCTGATGTGGCGCAGCCACGCCCTGAAGTTCGGCGCCGACATCCTGCGCCGGCAGTTCAACGGAACGCTTCACTTGCTGTCGCGAGGCACAATGGATTTCTCCGGACAACTCTCCGGTTCCGGCATCGGCGACCTGCTGCTGGGCCTTCCAAGTCTCGACATCCAGGCGCAGAACGACAATCCGCAGGCTCAACGAACCTCCGAATACGCGGGATTCGTTCAGGACGACTGGAAGGTGCGTCCCAATCTTTCCATCAACCTGGGCCTCCGCTATGAATTCAATACTCCGGTTACGGACCGGAACAACGGCATGTCGGTGTTCGATCCCCAAACGGGCGCGCTCACCCAGGTCGGCGCCGGGGGCTCCTCCCGTTCCGGTTACCAACCCGACTGGACGAATTTTGCACCTCGCGTTGGGTTTGCCTATTCGCCCGCTGCGGGCTTTGTCATCCGCGGCGGCTATGGCATTTACTACGATTCGGGAACCACAGTCGTTAACTCGTCACTCTACTTTAACCCGCCCTATTTCGTTCTGCAGACCTTCTTTCCTAGCCAAACATCTCTGCTGACGCTTAGCGATCCGTTCCCGACGAACCAGGGATATACTCCGCCTCCCGCCTTGAGCGCCTTGAGTAACTCGATCGCCACAGCTTACGTCCAGAGTTGGAATGTGAACTTGCAGCGGGAGTTCCCGCGGGTTGGAACGGTAAGCGTTGCCTATGCGGGATCGAAGGGCACGCACCTGTTCCGGTCGCTCGATCTGAACCAGCCTTATCCCGGCCCGGGCCCGCTCGACAGCAGGGAGCCCTATCCCGAGTACAGCAACATCTTCTACACGGAAACCGGTGCGAACTCCAGCTACCAATCCTTGCAGATCTTCTTGAACCGTCCGTTAGCCCGCGGTCTCTCGTTACTGGCGAGCTTCACTTTCAGCAAGTCGATCGACGATACATCGGCATTCCTGGGGGACACGCCGGATCCGAACTTCCCCCAGAACAGTCACGACTACGGCGCCGAGCACGCACTGTCGAGCTTCGACACTCCTCTGCGCCTTACCGTCGCCTACGTGTACCGCCTGCCAGGCAGAAGCTGGTGGAACCGCAATATGGAAACGCGAGGCATTATCAGCGCGCAATCGGGACAGCCATTCACTCCGATCCTGCAGTTCGACAACAGCAACACGGGCAACAACGGCGGCACCGCCGGATCCGATCGGCCCAATGTCGTGGGCAACCCGGCACTTGACGATCCGTCACCGGCCGAGTGGTTCAACACGGCCGCATTTGCCGTGCCGCCACCGTATACCTTCGGGGACGCAGGCCGCAACATTCTGCGCGGCCCAGGCCTGTTTACGGTCGATGAATCGGTGCTTCGGGAGTTTCACTTCCGCGAGCACTGCACCCTCTCGTTTGAAGCCCAGTTCTTCAACTTATTAAACCACGTTAATTTCGAACTGCCACAGCTCTATGCGGACGACCCCGACACGTTCGGGAGGATTTTCTCCGCCAAAGCGCCGCGGCAACTGCAGTTCGCGGTGCGGATTCGCTTCTAACCACCGGCAGGTGGTGGCGTGCGGGCTGAGTCTGCGGTGCCTTCTTCGTATATTAAGCGGCGTTAACTCGGTGCCATTTGACTCTGGCAGACAGTACTACATAGGGTTTCGGAACTTCGATTCGCGGGTTTCAGCGGCCAGAGAGGCCGTGTCAGTACTATGATTCGCCGTTTTTCCAGGCAGGGTGTTGAGCGCCCTGGATACAGGCTCGCTTTTTCCCCCGGCGGAACTTGACAGCGCAGCCGCAATGGGATATCGTCATCCCTTAAAGCAGAATCCTGCGACTTCAAATCAGTGACCCCGGCGCGACACCCGTCACCGCACTGAGGCGCTCTCCTGAAGAAGCTAGTTCTGCCGGAACCTAGGAGACGCCAGTGATCCGCATACCGCCTGCCTGCTTGATCGTGATCGCACTTCTGACTTCGGCCCCGTGCTTCGGAACCATAGTTCCCATCGGCGCCATCACGTATGACAACGTGGTTCCAGGTACTGCAACGTCACCTGGCATCGACGGTTTTTCGATCGCCAACCTGACAGGCGATCCGTCGATGGGCGGTTGGGCTATTCCGCCGGACTTTCCAAGCCTCACCGGCGTTACGCTGTTGAATCCTCAGCTAACGCTATTGTCGCCGGGCTCGATACAGGTCGTGCAACTGCCCAACATAGGCCCGGGGTTCGCGACGCCAGCGCAGTTGTATTTTCTCGATGGCACACCGTTCCTCTCGGCGACGCTTACCGCATCCCTGAGTACAACCGCGCTGACTCTCTACGACGGCAGCACCTTCAATGCGGGTTCGCCCACCCTCACCACCACCATGTCGCCCTTGAACGGCACAACACTGATGCCCGGGGTGGACTCAGCGCTGATCAGCCTCTCGGACACGCCCGTCGCGCCGCCTGTGTTCGACCTGAACGATTGGGGCTTCAGGGTGAATGGCGTCCCCTTTTACAACGGAGGAGGCACTCCGCAGCCCAGCGACATCGACACCGGCAATTTCGATTTCACTACGGGCTTGGGTACCGTTACGATCACCGACACGCCCGGCGTTGCCGGTACCTACTCCGTATCCTCCTACGAAAATGTGATTATCGACGAAGACCTATACACCGCTTGGGACGCGGTGGGTTATAACAGTGGTCCTGCGCCAGCCGGCGTGAGCTGGCAGATTGGAGATCCGAACGCCATGTGCTCGTCATTTGATGTCAACGGCAACTGCATTCCCAATCCCGATTATATCTTTACGGACTTCGATTCCGACTCCCTGGAGGACATAAACTACTCCACGGCCCTGGGAGACGTCGCATGGGCGCTGGGCCAGCAGTTCACGCTCGGCGCCAGCGATACCGCTGTTGTGACCTTCACGATTTCGCAGACGCCTCCGACTGGCGGGTTCTACCTCCAGGAGATCGATCCGGAGAGCCCGGCGAACGTTTACGAACAGGTGAGTCTGCAGGTGATACCCGGTTCGTCGTCAATTCCCGAACCTTCCACTTTCGGACTGATCGGTGGCTCCATCGGCCTGCTCTGGCTCTGGAGGCGATTCAAGAGCGACGGTGGCTCCGCCCGGAGCTGGCGTCCGAGCGGGCCGTGGGTTCTTTTGCCCATTCTGCTGGCGGGCGCCGCACTTTTCTGCCATCCTGCGTTTGCCGTAATGCCGACGGTGAAGATTGTGCCCGCGGTATCGGGCAGTCCGCTGATTCCACACGACACCTGGAGTGGAAGGACGATCACACTCAAGGGCACGACGAGTGTCCAAGGTTCCAACTTCCAATGGACTTGGGATTTTGGCGACGGCAGCCCGCTTGCTACGGGCACGGTTACCAATCAGTACGCAGTCGGGGCCACCCACGCCTACACCGGCGTCCCCGGGCAGGTTTTCACCGCGAGCCTGACGGTACAGGATCTGACGACAGGTGAGCAGGCCCACGGGTTCTATTACGCCGAGATTCGAACCGAGAGCCTCCAGATCGAGGCGAACGTCGCAATCGACGAAGGTTTATGGTACCTGCAAGCGACCCAGGAGCGGATCACCAGCGGACTGACCAATTACGGGTATTGGTGGACGTCTAGTTATGGGTATGCCTCTTACGGATACTATGCGGTCACCGCCGCGAACGTCAATGCGTTCGAGGTGAACGGCCACCTGGAATCCGGAGACCCTTCGGACCCTTATGTCGACACCGTACAACGCGGGCTGAAGAGCATCTTCAGTTGGATCGTAACTGGCGCGATTGCGCCTGTAACCAATGGGAAAGGCACGTTCACCCCGGACACCAATGGCAACGGATACGCGGCCTACGTAAACCAGGACCACGCGTTCTACCAGGGGGCCATGTTCATCGATGCGATTGTAGCCTCGGGGACTCCGAACGCCATTACGACCACGGGGCCAGCGAGTAACGGCGGCACGGATCCGGGGGTGATCGGCCGAACCTACAAGGACGTCGTGTCGGATCTGGTGGATGGGTACCTCTATTGCCAGTACACCGGGACGGCCGGTGGCGGATGGCGCTACAACTGCGGAGACGCGCCAGACAATTCCGCTTGCCAGTGGGCCGCCATTGGTCTGATCTCGGCCCAGCGGGGGTTTGGCGTTGTGACCCCGCCAATCGTCGAGCAATGGAACCTGGTCTGGCTCGCCACCGACCAGGATCCCACGAACGGCGAATTCGGTTACACACAGGCAGATTACTATCCCTGGGGGCCCTATGCGACTACGCCATCCGGTCTGGTGCAACTGGCTATGGATGGGATCGGCAGGGGCGATTCGCGATGGGACAGCGCCGAGACGTTCCTCTGCAATAACTTCGGCAACAGCGTGAGCTTGGGCTCCCCCTCGTCGCTACGCGCCTACTACTACGGGATGTTTTCCTTCGTTAAGGCGATGCTGTTGCACAATCCAGGCGGGGTCCCTCAGCCCATCACGATGCTGCAATCGCTAACCCCCGGGGTGGCGCCGATCGACTGGTACGGCAGCGACACCCGGAACGGCGCTCCCGTCGATGGCGTCGCGAGAACACTGACGACCCAGCAGAACGCCGCCGGATTCTGGTACGGGAACGACTACGAAAGCCCTCAGTATTACTTGGACACGGCATTTGCGATCATGATGCTCAATCGGACCATATTCCAGTCGGGATCTCCGGTTGCCGTCGCGACGGCGAATCCCAATCCCGTTGCGTCCGGCGGCACGGTTGCGTTCAATGGCTCCGGTTCTTTCCAGCAGGACAGCACCCGGCAGATCGTGGCCTGGGCATGGGATTTCACGGGAGGCACGAACTTCACCGCGTCCGGCCCTCAGGTGAGCTTCACATTCAATCAGCCGATCGGAAACTATCCCGTCCGCCTGCGTGTGACCGACAATAGCACTCCGCCGCAGACCGCGGACACGCTGGTGATTGTCGTTGTTGCAACCCCGCCCATGCCGCCCACCGCGAATGCGGGAGGCCCCTATTCGCTGTGCCCGCAGCGGACCCCCTGGTTCCTGGACGGCACACAATCCCAAGATCCCAACAACGGACTTCACGACGCGGGAGGGATTCCGGACTCGATTATCTCCTATCAATGGGATTTCAATGGCCAGAACACGTTCACGGACGCCACGGGGCCGCAACCGAACGTCACCAGTGCGTTTAGTTCCCGCATAGGCACGAGCTTTTTCGTGAGTCTGAAGGTGACCGACAACACCGCACTGGCATTCCCGACGAGCGGCCTGCCAGACCTGACCAGCGTCGCTTCCACGCAGGTCACCGTCCACAACTCCACCGATACCGCTTGCACGCAATGCGTGAATAGCCTCAAGGCCGGCGTCATCATCGCCGTCCCGGGTACGCCGGCCCGCGTCGACTTGTCGTGGAGCACGGTGGGCGCGGATCACTACAACGTCTACCGCGGCCTGGTGAATGGCGGACCCTACTCGCTGATTGCGACGGTCAAAAGCGCAAACCCGCTGGTCGTCTATGTTGACACCAATGTCGTCGTCGGAAAAACCTACTACTGGGTGGTTCGGCCCGCCGGTGCGAACGGGGTGGAGATTTGTCAATCCAACCAAGCTTCCGGCCTGATCCTGGGCCGTTGACAGTCGCATGAAGAGCGGCCGGACGTTCACGTTGAGTGTACGCATCGCCATCTGCGCCTGCGTGGTTGCGTGCGTACCCGCGGCAAGCGCCGTGCTCCCGAATGCCGAGCCGGTGTACTTCTATGTTTTTGCCAGGATAGACGACCATGTCAATCGCGAGATGTCCGAAGAGCGGCTTCGCCGCACTCTGGATCTCGTGGAGCGTCTGCGGAGTAAGCGGCGATCGGACGGGCTCTCGTGCACCATTTTGGTTTCCGGCGCCATGGCCGGAGCGCTGGCCGAGTGGAATGCGTCCGACGGGCTGCTGGATCGCCTGCGGAGCATGAAGCGCGATGGAGCGATCGAGATCGGTTACTTTGGAGCCAACGAGCCGACATACACCAGCCGGCCCAGACCCGGATATCGCAATCGGCTCGGTCCGGACGACTGGTGGACGGTTCGTTCGAAGGCCGCGCAATCCATTCTGATGGACGGCAGGGACCCGCTGACCGGGCGCGTCATTCCCGGACGTGCGGGCGGCGTGAAAGCCGTAGCCGATGTTTTTGGCGAGCCGTCCTACATCGGCGGCTTTACCTGGAACGTGGGCGGCGATTCCGAATTCGTCCCCTATATCCGAAAGCTGTCGCCGCACGCCATTCTGCCCGGCCTGCCAATGCCCAATCCCTCCCTGCAGATCCACGGCTATGGGGCTTCGGTTGAGGGAGTGGCGGCGGCGATGAGTCCCGCCGCGAACACGGCTCCGGAGTTGTTCTGGCAGGACGGATTTGTGAGGCTTTCGGAGACGAGCGCACCTTCGCTCGTGGTGGCGAAGGGCGATGCCGGTCCGGAGGCGCTCTCGAAGATGCTGGAGAGCCTCGATCGAAAGCGGCCCCACATCGTGCAGGTCGAGATCGGACGGCAAGACGCGCACCTCCGTCCGCAGTACCTCACCGCGCCGATTTACCCGCCGCTGCGCGTCGCCTACGATCATCCGGACCACCCGAAACTCCCCGAATACGCGTTTCGTCCGCGGGAGGAGATCGAGGCGGCTTACCAGAAGGACGAAGCGACCCTACAGTGGGTCCGGGAGCGGTTTCTGCCCCAGAATGGCGGCAGCAGCTTCGTGTCGGGCGGCTCTCTCGGAGCGTCCGTCGTTCCCGACGATGTATCCGTTTCCCGTGCAGTCCTGCTGCAACTCACGACCGACCTCCTCGCGCGGTGGGGTACAGACACCTATCCGCCGTATTGGGTGCAATCCAATGGCCGGTATTTTTCGCTGGCTCAGGTCTTTCTGCTGCTGGCGGAAGCGCTGGGGGAGTGGCGGAGAACCGGGGCGATCCCCGAATCGGCGCCCTTGGGCTTTGTCTTTGGGCCACGGGATTTGTCGGACGACCCGGGACCGAACATAGGAACCGTGACCGTCGCGCAAGTGGCCGAGGCCGCTGCGGGCATAGCGGTGGAGTTGAACGATCAATCCGCGAGTCCGGCGCCCCATAACGCGGTGCCTTCGTCGGTTGTAGTCGGAGGCATTCGCGTGAATGCCGCCCAGTTCCTGCGCCTCATGGCGGATGCCGCAAGCAATTGCGTTTCCGGCCGCGAATTGCGCGTGCGGTTGTGCAACATGTTCTCGCCCGCGGGCGAGATGTATCCGAGGACGATATCCCGGAGGGACGAAGGCCAGGTGTGGACCCTCCGGCCGGCGGAGCTAAAGTCGCGCGACTAGCGCGTTAGTGGAGACAGACATGGCGATCTTGAAAGCTATTGGGAAGTTGTCCAACTATTCGGTTCAACAACTGCTCGCGCTCGCGCTGGTGCCCTTGACGGTGGTAACCACGACGCCGCTTCCGGCGGCGACGCTGCCGCTCCCGGCCGCCGCTTTCATGCAGTCCGGCGGCTCTCAGGTGAGCCTGACGCTGTCGGCCTCCCCGTCCCCCACTTCGGGCCAGCCGGGCGTCACCGTGTTCTACCAGCTCGCCAACAACTTCCCCGCCGGCAACATCCAGCCGGCGAACGTGACGGTTTCCTATGCCCCCGTCACGGCCGGCGCCGGCCCCAGCGGGACCACTTTGGCCCAATCGGTGACCACCGTGATCGGCACGACGCGCCGTGTCTCGTTCCAGATCCCTGCGACCGTGGTCCTGGCCACGCCGACTCCCTACTGGATATCCCTCTCCGGAACCGCCGACAGCTTAGTTACGTTCATCAGCGGGAACAAGGCGCAAGTGACGCTGAGTCCTCCCGCTTCCCTGGCGTCGCTCGCGGCCATCAGCCCGTCCTCGGGTGGGGCGGGGCAGCAGGTGCAGGTCACCATCACCGGGCTGTACACGAGTTTCTTCCAGGGCAGCACGGTGGCCAGCTTCGGTCCCGGCATCGCCGTGGGCGGAGCGGCGGCGGGCGCGTTCGGCCCGGTCACGGTCAGCAGTCCCACGGTGGCGGTGGCGAACCTGGCCATCGGCGCCGGGGCGACGCTCGGCGCGGTGACGGTCACGGTCGAAACGGGCGTCCAAACCGAGACGCTGTCGAACGGTTTCACGATCCTGCCGCAGCCGAGTCTCACGCAGCTCAGCCCCACCAGCGGCTATCAGGGGCAGACCGGTCTGGCCATTGCGATCACCGGAGTGAATACCCACTTCACCAGTGCGTCGGCGATCAGCCTGGGCGCCGGCATCACGGTGAGCAACGTGGTTGCAAGCGGCTCCACGCAGTTGACCGCGGTGTTGTCGATCTCGGCCTCCACCACGGCGACCGTCCGCACGCTCACCGTGACCAGCGGCCAGGAAGTGGTGGCTCTGTACAACTCGTTCACGGTGACCGGGCCGCCGACGTTGTTGTCCATCAGCCCTAACAGCGGGCAGGTGGCCTCGACCAATCTGGCGGTGACCATCGTCGGGCAGAACACGCATTTCACCAACGGGAGCGAGATCAATCTCGGTCCGGGCATCGCGGTCCTGGGAGTGGTGGCCGCCAATGCCACGCATCTCACCGCGCAACTGACCATCGAAGCCACCGCGGCCGCCACGGTGAGAACCCTGACGGTCACCAGCGGCAGCGAGGTGGTCCAACTGGCCAACGCCTTCACGGTGATCGGGCCGCCCTATCTGGTGGCGATGACGCCGCACACGGCGCCGCAGGGGGAAACCAACGTTCCGGTTACGATCACCGGGCAGAACACGCATTTCACCAACGCGAGCGTCATCAACCTGGGCGAGGGCGTGACCCTGGCGAGCGTGGTGGCGACCGACTCCACCGACCTGGTAGCGCAGATGACCGTCTCGCCGACCGCCCTGGTCATGACGCGCGATCTGACGGTGACCAGCGGAACGGAAGTGGTCACCTTGCCGGGCGTGTTCACGGTGATGACGCCGGCGCCGGCGCTTTTGACGCTGGCGCCCAACAGCGGGCAGCCGGGCACCAGCCTGAGCATCGCGATCACGGGGCAGAACACGCACTTTAGCAACTCCAGCGCGATCAGTCTGGGCGGGGGCATCACCGCGTCGAACGTCACGGCGTCCGACTCGACGCATCTGGCGGCGCAGATCGCCATCGCCTCCGGAGCCGCGCTCACTCCGCGCACCCTGACGGTGACCACGGGCTCGGAGACGGTGATTCTGCCGAACTCCTTCACGGTGACGAACGCGGCCACGTCGTGGCTGGTCTCGGTGACTCCCAACCACGGGAATCCGGCGCAGAACCTCACGATCGCCATCGTGGGGCAGAACACGCACTTCACCAGTTCGAGCACGGTCAGCCTGGGCGCGGGCATCACGGTGTCGAACGTCGCCGCCACGGATGGGTCTCACCTGAGCGCGCAGATCGCCATCGCCTCCAGCGCGGCCACTACCACGCGGGCCGTGGTGGTGAGTTCGGGGACCGAGGTGGTCTCTTTGGCCGGTGGTTTCACGGTGGGCTCGATCTCGCAAGGCTCGTCGATCAGCATCACCGTCGCCGCCAACACGACGGTGACTTTTCCCAACACTTTGCTCTTGACCGGGACGATCACGGATACGGCGTTGCCGGCGGGCCATACGGTGGTGAGCGCCTGGAGCGAGGTGAGCGGTCCGGGCACGATCACGTATGCGGACCCCACCAACCCGGTGACGAATGCGTCGTTCTCCGCGGTGGGCACGTACGTGCTGCAGTTGGCGGCCACGGACGGGGTCAACGGCGCCGTATTGCAGTTCCCCATCACCGTGAATCCGCCCTCCGCCGTGAGCCAGGGATGGTTCGGCTCGCCGACCTACGGCAGCAGCGTGAGCGGCCAGGTCCCGATCACGGTGGCGCTGGCGCCCGGGGTCACCCTGGTGAGCGGGACGCTGACCTACGCGCCGGCGTCGAACCCCACGGCCACTCAGACGTTGAATGCCGACACGACCGGCAACGGAACCATCGGGGTATTCGACACCACGCTGCTCCCCGACGGCGAGTACTGGATCCAATTGTCGGCCACGGACTCGAATGGCAACTACCAGACCAATCTTATACTGCTCACGGTGATCGGCGACTACAAGCCGGGGCGGGTCATGGCGACCATCACGGATCTGGTCGTGCCGGCCATCGGCATGCCCATCCAGATCCAGCGCACCTACGACAGCCTGGTAAAGAACACCTCGAGCGATTTCGGGTACGGCTGGTCGCTGAGCGTCACGGTGGATCTGGTGGTATCGCCCTCGCACGACGTGACGTTCACGCTGAATGGGAAACGGCGAACGTTCAACTTCACACCGCGGTTCCTATTCCCTCTCTTCCCCCAAATCCCAATCTACTTGCCGGCGTTTACTCCAGAGGCGGGCATGTTCGGCACTCTGACTGCCAGTCTGGATGGCTGCTACCTGGTCGATTTCCTGGTCCCGGCGCCGGGGAATACGTTCGGCTGCGCAAGCCAAACGCCATACACTCCCAGCACCTACACGTACATGGACCCATACGGCCGACAGTACGTCATGGGATCGAACGGCACGCTCGAATCCATCCACGATCTGCACGGGAACACGCTGACGGTGACGCCGGCCGGCATCAGCAGCACGGGGCTTTCGGTGCCGTTCGTGCGCGACAGCCAGAACCGCATCACCGAGATCACGGATACGCTGGGGAACAACTACCTGTACGGATACGACGCCAACGGCAACCTGGCGAGCGTCACGTATCCGAACGTCGTTCCGCCTGCCACGCCAACCGCGTACACCTATGATCCCACGCACCTGATCACCGGCGGGCTCGACTCGCGCGGCAACGCGCTGCCAACCACGCAATACTATCCCGACGGCCGTCTGAAGAGCGTGACCGACGCACTGGGGCAGACCACCAGTTACGCCTACGACCTGACCACCAACACCACGACCACCACCTTCCCCGATGGCGGCGTGCAAACGGTGCAGTACGACAGCTACGGGATGGTGCTGAGCACCACCGACCCGCTCAACCACACCACCACCAACGTCTACGACGCCAACCACGACCTAATCTCGGTGACGGATCCGCTCGGCCACACCACCAGCTACACGTACGATTCCAACGGGAACAAGCTCTCGCAGACCTATCCGAAGACCGCCACGAGCGCGAACACGACGCGTTTGGCTATCTACAACCAGTTCGGCGAGATCGAGGGGACCAAGGACGAGCTGGGCAACGTGGTAGCCTACGCCTACGACGGCAACTTCAATCCGAGCCTCACCATCGACTATCTGAACGGCACTCCCACCGTTAAGGCCAGCTTCATCTTCAACCCCAACGCCACGATGCAGGCCGGGGCCGTCGGATACGATATTACGGCTTCGCCGGCCAACTTCACGGAGTACGCGAGTCAGTATACGTACGACGCCAACGGCAACCTGACCGGCAAGACCGACGCGTTGGGCCGCCAGACTTCGTACACGTATGATTTGGGGGGCGACAAGCTCACGCAGACGGATCCGTCAGGGGCGATCACGACGTTCCAGTACGATTCTCTGGGCAACCTGACCGGAACCAGCGCGCCGCTGGGAAGGACCACCAGCTCGCAGTACGACGCCAACGCCAACAAGATTTCCGATACCGACGCCAACGGCCACACCACCACCTACCAGTACGATGCGCTGAACCGGCTCACCACGACCACGTATCCCACCGCGCCTCCGACCACCTCTACCCTGACCTACGATTTCCGGAACAATGTGGTCAATGCAACCGACCAGGCCGGGAATGTGACTCACAACGATTACGACTTGGCGGGCCGGCTGATCGCTACCACCAAGGCCTACAGCACCGCCAACGCGAGCCGCACCACGTACACGTACTACGCCGACGGAACCAAGCAGACCCAGACCGACCCCCGCGGGAACACCACGACGTACACCTATGATGCGGCTGGCCGCCTCATCGCGGTCACGGACGCGGCAGGGAACCAGACGCAATACGGTTACGACGACGCCGGGAACCGGATCTCCATCACCGACGCCAACGGGCACACCACGCAGTTCCAGTACGATTGCCGCAGGCGCTTGGTTAAGACGATCTACCCGGACTCGACCTCGACAACCAACACCTACGATGGTCCGGGCAATTTGACGGGTGTGACCGATCAGGCGGGAAACACCGTCCAGTACACTTTCGACGTTGCCAATCAACTGAGCTCGGTGATTCAGGTGAACCACCCCAACCCGGCCCACAATACCACGGCCTACGGCTACGACAACAACGGCAACCTGACCGCTGTGACGGACGACAATGGCCACAGCACGGCGACAGTCTTTAACGTTCTCAACGAACTGACCGCGACGACGCTTCCGGATGGAGTGCTGACCGAGACGCGGGCCTACGACCCGGCTGGCAACCTCGTCACGCTGGGCAACTTCAACGGAAAGACCACGGCCTATGCCTATGACCCGCTGAACCGGCTTCTCTCGAAGACGCCTGACCCGAGCCTGGGCGAACCAATCGAGAGCTTCACGTACACGCCCACCGGCAAGCGCGCGACGATGACGGATGCCAGCGGATTGACCACGTACGCCTACGACAACCTCGACCGGCTGACCTCGAAGACCACGCCGCAAGGCACGTTGAGTTACACCTATGACGCGGTGGGCAACGTAGCCTCCATGGCTTCCTCGAATCCGAACGGGATTTCGGCGTCCTACACGTACGACCAGCTAAACCGGTTGGCAACGGTTGTGGACAACCACCTCACGCCCGGCCATAACACCACGACCTACACGTACGACCCAGTCAGCAATCTCGCCACGGCCACGTATCCAAACGGCCAGCAATCCACGTTCAGCTACGACATGCTGAACCGATTGACGGCACTGAACGGATACACGTACCAACTGGGTCCGACCGGCAACCGCCAGTCGGCGACCGAGCCGAGCGGCCGTACGGCCAACTGGAGCTATGACGGCATCTACCGGCTGACCAACGAAACCATCGCCAACGCCCCGAACTCGAAGAACGGCTCCGTCGGCTACGGCCTCGACCCGGTGGGCAACCGTCTGTCGGAAGCATCGACGCTGTCCGGAATCCAGTCGGGCACCTGGTCCTACAATGCCGACGACCAGGTCTCGACCGAGACTTACGACAACAACGGCAATACGATCATTTCGGGCGCTAGGACATTCGCGTATGATTTCGAGAACCGCCTGAAGTCGATGAACAACGGTGCCGTCAGACTGGTCTACGACGGAAACGGCGACCGCGTGGCCAAGACCGTCGGCGGTACGACCACGCAATACCTGGTCGACGACCTGAACCCAACTGGTTACGCCCAAGTGGTTGAAGAACTCGTCGGCGGCGCCGTGCAGCGCCGCTACACGTACGGTCTCCAGCGCATCAGCCAGACCCAGTTCCTGAACAGCGCCTGGACCACGAGCTTTTACGGCTACGACGGTTTAGGCAGCGTTCGCCAACTGACCGGCCCCGCCGGCGCGGTGACGGACACCTACGACTACGACGCCTGGGGCAACGCGGTCAACGTCACCGGCTCCACGCCGAACGTCTACCTCTACCGCGGCGAGCAGTACGACCCAGACCTGAACCTCTACTACCTGCGGGCGCGCTACTTTAACCCGCTCACGGGAAGGTTCTTGACGAGGGATCCGGCGGAGGGCCAGACCGTCGATCCGCGAACGCTGCACAAGTACTTGTATGCCGGCGGCGATCCGGTGAACGCCCTTGACCCGACGGGAAGGGACGATGACCTGGAGACATATACTCGCATTCTATCGAGGGTGATGAAGGCATATCCCGCAATACTCGCATGCTCGGGCGCATTGGTCGGTCTCCTGTGGACAGTATCTAGAGTACTTGCCGCAGCAGGCGATCAGAACGATAAGGCGATAATCAGTGCAGGCATGGTGTTCTTTGTGGTGTTTGGTTGCGGATATGGCATCTTGGCAGCGTTGCTCCTATGATGATGGCGAGTGGTCGTAACCTTCCGTCAGTGATCTCTGCGGCGGCTTGGGCCGCTGCGTTATCGCCCCTGTTTTTCATAGACGCGCACCAAAGGGTCGGGAGAATCCTTTTGGGGGCATACCTATTGCTCGCAATCGGACAAATCATTTTCGCATTCGCCGTAAGTGTCGGCCAAACTAGATGGAGGTCGTACACGGTACAAGCTTTGGTGTTTTTGTTATTTTCTGTCAAGGCCAAATGCTTAGGTGCGCACTTGGTTACGGCTATGGGTTTGATCGCGTGCACAGTTTTTGCGGCCTACGCAATGGTATACGGCACCAAAGAGCGCATAGTGCGCCGCCCTTGATGCGCCGCTGAGGTGTGAGCGCTACGCGAACCCTATCGTGTGATCGTCCGCTGGATGGCGCACTGTGGGGGGACATGCGAAAGGTATCCTTCAGACTAAACCACCTGTACGCGGAGCGAGCTTGGTGTTTCAGTCGTAAGCGTCTCGTCTGGCCCGTCTGGACTATGACGCAGTAGCCCGGCATCCTTGATGTGGAAGACGGCGTGTTCCCACGGGGAGATGATGGGCACTTCCATCCGGGCAGCTATTGAGCCGGCGCCGACAGAGGGTATCCGTCAGACCAACCCCACTCTTGACAGGCGGGCCGGGCTCGTCTAGCTACGGCTGGCCGCCCAGGCCGCAGGCGTGAGCTCGGCGATCCGTTGGATAGAAACGCCGCTCAGGCCTGGCAGCACCGCCCCCAGATACTCCCGCGCCGCGATCCCCATTCGCCGGCACGTTGTATCCGTCAGACCAACCCCATTCTCGACAGGCGGGCCGATCTCGTCTAGCGACGGCTGGCCCAGGCCGCGGGCGTGAGCGCGGCGATCCGTTGCATGGAAACCCCGCTCAGGCCCGCCATAAGCGTGCGGTCTTGGCCGTCTGGACTTCGAGTTGCTGGCGGAGCATCCTGGACGTGGAATACGTTGTGTTCCCACGGAGAGATGATGGGCATTACCATGCGGGCGGCTGCCGAGCCCACGTCGCCAGAGTCGCCGAAGCGCCGTCGGCGTTCGATCCTGGAGCGGCGGCGGATTGTCGAAGAGACCTTGGCGCCAGGCGCGTCGGTGGCCCGTGTGGCACGCGCACACGGGGTGAACGCCAACCAGGTGTTCAGCTGGCGCCGGCTGTATCAGCGCCGCATGCTGGGCGGCAACACAGGCACCACCGCTTTGGTGCCGGTGACGGTTTCTGATCCGCCTCCGGGCGTGCCACTGGCTCCGCGGCCATCCGCACCACCGCCCGTTGAGTCGCCGGTTCCGCCCGGCACGATCCAACTGCAACTGCCAAAGGGCCGGCTGCGCATCGAAGGCGCCGCTGATCCAGCCTCGCTGCGCGTCGTGCTGGAGTGCCTGCTGGGATGATCGCGCTGGCCGCGGGCACGCAGGTCTGGATCGCGGCGGGCGTCACCGACTTGCGGCGCGGCTTCACGGGGCTGAGCGCGGCCGTCCAGACCACGCTCCAGCAGGACCCGTTCTGTGGACACGTGTTCGTGTTTCGCGGGCGGCGCGGCGATTTGGTCAAAGTGCTGTGGTGGGACGGCGACGGATTGTGCCTGTTCGCCAAGCGGCTGGAGCATGCGCGCTTCGTTTGGCCGCGCGCCGAGAGCGGCACGGTGTCACTGACCCGGGCGCAGTTATCGATGCTGCTGGAAGGCATCGATTGGCGGCGTCCGGTGCGCACCTCGGCGCCTCAAATCGCAGTGTGATGAATAAAACATTTCATATAGAAAATGTTTGTATTTGCGCTGCGCTTGTGGCACAGTATCGTAAGTGGCTGACACGCGCACACCGCTTCCCGACCTGGCAACGCTCGACATCGAGACGTTGCGGGCGCTGGTGTTGGCGCAGCACGCTGAGATCGACAACCTGAAACTGCTGGTCCTCAAGCTTAAGCGCATGCAGTTCGGCCGCAAGTCGGAGAAGCTGGACCGCCAGATCGAACAACTGGAGTTGCGGCTGGAGGACCTGGAGGCAGTCGCCAGCACGCCTCTGGCGCCGAGCGTCGAGCCTGCGGCAGAGCCTGCCGCGAACAAACCCGCGCGCCGCCCTTTGCCGGAAACGTTGCTGCGCATCACCAGGACACACGCGCCCAAGCACGAGGTCTGCCCCGACTGTGGCGGCCGGCTGCGCCCGCTCGGCGAAGACGTTTCGGAAATGCTCGAGTACGTGCCGGGGCACTTCGAGGTGATCCGGGTGGTGCGCCCGAAGCTGAGCTGCGCGGCGTGCGAGCGCATCGTCGAAGAGCCGGCGCCGAGCCGTCCCATCGACCGCAGCCTGGCCGGGCCCGGCCTGCTGGCGCATGTGCTGGTGGCGAAATATGCCGATCATCTTCCGCTCTACCGGCAATCGGAGATCTACGAGCGGGAAGGGATCGAACTGGATCGCTCGACGCTGGCCGGCTGGGTCGGCGGCGCCAGCCGTTTGCTGTCCCCGCTGGTCGAGCAACTACGGCGGTACGTCATGAGCACCGCCAAGCTGCACGCCGACGATACCCCGGTTCCAGTGCTGGCGCCGGGCAACGGCAAGACCAAGACCGGGCGCTTGTGGACCTACGTGCGCGACGATCGCCCCGCCGGCGACACGGCGGCGCCGGCCGTATGGTTCGCCTACTCGCCGGATCGCAAGGGCGGGCATCCGCGGGAGCACCTGAGCGGCTTCCGCGGCACGCTGCAGGCCGACGGCTACGCCGGATTCAACCGGTTGTATGAAGAGGGCCGCATCCAAGAGGCCGGGTGCTGGGCGCACGTTCGCCGCAAGTTCTTCGATCTGCACCAGGCGCACGCATCGCCGCTAGCGGCCGAAGCCATGGCGCGGATCGCGCAACTGTACGTCATCGAAACGGAGATCCGAGGGCGCCCACCCGGCGAGCGGCTTCAGGTGCGAAACACTCGCGCGCGGCCACTGCTGGAATCGATGCGCCAGTGGTTCCAGGCCAGCCTGGCCAAACTGTCGAAGAAGTCGGAAACCGCGTCCGCGATCCACTACGGGCTGGGGCGGTGGACTGCGCTGATGCGCTACTGCGACGACGGTCGCCTGGAGATCGACAACAACTCGGCCGAGCGCGCGCTGCGCGCCGTCGCTTTGGGACGGAAGAACTACCTGTTCGCCGGGTCCGATGCCGGCGGAGAACGGGCGGCGGCAATGTATGGCCTGATCGGTTCAGCCAAGCTGAACGGCCTGGACCCGGAGGCCTACCTGCGCGACGTGCTGGGGCGCATCGCCGACCACCCGATCCATCGCATCGCCGAGCTGCTGCCGTGGAATGTCCCCAGCCCGGAGGCAGACCACCCGACGCCGCGGTGACCCACCCGTGCCGACAAGTGTCCACATAACTGCTTATGTGGACACATACCGAACCGCTCCCAAAGAGGACCTTCGGGACTTCAGAGAGTCAATGTGGTCGGCACGAGACGCTTAGTGAACAACGGAGCCGTCACGCTGATCTACGACGGCGACGGCAATTGCCTTGGCAAGACCGTCGGCGGAGCGACCACTCAGTACCTGGCGGCCTACGTCCCTTTAGTTATGCGCGGCTGTATAGTTGCCCTGCGCCAGCATGACGCCGCGGTTTGGCGGACGCTCGCGGGAATCGGCGAGCGTCCGCTATTGGCCGGCCAGCGGTCGGTAGCGCAGAACGGCCGTCGCGCCAAGTCGTCACGGAAGGCGGAGAGCCGCTCTGATTTCGTCGATCTGCCGGGCGTGGCGATGGGGATGAACCGCCGTCAGCAGCAGAGTTTCATGGCCGTTCACGGGGCCCAGAAGCGGATGCGTCGTCAACCTGGCGCGAAGATCTTCGGCACAGTTCTCGACGAAGCGGACGGTCTCGGCCCGGCTGTGCAGGAAGTGCCGGAGCGCATCCGCCAGCGTGGAAAAACGCCCTGTCGGGCGCACGGCTTCAGGTGAGATGCCAGGGTGGGTGCGATCCGCCCCTCGCGCCAGGATGCCGGCTTCTCTCTGTTGGTTGACGACCGGCGCGCCGGCAGGCTGGGCCTCCAGGAGCAGCGAGAACAGGAAGACCTCGGAAACGGCCACGTGCTCGGCGCATTCGAGCGCCGACCAGCGGCCGGGACCGGGGCGGGTTGCCGCAAGATCTTCCGGGAGGCCATGCAAGGCATCCAGGAAGGCTTGCCCGCCGCGCCGCAGCGCATCCAGGATCTGAGTCTTGTCGCGTGCATCCATAATTCATAACAGGGACGGACCCTTGAGGTAGCGGCTGGCAAACGTAAGGAAGGTCGGCCAGTTTGGCGCGGGGGTGTGGCCGCCGCGGTGCTGGCGGAAGGCCACGTCGCCGTCGATGAGCGGGGTCTCGATGGGCGGGAATTCGGTGGCGCCCAGGTCCCTCTTGCCGAGAAGCTTGTAGACCGGCCCGGCGGCGGCCGCGGCCAGGAACATGCCCTTGGGGTCCGCCCAGCCATCGCCGTCATTGGCGCCCGCGCTGATGAACACGGGACGCGGGGCGCACAGCGCGATGAGCTCGTGAGAATCTACGGGCAGATCGTTCCAGGTGAGAGGGCCGGCGTACTTGATGAAGTTGCCGGCCATCCAGTGGTATTCCCCGGCTCCGGCGACGTTCTCCACGAGCTCGCCCCAATTGCGGCGGTGGAGCTTCGCGCCGCCTTCGCCGGAGGAACTGACGAAGGCGATGGCGAAACGCGGGTCGTAGGCCATGGCGACCAGGGCAGCCTTGCCGTAGCGGGAGTGGCCCTCAATGCCGACCTGTTTGGAGTTCACCGACTTGTCGGTCTCGAAGTAATCCAGGGCGCGGCTGGCGCCCCAGGCCCAGGCACGCAAGGCGCCCCAATCGTCCAGCTTGCGGGCCTGGCCGCGGTTGAGCAGGCCGACGATGCCCTCGGTGAGGCCCGCGCCGTTGTCGGCCTGCACGCTGGAGGGGGTCAGGATGGCGTAGCCCCAACCCTTCGCCAGGACCTGCTGTTGCCAAGCGGCTCCGGCGGCGCTTGGCCGGGCGCCGCTCGGGGATGCCGCCGCTGGGGGCCGGCCGCCGCGAGCGGGGCTCAATTCCATGATCACCGGCACCGGACCCGCCGCGTTGGCCGGGGTGGTCAACGCGAGCTGAATATCCACGGCGATCCGGGGATAGGAGGAATTGTCCACGTGGCCCACGAGCTGTTTCGCGATGACCGGCACGGCGCCGTCCATTTCCTTGGTCGTGCCGACGGCTTCCCAGTTCACTTTGGGCGTGAGCTTGGGGAGGCGGCCATAGACCTCCCGGTCGAAATCCTCGACGATCTCCGGACGGCGCCGCTTCCACCACACGGCGGCCGTTTTGACCTTTTTGCCGTTCTTCAAAACCAGCGGGTCCGGCAGGTTGGCATAGGGATTGGCCTTGGACTCATCGTAGTTGGCGGCATTGGGCGCATGCGGGTTCTTGCCGTCCGCCGAGGGACGCAGCGCCGCGATGTGCAGGAGATCCATCAGCCTTTGATGATCCTGCTGTGCGGTGAGCTCTACGGGCGCGGGCTGATCGGCCGCGGGCGCCAGAAGAGCGCCGAGCAACGCCCAGCCAAGCGGCCGGCCAATCGACCGAAGTTCGGGCACGGATGCCTCCTCGGGTCGATTATACGAGACGCGGGCCGGCTTCGTGTGGGATGCTAACGAAGGTGAAGGCGCCAGCGTGAAGTTGTCGATCTTAGTGCCGCTGTTCAACGAGGAGGAGTTCGTAGGCGCGATGCTGGAGAGAGCGATCGCGGCCCCATTGCCGGCGGAGTGGGAGCGGGAGATCGTCGTCGCCGACGACGGGAGCACGGATTCCTCGATCGAAGAAGTGGAGGCGGTGGCGGCCAGGCACCCCGGCGTGATCCGGTTACTCAAGAGCGAACGCAACCAAGGGAAGGGTGCGGCGCTTCGGCGGGCGATCGCGGAGGCTAGCGGCGAGTTTGCCATCGTTCAGGACGCGGATCTGGAGTACGACCCGAAAGATTATCCGCGCATGCTCGCTCCCCTGGCGGACGGACGCGCGGATGCGGTGTACGGCTCCCGGTTCATGATAGCCGGGGAACGGCGCGTGCTGTATTTCTGGCACGCCCTGGCGAACCGCCTGCTCACGGGGATGTGCAACGTATTCGCGGACCTGAATCTCACCGACATGGAGACGTGTTACAAGGCGTTCCGCACGCCGCTGCTCAAGAGTATCCCGATAAGGAGCCAGCGGTTTGGGTTCGAGCCCGAGATTACGATAAAACTGGCGAAGCGCCAGGCGCGCATTTATGAAACGGCCATCGGTTACGATGGCCGGACCTATGAAGAAGGCAAGAAGATCGGGCTGAAGGACGCCTTCGAAGCATTTTGGGTGATTCTGAAGTGCTGGCTGTCCAGCGACACTTACGCCGGCCGCGATAAGGATATCCAGGATGCCTTTTCCGAAGCTCCGCGCTTTAACCGCTGGATGGCGGATACCATCCAGCCGTATCTTGGGAAGCGGGTGCTGGAGATAGGAGCCGGCATGGGCAATCTGACGCGGCTCCTGTTGGCCGGGAAACGGAGTTACATCGCCACCGATCTCGACCCGGAGCACCTGGCCCGGCTGAGTGTGCGCCTCTCCGGGCGTCCGAAACTCGAGACGGCGGTGCTGGACGCGGCGAGGCCGGTAGATTACGCGCCGTTCCGCAACCGCGTGGATACCGTCGTGTGCGTAAACGTGCTGGAGCACATCCAAGACGATCTCGGGGCGTTGCGCAGCATGTATGAGACGCTGGAGGAGCGGGGCCGGGCCGTGATCCTGGCGCCGGAAGGACAGAGCCTGTTCAATTCGCTCGATCGGGAACTGGGACACCGGCGCCGGTACTCGGAAGAGCGGTTACGCCGGCGAATGAGCGAAGCCGGTTTCGTGGTGGAAGAGATGTTATGCTTCAATCGGATTTCGCGGCCCGGATGGTGGCTGAACGGCAGCCTTCTGGGACGCGGGACCATCGGCCGGTTCCAACTCAAGCTGTTCGACCGGCTGGTGTGGCTTTTCAAACGGATCGACCGCTATCTGCCGTGGTCGCCTACGTCGCTCGTCGCGGTGGGGCGCAAAACGACGGCTAGCTTAAATCGGCAGTTATGAGGACTTCGATGCGAATCTATCCGATAATGATCGTCCTGGCGGCCACGGCGGCGAGTGCGGCAACCATCGCCTACCGGGATGCCGCCGGCCGCGTAGTCTACAAGCCGGAAGGCGGCGCCGCCCGGATCGTGGCTGCCGCAAACGGCGGCGAACTGTGCCTGCGCCGGGACGGGAAGGCGCTCGTGTACACGCGCGACGAACCGACCGGGCCGAACCGCACTCTGGTGCTGTACGACGCCGGGACCGAAAAATCGCGCGACCTTTTGGGAGGGCTGGCGATGCAACCGCTGTGGTCGGGCGACGGTGCATGGATCGCCTTCCTGCGGTTCGACTCCGGAAAGTGGCAGGTGTGGCGGATGCCGGCCGGCGACCCGGCGAAAGCCGTACGGGTCTCCGAACAACCGATGATGTCGCTGGTGGGCTGGGCGAAGGACGGCGGATCGATTCTCTGTTTCGACGAGAAGAACCTGTACTGGATGGGGCTGGACGGCAAGGCGCAACGAACCCTTCCGCTGGCCAACCTGTATGGCAATCAACTGCAATGGATGAGCAGCGACCATCTGCGGCTCGACCCCTCGAACCCGGACCGGCTGGCTATGTCGGCATTCTATGAGGAAACGCCCAAGGGCGCGCCCGTCGACGACATGGACCTGAACTCGACCATCGCGCTGGCCGATCTGAAGTCGGGAAAGCGGACCATCGCGATGCCCGTGAAGATCTGGGCGAACGACGGGGAATGGTCGCCCGACGGCGTGTGGATCTACTACACGCGCCTGGAGGGACGCGGGAAATACGGTGTTTGGCGGATGCACCCGGACGGCAGCGCGATGGAGCGGGTGGCCAGCGGGTCGGGAGCCGTGGTGGCGGAATAGCGCTGGCGTTACGCCGCCATCCTCGCGATCACCAGCGCTGATGTACCAGCGGACGAATCCTGGATTCGTAGACCCGGGCTACGCCGGCCATGATCTCCGGCGAAAGAGGCGGCAGATCGGAGGCGGAGCAGTTCTCGGCCACCTGCGCGGGACGCTTGCCTCCGGGAATGGCGCAGGAGACCGCGTCGAACATCAGTATCCAGCGCAGTGCGAGCTTCGCCAGGCTGCATCCCGGCGGCGCGAACCTGCGCAATTCCTCCACCGCTTCGAGCGCCACGCCGTAATCCACGCCGGAGAACGTCTCGCCCGCGTCGAAGGCCTCGCCATGCCGGTTGAACTTCCGGTGATCGTCGTCTTCGAAGCTCGAATCGGGCCGCAGTTTGCCGGTCAGCAGGCCGCTGGCCAGGGGGACGCGGGCCAGAATGCCCACGCGGCGTTTCTTCGCCTCGGGGAAGAAGAGCTCGGCGGGCCGGCGACGGAAACAGTTGTAAATGATTTGGACGGATTGGACGTTGGGGAACTCGATGGCCTTCAGCGCTTCCTCGACCCTCTCGACGCTTACACCGTAGAAGCGTATCTTTCCAGCCGCCACCAGGCCGTCGAGAGCGCCGAAGACCTCGGGCATGTAGTAGACGTCGGTGGGAGGGCAGTGGAGCTGCAACAGGTCCAGGCAGCCGGTGGAGAGGTTGCGCAGGCTATCGTCCACGAACGCGGTAAGATTGCCGGCGTTGTAGCCGCTGGCGGTGTGCGGGTTCAGGCGGCGGCCGGCCTTGGTGGCCACCACGATCTGTTCCTTGCGCTCGCGTTTCAGCTCGGCGACCAGGCGCTCGCTATGGCCCATGCCATAGACGTCGGCGGTATCGATGAAGTTCACCCCGCAGTCCACGGCCCGACGCAGGGCGGCGCGGGATTCGTCGTCGCTCACCGTGCCCCAGGCCCCGCCAATCGCCCAGGCTCCAAAGCCGACTTCGGACACGTTCCATCCGGTGCGGCCAAGCGGGCGATAGCGCATAACCCTAATCTAGCGTAGCCGGAACCAAACAGGCGGCGCTAGGATGCCGGAGTGGGCATCGAGCTAATCGCCGAGCGGCACGCCGCGCAGATCGAGGGAGTGCTGGGTTGCTGGGACCGGATGCTGGTGTTCGGCACTCCGCCGAAGGTTTGCTACGCCGAAGGGATGACCTCGTACCTGTACGCCCACCATGTGCGGATCTTCGACTGCCCGCGTTTTGCGGACCCGTTCCGGAACCAACTGCGGGAGAACGCCGAGCAACTGGCGGCGGCCAACGGGATCGAGATCGAGTTTCTCCGGAAGCGGAACGTTCGC